>ENA-OQAS01000805-OQAS01000805.1-human-gut-metagenome-genome-assembly--contig:-NODE-805-length-15839-cov-3.004455_pt1 | contig 15839 bp, 16 predicted proteins | sample MGYA00242733_ERZ504523 | MGnify/ENA primary metagenome ERZ504523 (study PRJEB26092, sample SAMD00036239) | human gut metagenome | host: Homo sapiens | study: EMG produced TPA metagenomics assembly of... | reverse complement strand
GAAACCTATGGGTACAAAGGATACCATCACCAAAGATTACATGGCTGACAACCGCGTTTTTGCGGATGTGTTCAACCATATGCTGTACAAAGGAAAAAACGTCATAGACCCTGACACGCTTCATCACTGGATACCACAGCTCTCGCTGTCCCCTACGGATCCGGCACTTCAGAAGTTCCTGTCCAGAAATTCCGGGACGAATTCAAATCTCTTAATGTTATGCATGATGATTCAAGAATTTATCTTCTCCTGGGAATTGAAAATCAGTCAGAACAACACTATGTAACGCAAGTGCAAAGCAATTGCGTTCATGAGCATGTAGCAAAGCGGAATGCGAACGTCCGCTTTTTCGCCGGTCAAGAACATGGTCTATGATGCATTAGAATACGCAGGGCAGGTAGAAAATTCCGCCAGGTCCCACAGAGAAGCAAAACAATGGCCCTCCACATCCGGAGAATATCTCACCGGCTTCTACAAGGATGACCGGCTGATCCCGGTCATAACCACGGTCGTGTACTTCGGTTCCGACACCTGGAAAGCTCCCAGAAGCCTCCACGAAATGCTCTCTATCCAGGACCCCGAGATTCTTTCTCTGGTCCCGGATTACCGGATCAATCTCTTCTCACCTGCCGAGATAAAGGATGAAGAACTTGACAAACTCCAGAGCAATCTCAAAGAAGTCATGCTCTTCATTAAATACTCCAAAGATAAACGGAAACTTCAGGAGCTCACATCACAGAGCCCCGGCTTCCGGTCACTCGAGCTCAAAGCAGCCCGGGTCATTGACTCCATAACCGGTATCAACTTACGTTTCACAGAAACAGAAGGGAGTGTTAATATGTGTCAGGCTGTTCAGGAAATGTGCGATGACGCACGCGCCGAAGGTCATGCCTCCGGACTATCCGAAGGTCACGCCCAAGGCCTTCAGACCATGCTTTACTCACTGCGCAACGCATGCTGCAGGATTCCAGGTTCTCACCTGAGGATATCAGCAGGTTTTCAGGGCTACCACTTGAGGATGTTCTGAAATTGCGGGAGAAATGATGAGTTTTATTTGAGAGAATGCTCAGGGAGTACATGCTTTCTGAGCATTCGTTAATCCTCAATAATCAGTACCTGTTTATCTTACTAACCATGGACTATATTCCTTTCCTTCAAGAATATCCGCTATTCTTTTACAAGCCATTCCATCTCCATAAGGATTACAAGCTTTTGCCATACTATTATAAGCTTCTTCATTTTCAAGAAGTTCTTTAAAATTCTTATAAATATTTTCTTCATCAGTGCCTACAAGTCTAAGTGTTCCTGCTTCTACCCCTTCTGGTCTTTCCGTTGTATCTCTCATCACTAACACTGGTTTTCCATAAGATGGAACTTCTTCTTGAATTCCGCCTGAATCAGTTAAACATAAATGACATCTAGCCTCAAAATTATGACAATCAAAAACTTCTATAGGTTCAATAATATGAATTCTATCACACCCTCCAAGTTCTTCATCGGCAGCTTTCCTAACTGTTGGATTCATATGAATTGGATATACTGCTTTGCATTCTGGATGCTCATCAAGTACTCTACGAATTGCTCTAAACATATTATGCATTGGTGCTCCAAGATTTTCTCGTCTATGTGCAGTAATAAAAATTAATTTTCCATCCCCTACCCATTCCAGTTCTGGATGAGTATAATCTGCTTTTACTGTATGTTGCATTGCATCAATGACAGTATTTCCTGTAATAAAAATTTTGTCCGGATTTTTACCTTCTTTAATTAAATTATCTGCAGCCATCTGCGTTGGTGCAAAATTAAATTGAGAAATAATTCCAACAGCTTGACGATTAAATTCCTCCGGATACGGAGAATAAATATTATATGTACGAAGTCCTGCTTCTACATGCCCCACTGGAATTTGTAAATAAAACAAGCTAATGCAGTTACAAAAGTTGTAGATGTATCTCCATGAACAAGAACTACATCTGGCTTAACTTCTTCTAACACGTATTTAATTTTTTCAAGAATTCCAGTTGTTATATCAAATAATGTTTGACCTTGTTTCATAATAGACAAATCATAATCCGGCACAACATTAAATGTAGCTAATACTTGATCAAGCATCTCACGATGCTGCCCTGTTACTGTTACAATAGTTTCTATTGTAGATCTAGTTTTAGTTCATTCACTAATGGGCACATTTTTATTGCTTCCGGTCTGGTTCCAAAAACAAGCATAACTTCTTTTTCATTCGTATCACCTCATCTATTTTTTATTTGTATATCTTTTCTATTGTTTTCAACCTATACCAAAGCATAATTAACAATATTCCTTCTGACAACATAGGTGCTAAAGCAGCTCCCAGTATTTTCCACCATTTTATGGCAAAATAATTTATTATAATCGTTATAACTACGCCTATTTGAAAACATTTTCCATATTCTTTATCGTATCCAGCTCCCACCAAAGTTTGAATTCCAACAAAATTATTATTTATTCCAAGTAAAAGCCACCCTAATAAAGGATATACTATATAATAATAAGTTACATATTCTTTTCCAAATAAAACTCCACACAACGGTTTAGCTAAAATACCAACACATACTGCAATACATGAAAATAGAATCAACATTACTTTTTGAATCCTATTTATTAAAAATTCCCCTTTTTTAAAATCATTTGTAATATTTTTACTTGAAATTGGATAAATAACTTGTGATATAGGTGTCCATAGTAGCATCAGCATGTATGGGATTTTATATATTGCAGAATACACTCCTACTTCATATTCGGTTGCAAACAGTCCTAAAAATGTAATTCCAATTGCTCCAAATACTTTTGAACTAAGTTGTGTAAAAAACACATACGATCCGCTTATGAATGAATTTTTAATATCATTTATCTTCAATTTTACAAATTTTAGATTGTATTTTCTTATTGCAATAACAGTTCCAATGGCGTTAGAAATAATAGGAGACAATGAATATAAAATACAATATACAAATATATCATTTGCATTATTAACAAAAATAAAAATACTTATTGTTGTTATTACTCTGGCAATCATATTTGTTATAGATATGAATTTCATATCCTGTTTTCCCTGAAACATCCAATTTTCTTGAAAACAATAACCAAACAACGAACCAGCTAAAATGAGTAAACAAATACTCTGTTCCAATGTATTGTTACTAAAGATCAAATAACATCCAATAAATATCATTGAAACCCCATATAAAATAAATCTGCACAATGTTACTTCCGTAAACAATTTATTCAAATTTTGGTTGCTGTCTTCTAATGCAACTTTTCTTGTTGCAGAAAGAGCAAATCCATATTCAACAATTACCTGAAGATACATCACCAGATTTAAAGCAATTGAAAAAGTACCATACCCTTTCGCGCCTAAAATTCTAGTAATATATGGTACTGTCAAAAGAGGAATAACTGTATTAAAAAATTGAAGTGCATATAACCATATTCCATTTTTTAAAGATTTTGATTTAAGTATTTGCTTTATACTATCTACATTCTTATTCATACACTAACGTGCCTTTCCATCTTAACAGTTCGAGCTATATGTGCAAATACAAAAAAGCACATTAACTGCTGTGGTTGATAAAATGTATTTTCAGACATTGCATATAAAGTACAAAATAATATTCCCATAAACGCAGTCATTAAAATGTCACTATTCTTGTCTAAGTTTAGATTAATGCTTTTTTTCAAAGCACTAGTTGTTTTAATAATTTCTCTAATTATCGCGGATATATAAATTATGGTTCCTGCTATACCCAGTTCCGCTAAAAATTGAATATAAGAGTTATGTGCTCCGGCAAAAGCAATATAACCTGATGACTTTTTTCTTGCATTATATAAAAAATCGTATGTATTAATGCCATTTCCAAAGAACGGCTTTTTATGAAACATTTCAAATGCAATATTCCAAAACCATTCTCTGTTGCTTAACTGAATTGTGCCTGTTCCTTTGGTTACCACCTGCATAACTACATAAAAAACAGATGGAGCAACAACAAAAATTACAATTAACGCAATCATCATAATAATAATGCTCTTCTTTGTTGTTGGCCTCCATATTATTCTCAATGCGGCCATCAAAACCATAAGCATAAATAGCAGTAACAAAACACTTCTTTTAGCAGTCATTGAAATTCCAACAGACACAATTATCAAATAAACTAAATTATATAATTTAAACTTTTTATCACTTGATATTAGTTGCGGAAATGTAATAAATATTCCGAATGTCATACAAAATGCATTATAACTGCTTTCACCTGCAATTCCAGGAATTCCACCATTATTCAGATCAAAATATATTGTTTTTATCTGACTATCTGCTATTATGAATTTAAAGATATCAATAACAATTTCATGATTGTAATAGTTTATTATTGTAAATATAGCAAATATCAAAGAAATTACTTTAATCCCTTTAAAAAGCATCCTATATTCATGTTCATCATATGCTACTAAATACCATAAACAACCATTTAATATTAATACAATATATTCAAACCCTGTACGAGTATTAAATATTAATGCGCTTATAAAAATAAATACTAATAAAAGCCCCCACAAAAGAAGGTCATTATTCTTGGAAAACGCAAACAAAAATTATTTCTCATTAATATTATTATAAATAAAAACAAACATAATATATAAGAAGGAATCATACGATATCTGTTGAACACACCCAAATATCCAAATATCATAATTGTTAACACAGAATTAATAACAAATGTATATGAAGCATTTTTAATTTGAATCGCACTTTTAATCTCCTACATATCTAATATTTCTTTCATTACAATACTATCCATATCCGTCATATTGTAAAATTCACCGCAATTCTGTGAAAATTCCCTATAATTCATTTCTATTGTTTTAATAGCTGTTTTTATATATGTTGGTTCAAATTTATCTACTATAACTCCCATAGCATTATAACCAATAGTATACCTTAAACCTGGAATATCATTTCCTATCATAGGAACTTTATATCCACTATACTCATATAGTTTATTCGGAGCACAATATATTTCATTCAATTTAGAATAATGCAATATATCATCTTTTCTCGGAACATAAGATAAAATTCCAATATATGCTTTTTGTGTCACTAATAAATGGTACGGAGGAGCTATAAAATCAATATGTTTTACATTTTTATAAGTATTAATAAGTCTTTCCACTTCTTCATTTTTTGCTCCCATTATGTAAAGCACATAATTTTCTCCTAATTCATCTATTGCTTCAGCAAATGCATCCAATGGTCTTTCTTTTCGAATTACCCCTTGATATAAAATAATTTTTCTAGTTTCATTTTCTATTTTTTGTAATCGTTCCTTGATATCATCAGGAACATCTGTAATTTCTTCAACGCTTTGTTTATTAGGTAAAACAATCGGCACTTTTTCCAATCCCCACCATGCATTAATAATCTGCGCCCTATTATATTCTGGTACAACTACTTTGTATGCTTTTTTAGCATATTTCTTTATATTTGACTGAATTATTTTTTGTCTTGGGAAATATGGAATATCATAAATTAATTCCATAAGCTGCATAACATGTTTATATTTAAACAAAACTGGGCCTAAATCTCTTGCAGTTCGGTCTGTTGTCGTCCATAAGATATCGTGATTCTTCATAAGATCATTAACTAATTCTCTTAATTTTTTCTTTCTAGAAATAAAATTAATTCCTCTGCTAATAATATTATTTTTTCCTCTTCAATCTTATAAAAAGTAAATTTACCATTCTGCTTAGTTTTATATTGATTATTCTTGTCTATGCTTACTAATGTAACAATGCAACCATTTTTCAAAAGAATATCCACTAAGTTTCGAACCGGTGGAAGCTTACTTATTTCATAATAGTTTACAATTAATACCCTCATTTAATAATTTTCCCTTTCCAAATATTACTCTAATTCTTCAGTTTCATTTTGTAGTAATCTAAAATAACTATTACTTCAAACGTAAATTAAACTCCTTCTTTCTCTTCTTTGTTTATAATGTTACACACTTTCCATTACCCAAAATACCTTACTTATTTTTTAAACCACTCTATACGATATTCGTATATCCTTATAAACTTTTCCAAACAGACTACTCTATGTACATCTATAAAGATTTTCCAAACAATTTAATCCATACATAATCCCGAATTATGATATCTTTATCAAAATCTGTTTCCCAATATTTCTCTTTTTTTACATTTCATATAACTTATTTATAAAAATCGAATAATTTTTTTCTGCATCATATTTATTTTTCCATGAAGAATATGCACAATCACGTAATTTAAGAATTTGTTCATTATTTAAGTTCCAATACGCTCGTATAATATTCTCAAGTTCTTCTTTTCTAAAATTTTCATCTAAAAGCCATCCATTATAACCATGTGTTACAATTTCATTTGTTCCCCCAACATTCGTTGCAACACATGGAATTCCAAACGAAAGAGCTTCCATTATAGACACAGGAATTCCTTCTGATATACTGACATTTACAAAAAGATCAAATTGATTATTTACATATATCCTCATTAAATCACTGTTTTTTATGTTTCCTTTAAATTCTACACTAATATTATTTGGAAGTTTTGTTGCCAACTCTTTGATCTGACTCATTAAAATTCCATCACCAAAATGCGTCCATTCAATATCCACATCTTTAAGATTCATTAATGTCTTTATAATTAAATCTAATCTTTTAACCGGTACTACATTTGAACAACTAACTATCCTTAATACTTTGCCTTTTTTATATTGTTCCACTCCATACCCTTTAGTTCCAAGAAAACTGGTTTTAATTTTGCTTTTATATCTTGGAAATTTATTTTGTAAATATTTTTCCATCTTCAGAACATGGATAAACAACATCAATATTTTTCAACAAAATTTCTCTGCATGGTATATACTTATTTTTTCTAAATTCTTCATACAAATCATATCGATGTGCACGTGATACAATTTTATTATTTGTCTTTAATACTTTTTTTAACAGTAGTGCAACATATGGCTGATACTCAAATCTGTATGAATAAAAAATTGCATCTTTTATCTCATCTAAACTGATACTTTTTTTTATTTTTCTCATCTCATAATTTGCTCTACTTAAATAAACAAACAAGTCTATTATCCTTTTTATCCCAAGCTGTTTTCTTTTTATCATCGAAAATAGTTCTTTATATAAATTAGGATCATTTAATACTCGAATACTATTTATTAAATATTTCCATCTTGGAGCATACCAAATAGGAATCACTGTAAAATTTTCAGGAAGTGCCCTCCGAGTTTTTGAGTGTTCTTTTCTTAATTGAAGTGCAAAAACATATACTTTGTCAAATTGATCATAAAATTTTACTTCTGTCTCCAAGTATGCTTCCCAAGTACCATATGGAAATTCATTTGTAAATAAACACAGTGTTTTCATAATGTATCGTCAATTTACTCTCCTCTTTTTTAACATGTTATCATTTTAATTTTATCCGAATATTTTTTAATACCTCATTCAAAGTATCCTGACACTGTTTTGATTATTTCCCTGTACAATCACCTGTCCTACACAGTCATTTGAATTTTCAAACACCCTTACTCTATCACCTTGATGTTTAAAAAAGTCACTTCTAAAACATCTTCATCCTTGCATCCATTAAATTCGATTTCTTCTAGAATTCCTTCCTTTTCAGTCTCCAAAATCATTCTGGCAAGGCCTGCTTTTGATGTTTCACGTCTTTTATTCCAATACTCCAGCGGATTTTCTCCAACAGCCATTGCAGCAATCATTTTGTAATATTCAATTCCGAAGTTAATCTCAACCAGTTCAGGGAGACAGTTTGCACCTACACGGCCTGTAAGCTCAATTACATAAACCTTATTGTCTCTCAAAATCAAGTCTACGTTTACTGCACAGTTATTCAATCCTAAAGCTTTGATTGCATTTTTTACAGCTTCTTCCGTCTGTTCGTGGATGTTCTCATCGCAATCCAGCGGAACATAATGTCCTACCGGTACTGCCGTATGGCTCATATAAGTTTCGTCGCCATGTGGCATAACAAAAAGTACCTCATTGTTATATACAAATGCCTGCGCACCAAATTCCCATCCTTCTATGAACTCTTCTACAATACAGTACGATCTTTTTGTTAATCCCATTGCTGCATGAAATCCGTCATAGGCATCTTTTTCTGTTTTTGCTATGTAAATTCCATTGCTTCCCTGTAAATCCGTTGCTTTAATGATCACCGGCAATTTAATTTTATCCAATGCATTTTTTAATTCCTCTTCACTGGAAATTTCAAAATACTGTGCTGTACTTACACCGTATTCCATAAATGCTTTTTTCATTTTTGACTTATCATTACACATGATGGCTGCTTTTTCCGGAAGTCCTGTTAATCCTAAAGAATCACAGGTTTTTCCAAGAGCTGAAATTCCTGTATCCAGACAGCAAGTAGCCACTCCGTCCAATTTAAGCTTCCCTGCTTTTTTAGCAACCTCATCAGGATCTGCGATATTCATAAAGCACACTTCATCTGCCAGAGGAATTCCCGGAGGATTATTATCAGGCATGGTTCCTGCAATTGTTGTGATTCCCATCTCTTTTGCTGCTTTATACAGTCCGATCTGTCCTCTTCCAGCACCTAATACTAAAAGTCTTTTTCCTTCAACACCCATTATTTCTTCTCCCTTCTAATTTGTATAAACATTTTTTCTGCATACTACAGTTTCAATTGTTTTAAAGAAAATCTTCAGATCACCCAGAAATGTTACTTTCTGTGCATATTTTGCATCCAGAGCCAGTTTGTCTTCCTGTGAAATATTATTTCGATAATAGGCCTGTGTATACCCTGTAATGCCTGGTTTTACTTTTAAACGATCTTTTCTTTTCTGGTCATACTCAGACAATGGTCTGTCTGTTGTTACTGGCCTTGGTCCGATCCAGCTCATGTCTCCTTTCAGAATATTAAACACCTGCGGTAGCTCATCAACTGAAATTTTTCTCATTAGCTTTCCGATTTTTGTTACTCTTGGATCATCTGCACTGTTAAAAGTTGAATTATCCTTATTTCTAATATCTGGCGCATTTACCTTCATGGAACGAAGCTTATACATATTAAAGATTGTCCCGTCTTTTCCCCTTCTCTTTGCCAGATAAAAAATCGTTCCCCTGTCCTCTAGCCAGATCAATGTCCCAAAAATAATACAGACTACTAATACGATTGGCAGTGCAATGACTGCAAATATAACATCCAAACCTCTTTTTATGTATCTTTCATACATGATTTATACTTCCCTTACTCCATTTCTATTTCTATTAAATCCAGCGCTTTTTCACATATTTCTACAGCCACTTCAGCTGTATCTGCCTGAGCGATTACAAAACCGCTGCGATCTCCACTGCTCTTTATGCCATTCATTTTTTCCCCGATTCCATGTACAACATAAATCTGTTTTATGCCTGGAATCTTTCTGGCTTCTTCAAGTCCCCTGATATCTCTGATGAACCCTTGCTCAACTCTAAAATATCTTATAGCAGATGCTTTATGAAATTTAGGCTTTAAGTCTGCAGTTTCACCAAGTGCAATTCGTATACAACTTTCAACCATATCTACACCTGTAGAAAGAGGCGTAAGATAAGTCGTAATATTGTCTCCTCCAGCCGTGCTCCAAGCTCTACAACTTTAGGTCCATCCTTCGTTATTTTGATTTCTGTATGGGATGGTCCATTTGAAATACCGATTGCGTGATTCGCTGCAATAGCCACCTTCGCTATCTGCTTCTTTATTTCTTCTGTATGACCTGATGGCTGTGAATGTCCCATTTCTACAAAATATGGTGCATCTGTTGTCAGCTTATCTGTAATCTGAATAACATGCATACGCCGTTGACACTTAAAGTTTCTACACTTACCTCTGGCCCTTCCATATACTCTTCAACCATGAGATCTCCGGACCTTGAAGATTCCTTACTGTAGTTATAAGCCTTTTCCACAGTTTCACTGTCATAATCTTTAAGCAGATCGATTCCCCTGCTTCCCGAATTATCTGCCGGTTTTATAATACATCGATAACCTGCTTCTTTTATTTTTTCTACTGCTTCCAGATATTCTTCTTTAGTAGATACTTTGTAAAATACAGGAATTGGAACACCTGCTTTTTTCAGTGCCTTCCGCATTTCCGCTTTATTTGTTGCTTTCACAGCTGTCTCTGCACTAATTCCGATCAAATTCATTTCCTTTGCCACTGCTGCCACTGCTCTCATTGGCATATCTGTAGCAAGTGTCATGATTCCATCAATAGAATGTCTTTTTGCAGCTTTCACTATCTCAGGTATATCAATCGTGCTTATGATTTCTTTTTCGATTCCTTCTGTCTGAAAGCCTACTGCGTCCGGATTCATATCGACAACTACAACTTCCAGCCCCATTTCCTTTGCCTTTTTTATCGCTGGAAGCTGTAATATACTTGCTCCCAAAATCATGATTTTTTTCATTTAATATATTCCTTCACAATCCCACAATACATCTCAATCACATACTCCACTTCCTCATCCGTCAATTTCGTATGCAGCGGCAATGTGATCTCATTTTCAAATCGCTTATAAGCATTCGGGTAGTCCTTAATGTCAAATCCCATATTTTTATAAGCAGTCATCATTGGCAGCGGTTTGTAATGGACGTTACATGCCACGCCTCTTTCGGCCATTTTTACGATGATCTCGTGTCTCTGCTCCAGAGTGATTCCCGGAATTCTGGTGATGTACAGGTGTCCGGAGGACTGATGCTCTTCGTTGTAATGATCCAGTATTTCGATGCCAAGTGTTAAATGCTGCATCATATCTGCTGATGATTTCTTTTCTTCTTGCAAGCAAAGCTTTATACCGTTTCATCTGCGCCAGTCCGATTCCGGCAACTACATCGGTCATATTGCATTTAAACCAAGGTCCGATAATGTCATACTCCCAGGCTCCAAGCTGTGTTTTGGCAAGGGCATCCTTTGACTGACCATGAAGTGATAACAGCTGATACTGATGATAGATTTCTTCATTATCAATTCCTTCGATATCTCTCCATGCCACAGCGCCGCCTTCTGCTGTTGTAAAATTTTTCACTGCATGGAAGCTGAAGTTTGAAAAATCCGCAATGCTGCCCACTGTTTTCCATGCCAGGTCGCACCAAATGCATGTGCCGCATCTGCCATTACAATGACTCTTCCGATTGCTTCCTGAAGCTTATTGTCTGGATGGAAAAGCTTCTTTTTCTCTTCTACGATAGAGAAAATCCTGTCATAGTCGCATGGCACTCCGCCAAGGTCCACCGGAATGATCACTTTTGTTTTTTCTGTAATAGCTTCTGCCAGCTTGCTATAATCCATTTCCAGAGAATCTTTCTGTGTATCAATCAAAACAAGTTTTGCACCGACATGGCACACCACAGATGCACTTGCAGTATAGGTGTAAGCACATGTGATCACTTCATCTCCTTCACCAATTCCCAGAAGACGTAATGTCATTTCCGCACATGCTGTCTGTGAATTCAGGCAGACTGCACGGCTGATACCACACAGATCTGCCACTTCTCTTTCCAGTTCCTTGGTTTTCGGTCCGGTGGTGATCCATCCGGATCTTAAAGCTTCTGCTACCTGTTCGATTTCTGCCTCTGTAATATCTGGCGGTGAAAATGGGATTTTCATTTTTCAACACTCCTTCGTTTTCGTATATATGTAAATTATTGATCAGTTATCAGTTCTTCTCCGCAGCCACAGCCGCCTCACTCATCAGCTCCTCATACACCTTCTTATGCAGCTTCAGGTCGGAATCCGCAGAGTGATAGGTCGGTACGATCGCAGCTACAATGTCTCGGATCTTTCACTGTTGCGTAGCCGTATGCTGCCAGACTTCCAGCTGTTTGAAGAATTCCTGTACGTCCATTTCGATGGGTTTGCCGATGTGGATGAGGTCGTTTGGAGTTTTCTCCATGCCTTCCTCGGCCATCAGCTTTTCTTCGTAGAGCTTTTCGCCTGGGCGGAGACCGGTGTAGGTGACTTTGATGTCTACATCCGGTGTGTAGCCGGAAAGCTTGATCAGGTTTCGGGCAAGGGTGTCGATCTTTACCGGGGCGCCCATGTCCAGGACGAAGATCTCGCCGCCTTTGGCGTAGGTTCCTGCCTGGAGGACAAGGCTTACGGCCTCCGGGATAGTCATAAAGTAACGGATGATGTCCGGATGTGTGACAGTGACAGGACCGCCTTTTTCAATCTGGCGCTTGAACAGCGGGATTACGCTTCCGTTGCTGCCGAGAACGTTTCCGAATCGTACAGCTACGAATTCTGTGCCGGTTCCTGCTTTTGATGCAGGGTTCTCACTTACATATGCCTGGCCTTCGTTGTCGTGAAGTGCATCCAGGGTATCCTTTCTGTGTCCGCCAAGTCGTGGCAGCCAGTCGGTGTGTCCGTTGTGGCTGACCATGTTCATGCTCTGGACTACCATTTCGCAGAGTCGTTTGCTGGCGCCCATGATGTTGGTCGGGTTTACGGCCTTGTCGGTACTGATCAGCACAAATCGCTGACAGCCGTTCATCATTGCCGCATACGCAGTCTTATAGGTTCCTACCACATTGTTCTTGATTGCCTCACAGGGGCTGTTCTCCATCAGCGGCACGTGCTTATGTGCGGCTGCATGATATACGATCTCCGGCTTGTAGGTTTCAAATACCCAGTTGATCCTTTTGCTGTCACGGACGGAGCCGATCAGTACCTTCAGGTTCAGGTTCGGATAACTGGCCTTCAACTCCTGTTCAATGTCGTAAGCATTATTTTCATAAATATCAAAGATCACCAGAAGCTCCGGCTCATGACCTGCGATCTGACGGCAGAGCTCGCTTCCGATGGAGCCGCCGCCTCCTGTTACCAGGATCCTTTTACCCTTCAGATACTGAAAGATTTCTGACATGTTGACTTTGATGGTGTCTCGTCCGAGAAGATCCTCCACTGCTACTTTTTCATCTTGCTCAGGGATACTTCTCCGTTTACAAGCTGATATACACCCGGAAGCTGCTTCAGCTCGCACCCGGTTTCCTTGCAGATGTTCAGGATATCCCGCTTCTGATGCGGTGTTGCAGTCGGGATTGCAAGAAGGATCTGATTGATATGATACTTATCCACATTGAGAAAAATATCGTCTCTTCCGCCTACCACCGGAACTCCTTCCATGTATCTTCCCCATTTATTCGGATTATCATCGATCAGGCAGCGTACTCTGGAATTGGTTTCCTTTGCATTCTGAAGCTCCCGGACAATTGTTCTTCCCGCTTCTCCTGCACCGATGATCATCACGTTTTTGCTCCGCTCTTCACGCTCGCTCTTTTCTCTGCGGTTCCGCTCAAGAAGTACAAAACGATAGGAGAAACGTACGCCTACAGTCAGGAAAAACTGCAGCATGATACCGATCAGATAATAGGAGGCCGGCATCCGTCCCCAGAAGATCGTGATACCCGCAATATGCAGAACGCCTGTGATCACAGTTGCTACCGTGATCTTGATCAGCTCATGGAAGCTTGCGAAACGCCATACACTGTTATACAGATGCATGCATCCGAACACTGCCAGGATGATAATGGTATAGATCGGTGCAAAACTCCTCCATGCAGCAAAATAATCTGTGGGGATCGAGGAATACCGAAAATCGAATCTCACCAGCAGTGCCATAAAATAAGAAAAATTAACAGCTATTATGTCATAGATGATCAGATATATCGCAATTACTTTCCAATGTTCTAACTTCTTCATACTTCCTCCGGTCTGTCTTACTGTTTCTGCATAATCCCTGATGTATTCTTCCTGCTTTTTATCTTCTGTCTGCTTTTCTCTGGGACTTTGTTTTGCCAGTGCCAGAAGCAGGACCAAGAACGCGAGAAGTACTACGATCAGCATGATCAATAAAATCTGCATTTTTAACTTCCTCTTTTATATTTATAACTTATCTAATTTATTTTTATCCCCGGACTGCATCTCCGCAGTCCGGGGCATTATATTCAATCTCAATATGTATTGATCATTTCGCGCCGCTTCCGCGGAAAACGACCATAACTGTCTTAACCAGGATCTCAATGTCCAGCTTCAGACACCATTCGGCAATGTACTTCGTATCAAGCTCTACGACTTCCTCGAAATCTGTGATATCACTTCGGCCGCTTACCTGCCACATACCGGTAAGTCCCGGCTTGATGGCCAGACGTTTGCGATGGTGAAGCTCATACTTCTCCCACTCATCCATTGTCGGCGGTCTGGTTCCTACAAGGCTCATATCTCCTTTCAGAATATTCCAGAACTGCGGAAATTCATCCAGGGATGTCTTTCGGATAAAATGTCCTACACCTTTGATGATTCGTGGATCATCATCCATTTTGAACATCATTCCGTCTTTTACGTTATTCTGTTTCATCAGTTCTTTTTTGCGTTCTTCTGCATCCATATACATGGAGCGGAATTTATAGATCTTGAACGGACGACCGTTCTTTCCCATGCGGACCTGTGAAAAAAATGCAGGACCCGGAGATTTGATCTTGATGGCCGGAATCAGAAAGATCGCTGCGATTCCTGTAAAAAGACAGCCTACCAAACCGCCTGCGATATCCATGGCTCTCTTAACAAACATCTGGCGCGGCGTTACAATGTGGATACTGCTGGAAAGCACGGTATATCCACCAAGCTCCTCCACCACCTGGTTCTTGCCAAGGGATTTCATAGTTGCCAGTCTCATATGGATGACAACTCCCATTGCAGAGCAATCCTTAATCATCTGCTCCGGGATTGGAATTTGCTTAGGTACTGCAAAAATACTTCGTCGATCCAGTTCTTATGGATATAGGAGATCATATCCTCCTTCCCGGCTACTACCGGTACTCCACAGACGGATGCTCCCTTCCTGTCACAATCCATAAAAACAATTCCTGCCAGATGATAGGTTCCGTAATTATTCTTGCGGATGGTTTCCACCACATTGTCTGCATCTTCACTGACTGTAACGATCAGCAGGGATCGTTTCTCGCTTTCTTCGTATCTGCGATCCTTCAGGAATTTCTTCAGTGCCTGTCTGCCGCAATAGCTGAAGCAGGTATAAAGCACATAGGTGATCAGCAGGATCATTCTGGAATAATTGTTTCCAATTCTTAAAAGAAACATATATGCCAGAACCAGAAGGCAGACCAGTGTACACTGTTCAAAGGTTTTCTTCAGTTCCACCAGCATTCCTCTTCGCAAAACTCCGCTGAAGCTCTCATTAAAAAATGTGACCATCAGCTGGATAAGAAACATCACCACTGCCACATTTCGGTACAGCTCTGTCTCGTATGGCTGATCGATCCCGTTTCGGATCCAGTATGCAAGTACAAACGCAAGCTGCAGACACAGCATATCGCAGATCGCAAAATCCGCATGTTTTACCCAGCTACTGTTTTCTTTTTGATACATATCCTTTTATACGCCTTCCCTCGCTTACAGTATGTTATACTGTGTTTATTTTACCCCCCCCCGGTATTTTGAAGACCACGGAGGGGTATCATGCACTATTTTACAACAACAGTCAGTACGGCTCCGTTGGAGCTGTTTCCACTGTTGTCGACTACATAATATGTAAGCTCGTAAGTTCCCGGTGCGGCTGTATTTACATCACCGGTGATCTGGATTTTTTTGGAAAGATCACTGGTTGATTCTGTATCATCCTGGATATCCTTTACATAGCTTAATTTATCCAACGTAGTTCCTACCGGTACCTCTACGTAATAGGTAGTCAGATACATCTTTGGATCCTGCGGAGAGAG
>ENA-OQAS01000804-OQAS01000804.1-human-gut-metagenome-genome-assembly--contig:-NODE-804-length-15843-cov-8.273988_pt1 | contig 15843 bp, 22 predicted proteins | sample MGYA00242733_ERZ504523 | MGnify/ENA primary metagenome ERZ504523 (study PRJEB26092, sample SAMD00036239) | human gut metagenome | host: Homo sapiens | study: EMG produced TPA metagenomics assembly of... | reverse complement strand
GGTGGCGGTGGAATGCGACAAAGGGGCTGTCCCTTTGTCGCATCGGTAAAACTAAGCGGACTTCTTCTTGCTGTCGGAGACCATCATGTAGACGGTGAGCACGACGGCGATGGCGGCGATCACGATGCGCCGTAGAAGGACTGCTGGTAGGCGGCGCTGCGGCCTCAGCGTGATACAGCACGGCAGTGATGGGCTGGCTGATCCAGGTAGAAGCGGCGTAGCCAGGAACATGATGCCGTAGTTGACGCCGATGTTGCTGGTACCGAAGGCGCCACCGGTGAGCGGCGGTAGATGACGAGCAGGGCGCCAAAGCTAAAGCCAAGCAGGGCGAGTGCCACAAAGAACATGCTCTGCGTAAAGCTTATCGACATGATGACGAGCGCGACGATGGTGACGACAAGCTGATGAGCAGCGACTTGTAGGCGCCGAGCTTGTCGATGATCTGGCCAAAGGACAGACGGCCGACCAGGTTGGCGCAGGTGTTGACGGAGACCACCACACCGCCGAGGGCGACGGCCGCGGCGCTCGTGGGGTCGGTGAAGAGCTGGACGGCGGCGATGGAGCAACCTTGCCCACGAGCAGGGTGCCTGCAGTGGCAGCAAAGGCGAAGGTGATGATGAGGACCCAGAAGCGCGGGGTCTTGACCATCTCGCCCGGGGTGAGGTCGCCGAAGGTGCCGGCGTGCGCGCGCCCTTGGGGGCCTCGAAGCCCTCGGGCAGCCAGCCGGCCTCGGGGGCCTTCAGGAACAGGGCGGAGGCGGCGATCATCACAAAGAAGATGACGCCGAGTGCCTTAAGGGCGCCAAAGATGCCCAGGCTCGGGATGAGCAGCGAGGCGAGCACCGGGGACAGCACGGCGGGGCCGGCGGTCGAAGCGGCCAGGGTGATGCCGGAGGCGAGGCCCTTCTTGTCGATGAACCACTTTTGGCCGGTGGTGAGCGCGGGGTTGTAGCCCAGGCCGTTGCCGATGGCGGCGACGAGCGAGAACCACAGGTAGAACTGCCACGCTCGGTGACGGTGCCGGACATGAACCAGCCCAGACCGTAGCACACGGCGGCGGCGATCACGACGTTGCGCGGGCCGATCTTATCGGAGATGCGGCCGGCGAAGATGCCGTCACGGCCATGATGGTCTGAAAGACCGGGAAAGCCCAGGTAAGGGCGCTCGACCACTCGGGGTAGACGGCGAGCAGGTTCTTGCTCACGACGGAATACAGCGCGATGGAGCTGATGAAGAACATAGTGACGCACGCGGCGGAAAGCACGGCGGCGCGACCCTTGTTGGAGTTGGTGGAAGCCATTGGACTCTTTCTAATCGATGCGGGGGAGGGGCGGGCGTCACCGCGAGCCTCCCTGTCAGGCTGGTTTACTGGTCAGTGGGCTTTGCGACGCCAGACTCGTCGGACCAAAGCTCGACACCCTTGTTCTTGAGGTAGTTGTCGGCAAAGGCTCGACGACCGCCGGGCTTGGCGGTGAGGTCGCCCATCATATTGGAGAAGCCGCCGTCGACTTTGATGGCGTCGCCGGTGGTAAGTCCGAGCGCGTGGACGCCAGGAACATGACGGCGTTGGCGATATCGCTGACCTCGCCGATGCGACGCGTGGCGATGAGGCGGCTGCGGCTCTTCTCGACCTCGGGATCGGCGTAAAAGCTCGCCGACATGGGGGTCTTGACAAAGCAGGGCTCGACGCAGTTGGAACGCACGCCGTAGGGCCCCACTCGGCAGCCAGCATCTTGGACATCATGTTGACGCCCGCCTTGGTGGAGCTGTACACGCCCGAGAACGTCTCGGGGGAATGGCTGGCAACGGTCGAGATGTGCACCAGGCGACCCTGACCAGCTTGATCATCTCGCGACCAAAGCGCTGCGAGGTGATGAAGTAGCCGGTGAGGTTGACGTTGAGGACCTCGTTCCAGTCGGAGAGCGGCAGGTCCTCCATGGCTGCGAAGCGCAGGATGCCGGCGGTGTTGACGAGGACGTCGACGCGGCCGAAGTCGGCGATGGTGGCATCGACGGCGGCCTGAACCTCGTCCTCGTTGCAGGCGTTCATCTTGTAGCCTCGGCGTGGATACCAAACTCGGCGGCGAGGTCGGCGGCTGCGGCCTTGACCTTCTCCTCGTCCAGGTCGAGCGGGACAACATTGGCGCCGTTGCGGGCGAACTCGCGGCAAATCTCGACGCCCATACCGCCGAGTGCGCCAGTCACGGCGCAAACATCGCCCTCGAGCTTAAGCCAATTGCTCATAGGAACTTCCCTTCTTGTGCCTCCCGATGGGCCGTTCCCATTAACCGACCCACGTGGTTTTCGCTGGTTATCGTATGCTTTGCATTTGCGCAGGTGAATTGCATATTTGTTAGAATGGCGTTAACCGTAGGTTTACACTGTACATCGAGGTTTGTTCTCAATTGAGCTCGTGACCTGCGAAAACGACCCCCTGCGGTGCTGTGGGCCCGCGCGTGCGAAAACGGGAGATTGACGTGTACGATCGACGACTCGAGGCCATAACGTCCGCCGCGGAGCTGGGAAGCTTCTCGCGCGCGGCGGCAAAACTGCGGGTGTCGACCCCGGCGCTCGTCAAACAGGTGTCAGGGTTCGAGGCCGAGTTTGGCATCACGCTGTTCGAGCGGTCGCACTCGGGCGTAAGGTGACGCCGGCTGGTGCGCTACTGGTGGACGACGCGCGCTCGATCATGCGCCAGTCTGAGGACGCACTGCGTCGTGCCGGCGCGCGGCGGGCGATGGCGGTGCGGTGCGCTTGGGCGTGTCGATGATGTGCCGGGGCGCCAGACGCTGTCGATGTGGACGGGCGTGCACGAGCTGGAGCCATCGCTGCGCTTCGAAATTGTCCCAGTGAGTGACCTCTATGACGAGCGCGAATCCGTTATGCGCAGTCTGGGTCGCGAGGTGGATGTGGTGCAGTCGAGTTTTTCGACTCCGCGTTGGGGCGACGCCTGCCAAAAACTCCGTATCGTCAACGTGCCGTTTTATATCGACGTGCTCCGCACAAGCCGGCTCGCGCGCAAGACGTGCATTACGGTTGCCGACCTGGAGGGCATGCGCTTGCGCGTGCTTCGTCACGGTAACGACGCCATGGACACCTTCGTATCGACCTTTTGGCCGACGGCGGCGTGGACGTGATCGATGTGGACAGCTTTGACTTTGCGCTCTTTAACGATGCGGAGGAAAAGGGTGACGCGGTGCTCACCTGCGGAGCGTGGTCGGGCGTGCACCCGGCCTTTGTGGGCGTGCCGTTCCTGTGCGGCCGCGAGGTGCCGGTCTACTTACACTACCCGCTCGAGCCCACCCTCCAAGTGCAAAAATTCGTCAACGCCATGGCCCAACTCCTCAACTAGCTCATTTAGGACGGGGCTTTTTAGCTGCATCGGGCATGGTCCCGGATAAGGGGTCGAATTATATCGGGGCCTGTTTATTCGGCAAGTAGCACCTGCAGGTAATCGCGCTTTCTGTGGAGGACGCGGTCGATATAGACCTTCTGGTGAAAACGGTAAAACGCGAGATGGTTGTCACAGACCACGAACCGGTAATCGGAGCGTAGGGGATAGATCGAGGAGAGTGGCGTACCAGACTCGGGGAAGCTGGAGAGCAGGTCTATCCGAGCGAGAATGCCCCCTACGATCCTATCAGCTGCTGCGGGATTGTCCTTTTCGACGGCAATGTAGTCCAGATGTCGTCGAGATCTTGCAGAGCCAGCGGAGAGTAGACGACCTCGCAGCTATGCATGGTTTGCGGCCTTGCGGCGGAAGTGTGCGGCGACGTTGTCCGACGAGACCCATCCGCTCTCATCACCCGAGCTGCGCCCGCGCTCAAGCTCCGACATCAGCGTGCTGATGGCGCAAAACCGGTCGTAATCTTTCATGTCGAGCACCGCGTAGCAACCGTGCCCGTTTTTGGTCAGGAACACCGGGGAGCCCTCGTGGACATCGGAGAGCACCTCGTTGTAATTGCGCAAATCGGAAACAGGTTTAATGGCGGGCATGTAAGGCTCCAATCGATGTACGGGAACTTACGATAAATTATACGAATAATATGCAGCACCTGCCAGTCAAAACACCCACATAAAACGAGCCCTAGTCCCCTGGTAAAAAAGAAGACCCACAACGGATGCGTGAGAAAATAGCCACAGAAAGCCCGCTTTCCCTATGAAAACTGCCATGTTTTCTTACCTTTTCCCTATGAAAACTGCCAAAACCCACAGGGGCGCGTGCGGTTCCCGTCGAGGTGAAGTCGGGGACCAACCTTAAGGCGAAGAGCCTGGCGGCGAGTATTAAGCGATTTGGTTATGATTTGGCCATTCGTTTCTCGGCGGGTAAGCCATCTCGGGACGGTGCAATCATCGACTTGCCCCTCTACGCGGTGAAATCGCTCCCAAAGCTCCGCCCCAACGACTGCATCACGTTTGAGGCTCTCGGTCCGTCATGGTAGAGTTGTCCGCGCGTGAATTTCGGTACACTGCGCGCTATCTGCGCTTTTACTGTTTGGAGGAGTGAGCTTGTGAATGCTTCTGTCGCCAAAAAGGCCAGCCGGGCGATGCGTCTGCTCATGATGGTGCTCACGGCAGTTCTCATCTTCTTCTTCATCAATGTTATGCTGCTCGTCTCCGACATCCAGGGCACGGCGCGCGTGGTCAACTACGCCGGTCTGGTGCGCGGCACCACGCAGCGAATCGTTAAGCTCGAGGACGCAGGCCAGCCACAAGACGACCTGCTCAAGGCCGTTGATTCATACATTAATGGTTTGCGCTACGGAAGCGACGACCTCAATCTCGTCCGTCTGGATGACGATGAGTATCAGGCAAAGATGACCGAACTCGCGAGCTATTTTGACGAGCTTCGAACCGAGATTGCCCGTGTGCGCGAAGTCGGCCACGAGAACACCGACATCATCGCCATGAGCGAGGAGTTCTTTGGCATTTGTGACGATGCCACGAGGCTTGCGGAGGACTACTCCCAGGAGAAGGCTACGGCGCTCAATCGCCTTGAGGGCTTGGTGGTCATCGACATCGTGGGCTTGGTGACGACCTTTGCGGTCGAACTTGTTCGCGCGGTGCGCACTGCGCACTCAATCGCGAGCTGCAGAGCAAAGTTTATCTCGACGAAGCTACGGGACTGCCCAACAAGAACAAGTGCGAGGAAATCTTGGGCCAGGAGCATCCCGTTTCCGCTGAAGCGCCCGTTGCGCTGTGTGTCTTCGATCTTAATAATCTGCATACGGTCAATAACCGCTTTGGCCACGAGAAGGGTGACGAATACATCCGTTCTTTTGCCCAGCAGCTGGGGCGCGTGGCGTCCGAGCCTGCTTTGTGGGCCGCGACGGCGGCGATGAGTTTATCGCGGTGCTGTGGGATGCCGATCGAGCTGCCGTGGAGTCCCGTCTCGCTCGGGTCCGTGCGAACGTGAACGAGTATTCCGAGGCTCACCCCGACATGCCTATCAGCTATGCGGTGGGCTATGCGCTTTCCAGCGATTTTGATGAACCGCCCACGATGCGCGAGCTCTTTTCACAAGCCGACAAAAACATGTACATCGACAAGAACCGCGTAAAGAAAGCCGAGGCAGCCGGGCCGCAACGCGAGGACCGCTAAGCCCACAAAAAGAGGCCCTGACCAACTGGCCAGGGCCTCGCTAACTTTTATTCCGTTCTAAACGACGGGCTGATTGCGCGTAGGAGGGCGCCCCGGGGGCGGCGGGGTATTTCCTCCGCGCGCAGTTTCGCAGCGCAGCGAGATTGTTTGAGCACGGAGGAATTACCCCGCCGCCCCCGGGGCGCCCTCCGTCAGTAACCAGTTCTACTCGAGCTCAAATGCACCCGTATACAGCTGGTAGTAGTACCCGCGCTTGGCGATCAGCTCGTCGTGGTTGCCGCGCTCGATGATGCGACCGTGGTCCAGGCAGATGATTGCGTCGGAGTTGCGCACGGTGGAAAGACGGTGCGCGATGACAAACGTCGTGCGACCCTCCATGAGCTTGTCCATGCCCGCCTGCACGATGGCCTCGGTGCGGGTATCGATGCTCGACGTGGCCTCGTCCAGAATCATCGCCGGCGGATCGGCGACGGCGGCGCGTGCGATCGAGATCAACTGGCGCTGGCCCTGCGACAGCTGCGCGCCGTTGCCGGTGAGCATGGTGTCGTAGCCGTCGGGCAGGCGGGTGATAAAGTCGTCGGCACCGGCGAGCTTTGCCGCCGCGATGCACTCCTCGTCGGTGGCGTCCAGGTTGCCGTAGCGGATGTTGTCCATCACGGTGCCGGTGAACAGGTTCACGTCCTGTAGCACCACGCCCAGCGAGCGGCGTAGATCGGCCTTGCGAATCTTGTTGACGTTGATGCCGTCGTAGCGGATCTTGCCGTCGGCAATGTCGTAGAAGCGGTTGATGAGGTTGGTGATGGTCGTCTTACCGGCACCGGTGGCGCCGACAAACGCGACCTTCTGGCCTGGCTTGGCAAACACGGACACGCCGTGCAGCACCTCGTGGTCGGGCGTGTAGCCAAAGTCGACGTTGTCCATGACCAGGTCGCCGCGCAGCGGTACGTACTCGATCTCGCCGGTTGCACGGTGCGGATGCTTCCATGCCCACATGCCAGTGTGGTGGTCAGCCTCCTCGAGCTGCCAGGTGTCGGGGTTGACCTGCGCGTTGACGAGTGTCACGTAGCCTTCGTCGGCCTCGGGCTCCTCATCGATGAGCTCAAAGATGCGGTCGGCGCCGGCCAGACCCATGACCACGGCGTTGATCTGCTGCGAGATCTGGCCGATCTGTCCGCAGAACTGCTTGGTCATGTTAAGGAACGGCACCACGACGGCGATGGACAGCGCCATGCCCGAGATGCTCAGGTTGGGCACGCCCAGCGCCAGGAAAATGCCGCCGGCAAGGGCCACCAGCACGTAGAGCAGGTTGCCCAGGTTCATAAGGATGGGCATGAGGATGTTGGCGTACATGTTGGCCTTCTGGGAGACCTCGAAGAGCTTTTCGTTGCGCTCGTCAAAATCGGCCTCGGCGGCAGACTCGTGGCAGAACGCCTTGACGACCTTCTGGCCGTTCATGACCTCCTCGATATGGCCCTCGACCACGCCGAGCTCGGTCTGCTGTGCAATAAAGAAGCGCGCGGAGTTGGAGCCGAGCAGCTTGGTCATAAAGGTCATAAAGGCGACGCCTGCCACAATGACCAGGCACATCCAAACGCTGTAGTACAGCATGATAAAGAACACCGTGACGATGACGATGGTCGTCATGAGCAGGTTGGGCAGCGACTGGCTGATCATCTGGCGCAGCGTGTCGATGTCGTTGGTGTAGTGGCTCATGATGTCGCCGCGCTGGTGCGTGTCGAAGTAGCGAATCGGCAGGTCCTGCATGCGGTTGAACATCTTCTCGCGAAGCTTCTCGAGCGAGCCCTGCGTGACGATGGCCATGGCGCGGTTCCAGAAGAGCGAGGACAGGATGCCGACGCCGTAGATGCAGGCGAGGGTGGTCACGAGCTGTGCGATCTTGGGCTGTGCAGCTTCCCAATCGCCCGACTGCCACGATTCGCTAATAATCTGCAGGGCGCTCTGAAGGAAGGTCGCGCCGATGGAGTTGATGATGGCGCAGAGCACCACGCCGACGACGACGAGGGGCAAAAGCACGGGGTAGAAGTCAAAGAGCGTCTTGATGAGGCGCGACATGGTGCCACCCTTGCGGTTGAGCGCGCGCTCGGCGGTCGTTGCCTTACTCATGTGCCTCGCCTCCTTCCTGGGTCTGAGCTTGTGTTGCGGATGCCTCGGTGTCGGCTTCGACGGCCTCTTCGCCCTCGGCAGACATCTTGTTCTGCGAGGTAAAGGTCTCGCGGTAGATCTCGCTCGTCTTGAGCAGCTCATCGTGGTTGCCGATCTGCGCGATGCGGCCGCCCTCCATGACGATGATGCGGTCTGCATCCTGCACGGAGCTAATGCGCTGGGCGATGATGAGCTTGGTCGTGTTGGCAGATAGCTTGCCAGCCCTGCGCGGATCTTGGCGTCGGTCTTGGTGTCGACGGCGCTGGTGGAGTCGTCCAGGATCAAAATCTTGGGGCGACGCAGCAGGGCACGCGCGATGCACAGGCGCTGCTTCTGACCGCCGGAAACATTGGAGCCGCCCTGTTCGATCCAGGTGTCATAGCCCTTGGGGAAGCCATCGACAAACTCATCGGCGCAGGCCAGATGTGCCGCCTCGCGGACTTCCTCGTCGGTGGCGTTCGGGTCGCCCAGCGCAGGTTTTCGGCAATGGTGCCGCTAAACAGTACGTTTTTCTGCAGCACCATGGCCACCTGGTGGCGCAGGGCGTCCAAGTCGTAGTCGCGCACGTCCATGCCGCCCACGCGCACGGTGCCCTCGGTGGCGTCGTACAGGCGGGCGATGAGGTTAACGAGCGTGGACTTGGCCGAGCCGGTACCGCCGATGATGCCGATGGTTTCGCCGCTCTTAATGTGCAGGTCGATATCGTCGAGCGCCTGGCGCTTTGCATGCGCGGAATACTTAAAGCTCACGTGGTCAAAGTCGATGGAACCGTCGGCAACCTCGAGCACGGGCTCGGCGGGATCGGCGATCGTGGGCTCGGCGGCCAGCACCTCGGTAATGCGGTGCGCCGATTCGTCGGCCATGGTCACCATGACAAAGATCATCGACAGCTGCATCAGGCTCATGAGGATCGCGAAGCCATAGGTAAAGATCGAGGAGAGCTGGCCCACGTCGAACAGCGTGCCCTGGCTCGTGATGATGAGCTTGGATCCCAGGTAGATGATGACGACAAACGCGCCGTTGACGCAGATGTTCATCATGGGGTTGTTAAAGGCGAGCAGCTTCTCGGCGCGGGTGAAGTCCATCTGGACGTCGCGTGCGGCGGTCGCGAATTTCTCCTTCTCAAAGTCTTCGCGCACGTAGCTCTTAACCACGCGCATGCCGGTGACGTTTTCCTCGACGGACTCGTTAAGGGCATCGTACTTGTGGAACACGCGCGAGAAGATGGGGCGCACCTTAAAGATGATAAAGAACAGCCCAAAGCCCAGCAGCGGAATGATGACCAGGTAGACCATGGCAACGCTGCCGCCCATGATAAACGCCATGGTAAAGGCGAAGATCAATACCAGCGGCGCGCGCACGGCGATACGGATGATCATCATAAAGGCCTGCTGCACGTTGTTGATATCGGTGGTCAGGCGCGTGACGAGCGAGGAGCTCGAGAACTCATCGATGTTGGCAAAGCTGAACGTCTGGATCTTGTAGAACAGGTCGTGACGCAGGTTCTTGGCGAAGCCGCAGCTCGCATGGCTGCAGGTGACGCCGGCGGCGGCACCAAAAGCAAGCGACGTCAGCGCGATGAGCACCAAAAAGCCCGCGGTGGGAAGCATCTCGCTACGGTGGCGCCGTCTTTGATGGCGTCGATCAGGTTGGCGGTGATAAATGGAATCAGCATCTCGCAGAGCACCTCGCCAAGCACGAGCAATGGCGTGGCAACAGCGACTTTCATATAGTCGCGGATGCTGCCCATGAGGGTTTTAATCATCCAGTTCCTCCCAGGTTACACGGATTTTCTCGAGCATTTCGGCGAGCTGCTCGCGCTCGTCGTGAGTGAGGGCACTAAAGGCCCGTTCTCTAAAGCGGATGCGGGCCGCCTGGTCGATGCGGGCGTTTTCCCGGCCGGTTTCGGTCAGGCGAATGGTGAGCTGCGTCGATCCTTGGGGTTACGGCTGCGCTCGATGAGACCGTTGACCTCGAGCTTGGACAGGATCTCGGAAAGCGACCCCGGCTTGAGGTCAAAGTGCATGCCGAGTTCCTGCTGCGACATCTCGCCGCCGGGCTGCTTGGCCAGCAGGCAGATGATGGGCGCCTTGCCGGACACGCCTCCGCCATGAAAATGCATGTAATGGCCGCAAAAACCCAGGCCGCTCAGGATGCGCTTGGCGAGTTTGTCTTCGGCACTGACCGCTTCGGGTACATCCGCCGGCTGTGACGGGTCGCCGCCGGGCTCGTGCGAACAAAGGTTAAGAGGTTCATCGCACATGAATTAGTGTTGCTCCTTTCTTTAGTTAGGTAGTGGAATTGTTTTGTGCCTAACCAATCTAGGAGCATGAGAAATGAATGTCAAGGTACCAAACTAGTGGTTGCGCGGTTTTGCCAAACCGCGCAACGGCTCGACGCTGCAAACCCGCCAGAGCGGCAATCTGCCTTTCAACTTCGGCGGCATGACCAGAAGGTCAATGCCGCCTTGCTTCAAGGCACCTTGCTCGCTCTGACGGGTTTTCGCTGACTTCGCCAAAACATCGGCGTTGCCCTTGTTGGGATAGTCGTTGGGGACGCTCTTGTTGAGTGATCCGTGGGGGACGGAGGAAAACGAATCATTTTGGGCTGCGGTGACACCCTTTCGAAGTTGCTTTGTCCAAAACTATGCCGGATTACTACGATGAATTCGAAATATCAGACCTCGGCATTGTTTTTCGTAAAATCACAAGCTGTCTACCTGCGGTTTTGCCGGAGTGCAATTCGTTGTGGTTGGAGGCTAACGGTTTATCGTAGTAATCCGGCATAGTTTTGGAATGGTAGTAATAGATGGCAGCTACTGTGCCGCTACCGCCGCGATTTTGCCTCCCATTTCCGTAACCTTTCCGCAACAATGTGCCCTCCTCGCGCCTGCGCCCGCTTGCAACGCCCCCTGCGCTACACTTAGTCGCACTATGGCGCCGTCGCGTCGCACCCGACCCAAGGGGGACACTCATGAAGAACACTCAGCTGCTGCTGATCAACGATATGTGCGGCTACGGTAAGGTCGCGCTTTCTGCCATGCTGCCGGTGCTGTCGCACATGGGTTACCGTATCCACAACCTGCCGACGGCCCTCGTTTCCGATACGCTCAACTACCCCAAGTTTTACATCCACGACACCACGGAGTACGTGCGTCAGAGTCTTGCCATCTGGGAGGAGCTCGGCTTTGAATTCGACGCCATCTCGACCGGCTTTATCGTGACCGAGGAAGAGGCGCGCATCATCTCGGACTTTTGCCACCGCCGTTCGCAAAAAGGCACCAAGGTGTTCGTCGACCCCATCATGGCCGACAACGGCAGGCTCTACGCCGGCGTGCCCGAATCGACCATCGGCCTTATGCGCAGCCTGGTCGAGTGCGCCGACTACGCGGTGCCCAACTATACCGAGGCGTGTCTGCTCACCGATACGCCTATGGCCGAGCAGATTACGGCCGATGAGGCTCGTGCGCTCGTGGACGCCATGCTCGCGCTGGGCGCCAAGTCGGTGGTCATTACGAGCGCGAAGGTCGACGGGGCGAGTGCCGTCATCGGCTACGACCATGTGGCGGGAGAGTACTTCACGATTCCCTTTGAGCTGATCCCGGTGTATTTCCCGCACGGGCGACACGTTCTCGTCGGTGCTCGTGGGTCGCGTTATGGCCGGCTGGAGCTTACAGCGTGCGACGACCGACGCCATGCGTGTGGTGGCCGAGCTTATCGAGCGCAATGCCGACCAAGAAGACAAGTCGCCGGCCTTCCCATCGAGGCCTGCCTGGATGTGATCGACCATGAGTAACGCCGGCGAGGGCGGCGTCAAGCCTGCGGGCGAGAACGGGCCGCTCGGTGCGCCGCGTGGCAAGCGTCCGCGTATCCGCGTGAGCTGCGTGGACCAGCTGGTGCGTGCCGTTGTCACCATGGTCACAAGCCGGGAGACGTCTTCGACTTCGATCGAGACCGCGGCAAGATGTGCGCTATGGCCTGTCACGTGGGCTTTCCCTATATCGATATCCTGCGCTATGGCGGAACCGTGCCTGGCAACGAGCCCGGTACGGCAAAGTTCTGCTGCCCCGAGGTCGATACGCTGAACGTCTGGCTTGCCGAGATCGTTGACGAGTAGTCGAGCGCAATGTGACAAAGGGGCAGCCCCTTTGACACATTCGCCGGCGATGCCCCTTCTTTTGCTTATAATTTCAAATCTCTGCATTTCATCCGATTTTAGGTTCTAAAAATTCTGCGTTTCATCGATAATCAAGCATATAAAACTTTGCATTTCATTCGATGACACCGAGGGGAGAGCCTATGCTGCGCAGGAAAATAGCGGCAGAGCTGGAGCGTTGGCTGAAGTCTTCCGAGCAAAAGGCCTTGTTCATTACGGGTTCTCGCCAGATTGGCAAAAGCTATTCGATTCGCGCATTTGGCAAAGCCAACCATGCAACCTACATCGAGCTTAACCTCATGGAAAACCGCCAGGCAAAAGATGCTCTTCTCGAGGCGCGGAATGCCGATGATTTCATCAGCAGGGTGACGCTTCTTTCGGGAAAGTCGATTGCGCCAGGCAAAACGCTCGTGTTTATCGATGAGGTCCAAGAGGCCCCCGACATCATGACGATGGCAAAGTTCCTTGTTGAGGACGGGAGGTGCCGCTGGGCGTTTTCGGGGTCAATGCTCGGGACTCAGTTCAAGGGCGTCAGGTCCTATCCCGTGGGGTATGTCCACGAGCTTAGGATGTTCCCGCTCGATTTTGAGGAGTTTTGCTGGGCAACCGGGGCGAGCGAGGGGGCTCGCCAAACGATACGTGACGCGTGTATCAGCGAGAGGCCCGTTCCTGATTACATTCATGACGCGATGATGGCAAACTTCAGGACCTATACCGTTGTCGGCGGAATGCCGGAGGTCGTGCAGCGTTTCCTTGACACGCAGGGCGACCTTGCCTCTGTTCGTCAGCTACAGTCAGAGCTCAACGAACAGTACCGGCGGGATATCTCCAAGTATGCAAGCGGGCGAGCCTTCAGGTGCAGAGCATTTACGATCAGCTCCCTATTATGCTCGAGGGCGAAAACAAGCGCTTCGTGCTCAATTCCATTGACCCCAAGGCTCACTACGAGAAGTATCAGCGAGATTTTGTATGGCTTGTCGATGCCGGCGTTGCTCTCAAAGCCGATATCGTAACCGAGCCAAAATCGCCCTTGCTCAAGACGGCACGGCCATCGCAGTTCAAGCTATATCAATCGGATACGGGCATGTTGATGGCGCGCTACCCCGTCGGAGTCGCCCAAGCGGCGTATCTTGATAGCAAGGAGCCCAATCTGGGCGGCATTTACGAAAACGTGGTGGCCCAGCAGCTGGCTGCCCAAAATCGCCAGCTTTACTACTATCAGACAAAAAAGCGCGGTGAAGTGGACTTTGTGGTCGATGGACCGGATGGGACGGCTGTTCCGATCGAGGTTAAATCGGGCTCCTATTACCACGCGCACGCTGCGCTCGGTCATGTGCTTGATACGGCTGAATATGGCGTAAGGCTCGGGATTGTTTTCTCGAGAGGCAACGTTGAGCGCAACGGAGCGGTTCTCTATTTGCCGCTATATGCGACCTGGGCCCTTTCGGATGTTTTGGGCGACTCCTGCGCCGAGGGGATAAAGCTGGAGGTCAAGCCGGTCTAGGGCTAGTCCCGGATGTGACAAAGGCGTGGCCCGCGACCTCGATTGCCTACAGCTGCTCGAGCATAGCGGTGCAGCCGTCGAGTACGTCGCGGTAGGTGGCATCGAAATTGCCGGTGTACCAGGGGTCGGCCACGTCGCCGGGGCGCTCGGTCCAATCGAGCATGCGCGTAATCTTGCCGTCGGGGTCGTCGCCAAAGATGCGACGCAGGCCACGCGCGTTCTCGTCGTCCATATAGACAATGTGGTCCCAGTCGCCATACTCCGCGCGACGCACCTGACGTGCACGATGTGCGACGACGGGAATCCCGACCTCGCGCAGCTTGGCAACGGTACCGTGGTGTGGCGGGTTGCCGATCTCCTCGGTCGAGGTCGCAGCGGAGTCAATGACAAACTCGCCCGCGCGCCGGCGCGCCGCACCAGCTCGGTAAACACCGACTCAGCCATCGTCGAGCGACAGATGTTGCCGTGACAGATAAACAGTACACGTTGCATAGAACGATACCTTTCATACAGAAGGCTGCTAAAGAGTCGAAGCCGGGCGCATGCCAAGTTTTATTTCTTGGCCAGTTTGAAGTAGCGCTCAAATATCAATCTTTACCTGCGATAATAACAAGATAAGACCTTTATCTCCAACACTTCTACTGCATTCAACGAGTTGAATGGTTCTAAAAATTAGTTTCCAATATAGGGAAGGAAATCCACTTTATTAAAACCAGAAATCAGTCAAAAGTAGAAGCAAAAGTAGTAAAAACGTAGTACGGCTCAAATTTTTACTACCAATGTCTACCTGCGGTTTTGTTCAATAGCAAGCATCTCTCTTGAATATCTTCAAGCCCAAGATGGGTGTAAACGTTGTAGGTGGTGTTGATATCTGAGTGCCCATAATGTATCTGAGCTTTGCTGGACTCATGCCAGCGCGTGCCATTCGGCTACAGAAAGTGTGCCTGAGCTGGTGCGGGGTTATATGAGGCAGCTCTTCCTTATAGATGCGGTTGTGCTTAATGACGGCGCGTTTGAGCCTATGTTCCCAATGCAGGGCAACGCATGGCATCTCATTCTTATCTAGGCAGATGAAGCCCCTTACCCCATCAATAATAGGCTCTTCTTTTGGCTGCGCCTCTGTTCGATGAGACTGTGGAAGGCCTTTTCGACAGAAGCGGTCATAGGGATATATCTCATACCAGATTTCGTCTTGGGTTCTTCAATGTAATACTGCATATCTCTCGCGCGATGAAGCTGCTTTTGAACACGTATACAGTGGCTATCGAAGTCAATGTCATCAAAGGTCAGGCCGCAGTATTCAGAAATTCTGAGTCCAGTGTTCAGCAAGATAAAGTAAGTTTCAAAATAGCGCGAGAAGTGATGATCCGAGCGCATGAACTCAAGGAATAGCCGTTCTTGTCTAACGCTTAGCGATTCTCTAGATACCGTATCGTTGACCAGAACATTGATAAGTTCGAAGTTAAAAGGGTTGCGTCTTATAATTCCGCATTCTTCAGCCAGTTGGAAAGCTGGTCTGAGTACGCCTCGGATGCTACAGACGCTGCTATATCCCTTTCCAACATCTTGCTGAAGGTGGATGAGCCATTTCTTTGCATCCAACACCGTAATGTTTGATATTTGGGCTTTGCTGAAGCTGTCTGTTTTCAGGTAATTGGTGACGGTTTTATAGGCGCTAACAGTTGTCTTTCGTACCGCAACCTTGGTCGCAAGGTAGTTCTCAACCAGAGTCATGACGTTCATGTTCTCAGGTGCAATGTGGTCGAAGAGGTCTTTTTGAATCTGCTGTTCTTTCTGCCTTAAGCAGAGGTCTCTCTTTTTGCCGTGTGGCGTTTGGTCGTGAATTGTCAAAGTCCACGAATAGACAAAGCGGGTCTTTCCCATCCAATTGGTGTATTTAAACGAGTAACGACCGTCTGGGCGCTGGCCTTCTCCGCGATGGAGAATTCGGCCCTTGTTATCTTTCCTATTCGACATAGCTTGGATCTCCTTTCAGAGACTCAAGCACGACAACATGATTGTAGCTATGGGCTGTCTATGCCATGGTAAAAGGGTTCGTTTATTGGGTTAAATCAAAGGAAATGGGGTCTATTTGCCCCGTTGAGGCTGGGGTTGGAGTAAGTGCCCATCGGCGCAATTCCAAGCCCGAATTTCGCTCTCAGCGTGCATATTTGCTATAGACCGAGCGGACATCAATTGAAATCGCAGTTTGAAAGAAAGGGCACCGTGGCGAAGTGCGCTACGGTGCCAGACATTGCATTGTGTGGATTGAGGAGCCTATGCGACTGTTGCCCTAGGTACCGTCAAGATTCTTTCGCAAATTGATCGAGGCGGCCTCGGCCCCGCCTTGCTCTAGCCCTCCGCCTTCTTGCTCAGCTCGTCCATCTCCTCCAGCTTCGACATGTCCAGGTACCTCCTCTTG
>ENA-OQAS01000803-OQAS01000803.1-human-gut-metagenome-genome-assembly--contig:-NODE-803-length-15874-cov-2.233949_pt1 | contig 15874 bp, 23 predicted proteins | sample MGYA00242733_ERZ504523 | MGnify/ENA primary metagenome ERZ504523 (study PRJEB26092, sample SAMD00036239) | human gut metagenome | host: Homo sapiens | study: EMG produced TPA metagenomics assembly of... | reverse complement strand
CACAAAAATAAAAAATGCCTTGTTGTACAGGGAGCCAGGCAAACAGGAAAAACATATATTATTGAACGGTTTGCAGAAGACAATTATGAGGAACTGCTTGAAATCAACTTTAAGCAGATGGTTTCTGCCGTTGACATTTTTTCCGGTGATCTTACAGTAGATAATATGGTTATGGCTATGCGTTTCCGCTTTCCTGAAAAGAAAATTCTGCCAGGGAAAACTTTGATTTTTCTCGATGAGATTCAGGAGTGTCAGGAAGCAATCACATCCCTTAAATTCTGGGCAATCGATAACAGATATGATGTTATTGTGTCGGGCTCGCTTCTTGGAATCGATTATAAACGTGCATCGTCTTATCCGGTCGGTTATGTTGATTATCTGAGAATGTATGGGATTGATTTTGAAGAGTTTCTCTGGGGAATGGGGATTTCTGAAGACATGATCGGAAACCTCTGCGGATATCTGGAATCAAAGACCGTGATACCTGAGGCGATTCATTCCCAAATGATGAATTATTACAGACAGTATATAGCAATAGGTGGTATGCCGGAAGCTGTACAGAAATATGTAGATACAAAGGATTTCAGAGAGGTTGATAAGATACAGAGGAGCCTCTTATTGGGATATCAGTATGATATAGCACATTATGCAACTGCGGAAGAAAAGGTAAAAGCAGAGAAATGTTATCTTTCACTTGCAAAGCAGCTGCTTGATAAAGAAAACCACAAATTTCAATATAAAGAAGTTGAGCATGGAGGCCGAGCACAAAAGTATTTTTCAAGTATTGAGTGGTTGCTTCGTGCAGATATGGTACATTTAAGTAAACTTGTGACGGATGTCAGATTTGATCTGGATGATTATGCAAGAGATGATTTTTCCGGGCTTATACAACTGATTTATCATTGTTGATGGCGATGAAGGACTTTTCATTAAAACAGCATATTGTAGAAAACACTTAGAGGGAAATTCCAAAGGCGGTATCTATGAATATGCAATAACAGATGCTCTGTATAAAAAAGGGGATATCAGTTATATTTTTTATAAAAAATGAGACAACGAAAAAGAGAAATAGATGTAGTGATCCAAAAAGATGGAATGGTAGTTCCGATTGAAGTAAAAGGCGGAAATACGAGGGCAAATTCCTTAAAGTCACTTATGAAGAATCATAAAGATATTTCTTATGGGTATAAATTTGCAGATGGAAATATCGGTGTGGGCGAAGATGGTATCATTACATTGCCGCTGTATATGATTGCATTTATTTAATTCATCCATCTTCCACGTTTGGCTCCTCCTCAGATATGGGAAAGAGTTCTGCCAGCTTTAAGACCGGCTGCCTTTTGGGATAGCCGGTCCTTTTGCATGTTTCTAAGATAAATTAATCAAAGATGATCAGAGCCATAAATACAACCGGTTCATTGCCAATCGGTTTTAAAGCGTGTCCGCATCCGTCTGGTGTATAGGTTACATCTCCGGCTTTTACAGTGCGTGTGGTTCCGTTATCGTTATATTCTGCGGTACCGGAAAGAATGTAATACGTCTCGCTTTCATTTTTATGTTCGTGATAACCAAGAGAAGATCCCGGCTGAATGGTTACCTGTGCATACAGACCACATTTTCCGTTTAATTCTTTTTCTCCGAGGATGCGTTTGATGGTTACTTCGCCATCTCCGCCGGCCATGTTTTTAACTACTTCTGTTACTGTTTCCATTATGAGTACCTCCTTGTGTAGTGGTTTATGCCATTACTATAGCATAGTTTGCACAAAAGATAAATCTTATTATACGGCTTTTGCCTGTGTCTGTCTGGTTCTGGCTTCGGTCATTGCATAAGGATCGAGAATAGAATCCAGTTCGCTTTCTTTTAACAGACCGTATTTCAATACAAGAGTTTTAACTGGAATATCTGTTTTTAAGGATTCTTTTGCCAGACTTGCAGCTTTTTTGTAGCCGATGTACGGACACAGGGCGGTGGTGATACCGACGCTTGCATCGAGAAGTTCGCGGCAGCGTTTTTCATTTGCGGTGATGCCGAGGATGCAGTTGGCGGTCAGAGTATCCACTGCGTGTGTCAGTGTGGTAATGGAGTCAAAAAGATTGTAAAAAACAACCGGTTCAAAAGCGTTTAATTCCATCTGACCGGCTTCTGCCGCCATAGTGATGGTCGTGTCGTGACCGATAATATGAAACGCAACCTGTGAGACAACTTCCGGGATGACTGGATTGACTTTGCCGGGCATAATGAAGAACCATTCTGCATAGCCGGAAGTGTAATCTCACCGAACCCGGCTTTTGGTCCGCTTGCAAGGATACGCAGATCATTACACATTTTGGATAAGTTGACCGCACATGCTTTCAGGCAGGAGGAAACGCGTACAAATCCGTCCAGATTCTCGGTGGCATCAAACAGATCGTCGGCCTGGGTCAGCGGGTAGCCGGTGATCTTTCCAAGGGTTGGTACAATATTATCCAGATAAAACGGGGACGTATTGATTGCTGTGCCGATAGCGGTTGCACCAATGTTTACGGGATACATTTCCGTGCGGACTTTTGTAAGACGGTCACGGTCACGGGAAATCATGGTGGCATAAGAATGGAACGTCTGACCCAGACGCATCGGCACAGCGTCTTCGAGCTGTGTACGTCCGATTTTTACAATGTGGTCAAACGCTGCAGCTTTGTCATATAATGCATCAGTTAAAAGGGAAAGGCTTTTGTCTAAAGGTTTGAGAAGATCGAGAACCGTTAATTTCCGGCGGTTGGAATGACATCATTGGTGGATTGTGCCATATTGACGTGGTCATTTGGATGAACAATCGTATAATCGCCTTTTTTGCCACAGAGCATTTCTATGGCTCGGTTGGCAATGACTTCATTCATGTTCATATTGGCACTTGTTCCCGCTCCGCCCTGAATACCATCGACAATAAAATCTTTGTCGAACATGCCACAGATGACTTCGTTTGCAGAGGCTTCAATTGCATTTGCAATTTCCGGTTTCAATCTTCCGGCTTTCGGTTGGTAATGGCAGCTGCCGCTTGATTTTTGCAAGATTTTTAATGAAAACAGGATGTAATTTTGTTCCGGTAATCGGAAAATTTTCTTTGGCCCGTAAAGCCTGTACGCCATAATAGGCATTTTCTGGGACTTCCATGGTTCCGATGGAATCAGATTCTAAACGCATATATTCTTTCTCTTTCATAATGATAATCTCCTTTATTTCCTTTACTATTGTTGTTTGATCCTCGCGCGCTTTTTTCAATGGGACGAGGATAGCACTCTTTGCGGCAAAGGTAAATACTTTAAGTTGTATTTGGAAAAACAGCCGGAAAATGGTTAACTAAACATAAAAAAAATAAGGAAAATACTGGAAAAACATAATAAAATAAGTAAAATTCAAACGCGTTTATTGCAAATGGAAATACATGTGCTATAATGACTCATAATTTAAAATTCGGATAAAAGAAGGACACAGGCGTCTAAGCAGGTGTCCTTTTTGCGTATTTACAGAAAAATTGAGGTTTAGATCATGAAAAAACTGGATAAAGTGGATAAAAAAATCATACAGATTCTGCAGAAAAATGCCCGTACACCGCTCAAGGAGATTGCCGCACAGGTATTTCTGTCATCACCATCGGTGTCTGCCAGAATTGAAAAACTTGAACATGAAGGCGTAATTACCGGTTATTCGGCAAAGGTAAACCCACTGTACCTCAATTACCATATCAAGGCATTTATCAACCTGGAGGTGGAACCATTACAAAAACCGGTATTTTACCCATTTATTGAAAAAATACCAAATGTTGTCGAGTGTAACTGTGTGACGGGCGATTATTCCATGCTGATAGAGACATTGTTTGAGTCTACGGCACAACTGGATCATTTTATCAATGAGCTGCAGCAGTTTGGGCGGACAAAGACGCAGATTGTGTTTTCAACGTCCGTAGAGCAGCGGGAAGTGCCGATCGAAACAAAAGATGAATAGTTATCTCTTATGAATAGAAAAAGGATATCCGGAAATACTGTTTATAAAAAGTATAACGATCAGGAGGCAGATCATGATTGAACCGGATACCATAAAGCTGCTACGGGAATGCGACGCAGGAATCAAGATGGTACAGCATCGATTGCGGATGTACTCGACAAGGTAAATGACACAAAATTAAAAGAAATGCTGGAAAATTGTAAGGACCAGCATCAAGATCTTCAGAAAGAACTGGAAAGTCTGCTGGAAGAATTCCATGATGATGGAAAAGAACCAAATCCAATGGCACAGGGGATGTCCTGGATCAAAACTAATGTGAAACTTGCAATGAATGATTCGGATGCAGCGATTGCGGAGCTGATGACAGATGGCTGTGATATGGGCATAAAATCCCTCAGCCGCTATCTGAACCAATACCAGGCAGCGGATCATAAGGCAAAGACATTTGCCAAAAAGTTAATCAAACTGGAAGAAGATTTGTGTCAGGATCTTCGGACATATTTATAAAAGGGTGCAGGGATAAATTTTCGTCCCTGCATCTTTTGCGCAAACGGGTTTCATATATCTTATTGAAATGTCAACTTATAGAACAAGATAGGTTGACAATAAGAGAGAAATGCGTTAAATTGTTAACAATAACTTGAATGGAGGGTTAACAATTTGGAAAATACGAAAACGAAACGATTATCGACAAAAAGTATGGTATTGTGCGCTATGTTTACCGCTTTAGTTGCAGTAGGCGCCTTTATTCAGATTCCGGTTCCTTATATGGATTATTTTACACTTCAGTTTTTCTTCGTGTTGCTTGCAGGATTGATTCTGGGTGGAAATAAGGGCGCAATATCTGTAGGCTGTTATGTATTGCTTGGGCTGATTGGAATTCCGATTTTTGCCGCAGGTGGAGGAATTGGATACATATTCCGACGAGTTTTGGTTATCTGGTCGGATTTATTGCGAGCGCGTTTGTGACCGGAAAAATATGTGAAAAGTTAAAAGCAAGTTATAAGAATTATCTGCTTGCCTGTCTGGCCGGTTTTGTTGTGACTTATGCCATTGGAATTGTATATAAATTTATCATTTTAAATTTTTATGCACATACACCGGCGACAATTGCTGTAATCTTTTTGTCCTGTTTCCCATTGGATATGCCTGGAGATTTTGTGCTATGTCTGCTGGCATCTGGTGTAGGACTTAAAATGAGAAAAATGGATTCTGTCTGAACGAATAGGAAGGATGGATTAAAATTATGGGAAAAGGAATTTTTGTGACAGGCACCGGCACAGATATCGGAAAAACATATGTTACCGCATTGATCGTAAAAAAACTGGCAGATGCAGGAATCCGTACAGGGTATTATAAAGCGGCTTTATCGGGAGCCAAATCCATAGGTGATAGTGATGCGGGATATGTGAAAAAGATTGCCGGGATTACACAGGAAGATACCAGTCTGCTATCATATTTGTATCAAAATGCGGTATCTCCTCATTTAGCTGCTCAAATAGAAGGTAATCCAGTTGATCCAGAGAAAATAAAAAAAGATTTTGACAAGGTAAAGAGCAAATTCGATTATGTCACGGTAGAGGGAAGCGGCGGCATTGTCTGTCCCATCCGCTGGGACAAAGAACATAAGATTTTGTTGGAAGATATTGTAAAGGCGCTGGACCTGAATACGCTGGTGATAGCGGATGCCGGCCTTGGTACGATCAATGCGGTTGTTCTGACGATAGAATATATCCGGAATCATGGAATGGGTGTAAAAGGAGTGATCCTAAATCATTACGTGGGTGGAATCATGCAGGAAGATAATGCAAGAATGATTGAGGAATTAACAGGCATACCGGTCATTGCGAAAGTAAAAGATGGTGACGGGGAACTTGCAATTGATATAGAAAAACTGAAGAAGATTTATAACTAGGGGAAAAAGGGAACTTTACTATGGTAAGGGGCCCTTTTTTCATTTGTGGGAAGTAATGGCTGGTTGCATTCATTATAGAATCTGGCGTATAATAAGATCACTGAAATAACAGAAAACAGGGATAATGATTGTAATGAAAGAGAATCAAGACTGTAACTTACAAAGTGTATATCAGCAGATAGTGGAAATTTCAAAAAAATATCAGGTAAAAAAAGTAGTATTATCTGGATCACGTGCGCGTGGAACTAATATGCCCAAAAGCGATATCGATCTGGCAATTTATGGATGTGCAGATTTTGGAGGCTTGTCGGATAGTTTAAATGAGGATCTGTGGTCGCTTTTAAAGCTGGATATTATCAATATGGATGATAAATACGTGTCAGCTGAATTGGTATCCGAGATAGAGAAAGATGGGGTTGTTTTATATGAAAAAGTTTGATCAGTATATTGGAGTGTTTGTTTTGTTGGAACAGCAGATCCGTGCCCGGTATGGAGATGAGGTGTTAGAGCAGCTATGACAAAGTGGTATCGTGCGTGTGTGAACTACATTCATTCTGTGCCGGAATATAACTGTGCGCCCGAACAGGAACGATTTACGGAAAAAGCCGCAATTGCAGCAATACATCAATTAAAACGCTATTATGATGAAAAGCATTTCGCAAAAGATCCGGATTATATTGTGCGGATGGATCGGCTGCTTTCGGTGATTAAGGATCATGAGACGGATGAAGAGATGGATCAGTGGAAGATCTGGCTGAAATATTTTGTCACTATGGGTGGCGGTGAGTGGAATGAATTCTGGGGAGATGTGAAATAAGAAGAAAACAGCAGGAAATCTCTGCTCTTATAATATTTTAATTATATAGTATTTTGAACTCGTTTATTTCTAAGGATTTTCGCGATTTGTTTATCATTTCCTCCTACTGATAAAGGAAAAGCATACTTTTAAATATATTGACATAAAAGATAGCGAGCCCAAACCCGTTATCTTTTAGTCGCACAATTAAATTTATTCATACACATAAATGTCAGGTACATTTGATGTTTTATAAAATTTATATTTGCTCAGCCTGCAAAATCTATCCATTCTTGGCTAAAAAAGGTTACCATTGCAATATCTTCTTCTAATCTTATTACTCCATTAACCTTATTTCCATTAGGACCTGTTGCTTCAAATTCCAATCCTTTTTCTGTCACCTTTCCCACACCATCATCTAAATAAAATAACCTATATATTTTTATTTGAATTTGATATGTTTCATCATTATTTTTTTTGATTTCTAATGAGGGCTCATTAACATCATAGTCCGAATACTCACCCTCATATAAATCAGGTTTGGCTTCATCAGTTGTTGATTGTTCTTCTTCAATATTATCATTCTGAGTTTCTGGAACTTCATTGATTACTGATTGCTCATCTTCTTTATGACCATTTATAGGATTAGTATTAGCTGAAGCAGAAGCGTCATCACTCTGTGTCTCTTCAACTTCACTTGAGTCATCGTTAATTTCTGTAGTACGACTTATTACATTCGTCTGCGTATTTTCCGAGTTCTTTGTTTGACCGCATGATGAAAGTATACACATTACCACCGCAAATGCCAATATCCATGTTACTTTTTCATTGATGATAACTCCTCCTACTTCAGCAATACATTATATATTTTTTTTTGCATTTTGTGCCCTGCTTTTAGCTTCGTTTTCTGTATTTTTGGTACTTCGTACTTCTGCAAACTATGTCACCAGCACTACTAGCCGTTTTGCTTCCATTCTTCCATGTATTATATACTGATGCATAGTTGCCTTTCAACTCATCTACCATAAAGTTGACTTCTGCTGTAATACATTCTTCCTTAGTAGGCTTGTCACTGGTTGCGTACTTTTGATACGATTTTAAAAGAGAAACTGTACGCTCGCCAGTCCATTGAATCATTCCTAATCCAAACTTTCCTGTATATCCGCTATTTTTAGCCTTATTCGCCAAGTCAATCGCTGCACTCAAACCTACATCTTGTATGGATTTTCCCGAAAATTTTTTACGATAATCAAAATGTTTATCCATATATTTCAAATACGATGGCTCTGCACTGGGATTAGATACATAATTAGAACTTTCAAACTTTCCTGGGGTTCCTTCGTTTTGTATATTACCAAGTACACCAGCAACAAACTCAACTTCGTAATTCTCATTTAATAGTCTTTTCGCAGCTTTTAACATGGCAGTTTTTTATCAGCAGAAAGACCTAATGATGTATCATTTTTCAAATTATCCAGCATTTTTTGAATTTTTTGTGCATTTCCTGTTGGATTAGATGGCGTTGTAGATCCGCTATTCTTTATCGCCTTATTTATGGCTTTTTTCGTATCACTCCCTACAAGCCCATCTGGTGTTAATCCATGCTTTTTTTGGAACGCTATAACTGCGTTCTCTGTATTTTTACCAAATGCGCCATCTGCCGTCCCCGAAAGATAACCTAAAGAAATTAAGTTATTTTGTAAATTTTTAACGTCATTACTAACTTGCCCTTTAGACAAAATTTTTTTATTCTTCCGGTTTACAGTGGTACTTATTGCATCAAGTGTATTCGTCCCTGCAATTCCGTCTGCACTTAACCCATATGTCTTTTGAAAGGAAATGACAGCATTCTTTGTACTAGTTCCAAAAATTCCATTAGGCGTACCAGCATTATAGCCAAGCTGGTTCAGATTAGCTGCAACGCTTTCACATCATCTCCCCTACTTCCAACTTTTAATGTACGGGCAGCCGCTCTACTTGCAGATACCATATCAGTAGATGCCGCTTTTTCTAACATAGTCATGTGTTAACTCAAGTGTTGCTGCCTCGCCAAATGGATCTTTGTTTTCTGTTGGCTTGTTTCTGTTTAAAACGGCATTACTTAAAGTTCTATCTTTTACACGGCTCAGCGAATCCCCATTGCTTCCATATGGTTTTTTGTGTGGTTTTCCAATTGGGTTCCAATCTTTAAAAGAAATATGTTGTACTTGTACCATTTTTTCATCCTCCGCATATAATTTTTGATGCTTTATTTATATCACAGCAAAAAGGATAAAAAATACTACATGCACAAACGACATTATTTTTGCGCAAATGACATAAAATCAATTATCAAACCACATTCTCCATTCAAAAAAGCCTTCTTAAACGCTTTATTATGGGCTCTCCCAATAATTACTTTTAATCCGTTGCAAAGCATAACTTCATGGCTGTTTACTTTTTCAATATATTTTAAATTGACGATATACGACCGATGTATCTGAAAGAATCCAAATTGGGATAAGCTTCGCGCAGCTTCTGATATCTGTCCATCACAAAAATGTTCCTTTCCATTAAGCATAAGATATCTTAACTTTCTTCCATATGTTTCAACAAGAAGAAGTTCATTTAAGTCTATATTTATGCGAATCCCAGCGGTATCATTGCAAGAAATAATCTGGTCCTGAATCTTTGTTTTCAAGAAGGAATCAAGTGTTTCATCTATTTCTTCCAAATGCCTTTTATCTATATATCTGAAGGCATTCACTTTATATCCTAACCTTGCCTGCTCCGTATGAGAAGTCAAAAAACAAATTTTACTTTTATTCCCACAATGCATCAATTGTTCCGCAATTTGAAAACCATCTTCGCCCTCTGCAAGTTCAATATCCAAAATAACAGGTCAATATCGGGATTTTTCATAAATTCTTTTCCACTACTATAGGAATTGATTTGAAATGGAATATTTTTATCTCTGCAATATCTTTCGATCATCGTCTGTATCTTATCTCTCCATACTGCTTCATCTTCTACAATACCTATTTTCATTCCTCTTTCTCCTTTGCTTTGGCAGTTGGTATAGCAATACTGATTTAAAGAAGCTTCTTTATTTCCGTTATGGATTCCATATAACATTCTCCATGATACTTTTTAACAGTTGCAGTGATATTTTTTAGACCAAAACCATGATTTTTATTATCTTTTTTTGATGTTATAAAGAAGTCTGTTTTGGTATTGACTTTTTTTTTTCTACACTGTTACTGACAACAATAAAAATTTCTTCCTTATGTTCTATAAGTTCAACACGTATTTTGGGAACATCAGCTTTTATCGTTGCTTCAAAAGCGTTTTGCAATATATTTCCCATTAATGTGGTAATGTCAAACATCTCAAAAGGCATTTTTTCAGTCAGCTTTCCATAAACAACAAACTCTATATTTTCCTTTATCGCCAAATACAAATAATAATTAACAATAATATCGAGAAAACTATCTCCTGTATGAATCTTTAAATCAAACTCATCTTGAATATTCCAGATAGTTTCTATGTACTCTTTGGCTTCTTTTGTCCTTTTTTCGTTCATTAACTCTCTAAGAACGCCAATATGATTTACCAAATCATGTTTAAAATGCCGTACAGCTACCGACTGCTGTAATTGATATTCATATTGCCGTTTTTGCATATACATAAAAGATTGAAGTTCCTTGTTCTGCCTGTTTGACAGTATATTTTTAACAGCAAGGCTAAGCGTAAGAAAAATCGAATAGATTACTCCCATGATACTGATAAAAAATACTGCATAGGCATCCCAACCATACATCGTATGATTCTTATTAAAAAAAGCAAAAACAAAGTTGTAAAATATTTGAAAAATGCTGCCCTGCATTAAAAGCGCGAACTTGTATTTGAACTCTATGTCGCACATATAAACTTCATATTTTTTCAGAATTCGCAGGTATGCCAAAAGATATATTAGGAACGAAAGCAAATAAGCGGGTTCCATCCACCAGGCGATATCTGTACTGTTAATACCCCCGCCTATCATTATAACCTGTATCAACATGACACTAAATGTATCAATGATTCCGGTAAAATACATGAGGGCAGCACTTAATACAATCAAATGTCCTAAACGATCCTCGAAAAACAAACAGATTGAAAGCACACTCCAAACGATATAAACAATCGGAGAATTGACATCATAATATGCATTGAAAGTTCCTGCAAACAGCACAATCAATGCAGATATGCCAAGAAGAAATTTATTTCTTCTTGGACTGATCCTAAATCCAAAATAGATTATAAACAAATATATTAAATAATTTGAGATGTTGTCTACAATATAAATCATAGTTTCTACTCTTTCTCCTATTATCAGAGCTTATTAAACTCTATCATATCCATTATGATGCATTCTGATATTTCACAGACATAGATTAACATGTCTTTTGTTGATGTAAAAGCAAATCTATAAACTAAAATTTATCATAACATTTTTCTTACCATTCCTCAAATATTTCTGAATCCAACCATTCTCCACCATAATAATTTCCTATATAACATTATCAATCGGTGAATTTGATTTTTATATAAAGAACAGAAAATTTATGATGGAGGTCATGGGTTTCCTGCTGTTTTTGCATAAAAGGATGCTGATAGTAATAGTTTACAAATACTTGAATAATAAAATATTTATTGTTTATTGGAATTTAAAAAAGTGTGTGTTATAGTTAAATATGTAAAACAGGTAGAACAAATCAATAATGGAGGAGATCATGGGAATAGCAGTATATGAAATAAAACTAAAAATTTATACTCTAGTGGATATTCCCACAGAGCAATTATTGGGAAAAGAAGCAGCATTTATAGATTCTGCTTTGGGGTTGGACGATCAGTGGATAAAATATCACGAAGATAACAAATATAAGTTATATTCCTATGATATGTTATATCCAATCGAAAAAGACGGTGGGTATTTAAAGGATCATATCTATACATTTCGGATTCGGACAGTCAATGTAGAACTGGCAAAATATTTCTCCAAAGTCCTGCCAAATCATTACACCAGAGAACTGAAGGGACTGGTGGCAGAAAACCGGATTCTTCCGAAAAAAACAATCAGTGAGATTTATACGTTGACACCAGTTGTAACTAAATTCGCAGATGGATATTGGAGGGGAAAATATCCGATAGAGGTATTTGAGCAGCGTCTTTTTTCCAATGCAGTCAAAAAGTATAAGCAGTATACGGGAGAAGAGGTCAATGAGGATTTCCAGTGGTATACGCAGATTACATTTTTGAATAAAAAGCCGGTTCCATTATCGTATGACAGCAAAAAAATAAAATTGCTTGGGGATAAAATCAACCTCAAAATTGCGGACAATAAGCAGGCACAGGAACTCACCTATTTTATATTAGGGACAGCGATTGGAGAATTGAACAGTCGTGGTGCTGGATTTTGCAATTATCGTTATTTATAAATAACAGGGGAGGTGATAGCGAATATGTTAAAGGACTGTCTTGAAATATTTAACGAACAACTGGAACAGACCGAACAGCTATGCGGGGATGGGGATCACCTGATTCTGGATACTTATGTTCTGGCAGATGGGGATTATCTGATTGTACATAAAGATGGAAAAGTAGAAAAATGCACGGTTACGATGGATAAAAAAACCAGAACGGTGCAGACAGACTGGGATGAGGCATCGGATGAGTACTACCAGTTGAAATTTTATGATTATCACAGCCGGTTAGTGAGCATGGACAAGCCACAGGACCCGAAAAAAGTCATACATTCCAATAATTACTGTGCATTCTGGGTGAAGTGGGAAAGCTTTGAGAACGGGAAAATGGACATGCAGGCGCTCGACCGTTATTTTGATGTGTTAAAAAATCCGGCAGAAAAGTACAAAAAGCCACAGGAGCGAAAAATGTACGACTATATTTTAGATCAGGTCGGGGAAGTGGATCAGGAGAAGCTAGAGCAGCATCGGGATTGCTGAAAGAACATGTCTTTTGTCTGGATGAACTTGGTTTAAATTTAAAGAAAAAGAATTATTTAAAGATTTTCTTTGAAGAAGATGAGTTACTTTATATAAAAGAAGAGCAACGATATCTTGTGACCAAAATCTTTAATAAAAATGATTATAATATGGAGCTGGACGATCAGATTTTTGGCCTTCCAAATGATAACCTTGGCTTAAATGCTAAGAAACCATTTTTGGAAAATAAGACGCGTAAAGTCACGATTCCTTATATGATTACAACGCAGGAGGCGTTGCAGCAGAGAAAATTTTTTGACTATCTGATGAATCAGGCAAATTTGGGATGTATGAATATTTTCTTTGATTATGAAAAAAAGAAGATACTTCCTAAAAAGAAGGGGGAAATGGTAAAAGGGGAGTTTTCCGGTTTCTTCATACAAATCCAGAAAGGAAAAGAAGTTGAAATTCTGCATCAGGATACCATTGTCGATTATAAATATGAGCTGCGAAAGATATTCCATTACTATGATGTGCTGGGATGCGATGCGTCAGGAGAGTGGTATAAAGACTATACCAATCGGCAGGGATTGCAGGATGTAATCAATGAGGTTATATTTTCGAACTGGCTAATTGGAAATTATTTTACACCGGAAGATCAGCTTGGTGCTGAGGGTGCAATTAAAAGAAATTTGATTTGGTCGAGAGCTTCCATTTTTGCGTGGTTGTATAAGGGCCGAGAGGTAAATATTGATCACATTTGCACAGGGTATGTTTGGACATGATCAAAAACTCCCTGCAAAACGGATATACAAAAAAAGTCAGACAACAGTTTAATTTAATGTGTTCATTAAGTGAATATTTTGGAGGAGATCATATGGCAGATAAATATCATGATATACGAAATGCATTGCGGGAAAAAATCAATCAGCAGCAGGATTGTGAAATAGAAAGCGACATGGAATATTTCTATGCAGTGGGACAGTTAGCAGATTATTTTATTTCATTAAGTAAAACACAAAACAGAGTCCATTCGCTGGGAAATCCATTTTTTAATGCGACAAGTGATGATGTGATCAAAACAAGACTGCATCAGTATTTTATGAAATATAATTATTTGATCAAACGGGCAGGACAACGTTTTAACCAGTTATATGCGATGGTTAGTGGTTATCTGCCGGAAGGAAAAGTAAGTCAGGAAGATATCGTAGCAGGATACATCAGTAATAATTTGATTTATGAGTCAAACAAGAAAGAGAAGGAGGAAGTGTAACATGGAAAAGAGAGTATATGGGGTCTTTGGGAATTTCTTCTATTATGGCAAACTGGAATGCTGATTTTACGGGGTATCCGAAAAGTATGTCGGATGGAACTGTGTATGGAAGTGACAAGGCATTAAAGTATCCGATGAAAAAAATGTGGGAAAATGAAGGAAAGAAAGTACTGTATATAAAGTCCATGAAATTTTCCGAGAAAGATGGATCTTTGGTTCCGAATTCATTAAAGGAACGATATGAGAATATTTTTGGAGTAAAAGATTTAAAAGATGCTAAAGATTCCAAGGAAGTTTTGACAAATCTGATGTCTGCTGTAGATGTGAAGAATTTTGGTGCTACATTCGCAGAGGCCAAGAATAATTTCTCTATTACAGGTGCAGTACAGTTTGGTCAGGGATTTAATAAATATGATGGAACGGTTGCAGAGGAACAGCAGATTCTCTCTCCGTTCGGGATGGGTCAAAAGACAGTGAAAAAAATGAAGAAGCTAAAAATTCTACATTGGGCACTAAAGTTACAAGCAATGAAGCACATTATTTCTATCCATTTGTGATCAATCCTCTGGCATATAAAGAACTGGTGGCACTCGGAGTTACCGAAGGTATACAGAAGAAGATTATCAGAATTTTAAGAGAACAGCGTTGGTTTCTGCTACCGCGTATGCAACCAATGCAAAAGAGGGATGCGAAAATGAATTTGCTCTTTTTGTAGAAACAGATCCGGAAGTATATCTGCCAAATTTGTCAGAATATATTACATTTGAAAAAGGGGATAAACAGAATACGATCGATATCAGTGCATGTGAGAAAATTTTAAATGAGATGCGGGAGAAGATTAAGAGTATAGAAGTTTATTACAATCCATATACCACGAAACTGGTATCGGAAGGAAAAGGAGTGCAGGTATATAACATTGTCACACAAAAAGAGGTGTAATTTATGGAGGCATTGCAATTTACACTCAGCGGAAAGGATGCTTTTTTTAAGAAGCCGGAAGTAAATACCTATCATTATTATACATTTGGGCAGATTCATAAAGTGGTGCTGCTTGGAATGTTTGGGGCAATCCTTGGATATGGCGGATATGCGCAGAAAAAGTGGGAAAGTCCGAAAAAAGGAGAGCCGGCTGTGGAAGACTATCCGGAATTTTATGAAAGACTCAAAGATATAAAAATATCCATAATTCCACAAAATGAGCGTGGATATATTCCGAAAAAAATCCAGATTTTAATAACTCTGTGGGATACGCATCAGGAGAGCAGGGGGGCAACCTGATCGTAAAAGAGCAGTGGCTTGAAAATCCAAAATGGGAAATTTATCTTTTACTTGATGGTACAGAAGCAGAAAAAATAGCAGATTATTTATTGCAGAACCGTTGTGTTTATTTTCCATATCTGGGGAAATGATCATCCGGCAGACATTACAAAACGCAAAAAAAGTATCAATAGAAGAGATTTCAACAGAAATGACCGTCTTATCCTGTATGTATCCAAAAGGAACCGGGAATGTAGTTTCCCGGATGATGAGGATGAGCGGGAAGTATTTAAGTATGAGGAAAAGCTTCCGGTGCGGTTGAATGGATACACAAATTTGTATGAATATGACACATTTTGTTTTACGAATATGGATGTACATATTAAAACCGGTACACTATACCGTTTGGAAAATAAAATACTGACCTTTTATTAAAAGTAAGGACTCCCCTGCCTGTTTTATCTGGCAGGGGATTTTTATCACGGAAAATACTTTTTAGGGATAGGACAGTGATAAATCTGTGGTCTGATTAGAGTTTTTATAGAAAAATGTATTCTGTGAAATAAGAGTTGAAGATTACCAAGAGGAGAAGCCTATGGAAGTAGAAAAATATATGATTCATGTTGGAGATGTACTAGAAGATCCAGATATGTGTTTTGCCCATCTGCTGGAAGGAAAAGAAAAAA
>ENA-OQAS01000802-OQAS01000802.1-human-gut-metagenome-genome-assembly--contig:-NODE-802-length-15874-cov-8.600622_pt1 | contig 15874 bp, 20 predicted proteins | sample MGYA00242733_ERZ504523 | MGnify/ENA primary metagenome ERZ504523 (study PRJEB26092, sample SAMD00036239) | human gut metagenome | host: Homo sapiens | study: EMG produced TPA metagenomics assembly of... | reverse complement strand
CACAACCACGCCGTCTTGCGCGGTGGTGCGCCTGCTGGTGGCACCCGCGGTGCTGCCCAGGTCGTCGCAGGTAAAGATATGCGTTTGCGTACCCGACTGGGTCGTAATTACCAGACCCAGGCGCAGCGCAGCCAGCAGCTGCGGGTCGCTCGTCACGCTCATCTGGCCCGGATACAGGTACACGTTGAGCGCGCTGTCGCCGCCCTTAAGGTACAGCGTCCCCGAAAGAGCATAGTCGTCCAGCCGCGCGGTGCAGTCGGCGTAGTCGGTCGTGATGCCCGCGGCGTTTTGGAACGTGCCGCGCCAAAAGCGGGCAAGGTCTGACGTCGAGATGGGATAGAGCGTCTTGTCGGCAGAGGCAAGTGCGGTCGTCGTGTCCCAGGGCCCGTTGGCCGAAAGGCCAATCTGCAGATCGGAGCTCTCGTCGCTTACCGTATGCGCCACGGGCGTCACGTTGGTGTAGCGCGAGTTGCTAAACCAGGCGTAGGTGGCGGCGCTCAGGGCAGCTACCAGCACCAGCATCCATGCGGCCGCAGCAACCATGCGGCGGCGCGAGCTTAGGATGTCTTTGATGTTCGATGTACTCATCCCCGGCCCCCTTACGAACGCTTGCCAGCAAAGCGCAGCGCCAGCGATTGCAGGCTGGTGGCGGCCAGGTTGTTGGTGCAGTCGGGGTCGCAGCCTTCCAGCCACACGTACACATCCACGCGCACGGGCATGCTGCGGTTGGCGCCCTTGGCGGCAGCGGGCAGGCTGCAGATCTTGGTCGTGGCCTCCTTGAGGCTCACGCGCCGGTGTCTTCGTTGTAGTCGCAGAAGTTTGCGCTGGTCAGCTGGTCAAAATGGACCGTGGCGCCGTCGGAGCGGCTGCTGTCGAGCACCAGGTGGTTCTGCTCGTTCTCGTCGGCGTCCTTGCATCGAGCGTGTTGTAGCGCGCCTGAGGATTGTGCTCGTCCGAGACCTCAAAGACGTACTGGCCCGTAACGATGTCGCCCTGCCCTGGAGCATAGGCAGCCCCACGCGCAGGGCAGTGGAGATGGGGGTTTGCCGAGTCCTGCTCGGTAAAGTCGATGCCCGACAGGTACACGTCGGTCGCGGCCGAGTTGGTGGCCAGGTACAGGGAGGTCTTGTAGTAGTCGGAATGCTCGGCCGTGCCAAACATGCTGGCAAACAGCGAGTCCTGCGTGGTTCCGCCGGTAAAGCCCGTTACCTTTTGGAAGCCGTTGAGCACGTTGTCGGTCGAGACGGGATCGAGCAGGCCCGCAAAGCTCAAACCGGCGTTGGTTTTGTATTCGCCGTCGTACTCGTTGGAGATGAGGAAGGTCACGCCCGTGCCCGCGGCCATCTTGACGTCGGTGATATGGCGGTTGGCGTTGTAGATGTACCAGGCATACGTTACGGCTCCGGCAGCAGCAAGGGCCACCAGCAACGTGGCGAGCATGCGATTGAACTGTTTTTGCAGCGAACGCGCGTCCGACATGCCCCTCCCCCAGATGCCGTGTTGTAAACTGCCTGGACACCATTTGCCCATAATGGAGTTATTCTACGCGAATGTGCTGTTCGTCGGGGGTACAAACGCGACTTTCCGCGTGCTGTTCGCGCTACATCGGGGCGGATAGGGTCGCAAATCGCCGCTTTTTAAAAAATAGTTCTTGCCACTGGGCGGGAGCTCCGTTATATTATTCCCTGCGCACTCGCGCACCTTGATCGGGCGTTAGCTCAGGGGGAGAGCGCTTCCCTGACACGGAAGAGGTCGGAAGTTCAAATCTTCTAACGCCCACCAATGTTCGCAGCTCAGAGGCTTCGCCTCTGAGCTGTTTTGTTTTACGCCGCCAAGCCAAAAGGCGCCGCGGCACCCAAAGCCGCTTCGACAGCTCCAATAACCATCCCAGCCGCGCCTAAAATCGCCAAGTAGCCCCAGCGATCACCCCGATTAGGCCCAAAGCCACCCAAACAGCCTTGGTGACCGCCCCAATCTGGCCTTCACAAGCCTCGTGGCCACATCCAGATAGCCTTCCCATAATCAGGTCTAATACTTTTCCCGAGAAGTGAACGAGCTTATTTGGGCCACCGAAGCATCCACACTTTTCGAAGCAAAAACCGCAGGATTCCAATGACAAAACCGCAGGAAATAAGCCACCAAAAGTGTCGATGTTTCGGGGTCCGTTTTGACTCGTTCACTTCTCGGGAAAAGTATTAGACCTGAAAATAAGGCCCCTGGCCCCACCCCTAGCAACCGCCCCTACTAATGTTGACGCGCCTCGATAACCGTTTGCCAAAGCTTAAAACGCTTCGTTTCGACGCGCTTGAGGGCAAAATATCGCTGTTCCTCGCTCATGGGCTTGTTAAAAATGGGTCGCTTATTCCGATGCAGCTTCCGCCGGATGCGTTCGCACAGCCGAACGAGCTTGTCGTAGTCATTTGCCTGTCAGTCGTCACGGTAAAGTACGCCACGCCGCTCAGCAGCTGTAACTCGTTGCGGCGCTCGGCATCCTTGTGGATCTTCTCGCTTCCGTCGTGGATGGCATCGCTGTCGTAATCGACCATCGCGGTCAGTACCTCTGGCAGCAGCCCGGCCTTTACTTTATCCATGCCCACCTCGACTTTAGCCGTAAGCGTTATGTCGGGCGTGCGTTCCAACACGCGAAGCCTGCGATTGCGCCCATCGTTGTATCCATCGCGGATGAAGACCTTCTTGTTGAGCTCGGCCTTGCCCAATGCATACCCGCCGTAGCGCGTAGCAGCGACATAAACATGCACAGCCCCGATTCCCTCGGAGAGCGCGACCCCTCGATCACATATGCAAGGAGCGCCTTTGCCTTCGCAAGATCTCTCACCTTGGGGGACTTCTCGATATACGCCGCGATGAGCTCCTTGGTCGTGAGCCTGCCATCGCGCATGCCCGCATCCCTGCTTGTTACCCCACCGGGAGCAAGGTTATCCAGCCGATAGTCCGATGTCATGGCATAACCGGCATAGATGGCCGCCGCTGCATCGTCATCGTGCGCGGCCTGCAAAAACGCCAGCTCGGGAGAGCATACGTACGCATCCAGGTCGCCTCTCCAGTGGCCCAGCGAGATAAACGAACCTGCTGGGAGCTCGTTGGTGCACAGGTGCGTCTTAACATGCTGCTCCGCCGACGTCGGCTCGCGACGGCACCAACAAATCCAGCGTTTCGATCCCCAGTCGTAGCGACCGATAAACTCCTGCGCCTCCTGGTCGCAGAGCGCGCAGCGTCCGCAATCGACACGACCTCTGGTTCCGAATCCCCAAAGCGCGGGTTCGGGATGTGTGCCAAGAGCGCCAGCGCAGCGTTATGTGAAACGATAAAGTGCCCCATGGCGCGAAGATAGCACGCGCGTCGGCGGCGGCTCGCGACCCTGGCGAGTTTTCGACAAACAACCGGCGGTTTTTGCCGCGGCGCGTCCAAACTGCTCATTCGTCGACGTCTAAATGCGAATCCGTCAAGCTTTTGGCAAGGTTGCCGCTCAACTGACCAAAAGCTGACCAAAAGCTGACCATGCACTTGCCCATTTGCTTGACGGCACGCCCCCGCCAAAATGCTCCGCGACTTCTCGGGCGGTCGAAGCGCTCGTTTAGCGACCACACACCCGCCGCTGGGGTATCCTTGGAGCACATGCACCGCAAGCCACACAAAGGAGCCGCCATGCGCACCGAGCTCGATGTTCCCTTTTCGCACAAAGACGAGGCCAAGGCCCTGGGCGCCAAGTGGGACCGGGTCAAGAAGATCTGGTACGTGCCCGATGGCGTCAACCCCGAGCCCTTTGCCGCGTGGCTGCCCGGCGTGGATCGCTCCGACCCCAGCGCGCCCTACATCTACCTGGTGCTGGGCAAGCGCGAATGTTGGAAGTGTCACGAGCAGACGACGGTCGCGGCCTTTGGCATTCCGTATTGGGCGGCCGAGGACTCGGGCAGCAAGGCTGCGCCCAGCGCAGCGCCCTCCATGGACGACGCTGGCCACATCGCAATCGACACCGCCCGCGCCAACGCCATAGCCATCGTTCCCGCGCTGGGCTGCGTGCCGGCCGAGATCCGCGACTACCTGCGCGAGCGCTGCGGCTACAAACCCGTAACGTCGCGCACCACCAAAACCGTATCGCTCGCCAGCACCTGCACCGCCTGTGGCGCGCTGCAAGGCAGCCATTACCTGTTCGAGGAGCCCACGTCGCCGTTTGCACTTACGGCCATCAACAAGCTGCCCGCGCTGGAGCTCGTGCGCGTGGAAGTCGCCGGCGTCTATGGCATCCCTGCCACCAAAGGCGACTTCGACCAGGCGCTCTTCACCTGGGCACGCGACCACCACACCCAGTTCCACAAGAGCCTGTTCGAGGGGATCTACCTGTAGGGCAAAACTCGAAAATCGAGTCCAGATTTCCTCGAAAATCGAGTGTGAAAATCCTCGAAAATCGAGTATGATTATCCTCGAAAATCGAGTATGCGCAGGTAGTGAGGTCTATCAAATCATGATCTCTTATGATTCGGAACAGCCCAAATCCTACCGTCCTCGCCTTTTGGACGAACGACTGCAAACCCTGCTCCAGATTTTTGGAGCGGTCGAGATTCGGGGCACAAAGTGGTGCGGCAAATCATGGACCGCGCTCGCATTCGGTGAGAGCGTCGTTCATCTTGACGACCCAAACGTAAAGTCGCTGGTCGAAGCCGATCCTTCGCTCGCCCTTCAGGCAATAAGCCGCACGTCATCGATGAGTGGCAGGAGGCCCCCGCAACATGGGACGCCACACGCCGCGCCGTAGATGCATCCGGCGGCGAGAAGGGCCTCTTTATCCTCACCGGGTCGTCAACGCCGGCAAAAGACTCTGTCACTCACAGCGGCGCCGGTCGCATAGCCCGTCTCGACATGAGCACCATGACGCTTTGGGAACGAGGGCTTTCAACGGGATCCGTTTCGCTGCAAAACCTATTCGAAGGATCATTCGAACCTTCGGCCTATACAGCTCGCTCCCCATGCTGGCCGACGCAATTTGCTGCGGAGGATGGCCGGCGCTTGTCGGGGCGAGCCCTCAGATGGCCGCAGAGGTCGTCAACCAGTATCTCGATGCCATGTACGAAGTCAGCGTTCCGCAAAAAGGAGGCGTGGGGTCTACGGCACGGCACATTGTGTCCTCGCTCGCGCGCAACGTTGCGACCTCTGCCACGCTCAACACCATCGCGGCAGACGCCTCGTTGGGCGACAGTGACGCCCAGCCGGCAACTTCGACCGTGGCGTTTTACCTCGACATGCTGGAGAGCATGTATGCGATTGTAAATCTGCCCGGTTGGGATGCACCCGTCCGCGCAAAGTCCCGCCTGCGCACCAAGCCAAAGCGCTATTTCGCCGACCCTCCATTCCCGCAGCCGCGCTTGGAATGAATCCCAAAAGGCTGCTTGCGGACGGTCAGACTTTTGGCCTGCTCTTTGAGTCTCTGTGCATTCACGATCTGAGCGTCTACACCTCGTGCCTGCCCGGCTCGCATCCGGCTCGCTCCACTACTATGGCGACTCCGACGGGCTTGAAGTTGATGCCATTATCGAGTTGAACGATGGCCGCTGGGCAGCGATAGAAATCAAGCTCGGCGAATCCAAGGTTAGCGACGGAATCCGCAACATCGAGCGCCTGCGCCGCAAGGTCGCTCTGAACCCTGCCGCGCGCAACCCCCAGCCGGAGTTCTGCGCCGTCATCACCGCGACCTCGCCCTTCTGCCGCTACGACGCCGAGCACGACGTCTACGTGTTCCCCATTGGAGCGTTGCGGGCGTAGGGCGGTGATTCGGGGCACTGGGTTTGTTTAATGGGTAATTCGATCTTCGAAGCTACGGCTCCGTCTCGTCATAGGTAATGGCACATCCGCAGGTTGGGCATTGCTGAGGATAGACCGGGAGACGCAGGCCCGTTCGAGCCCGCGGTCGATAGCGTGTTTGTCGCGGGTGTCGATGAAGCTGATGTCTAGGCATGGGAGGTCTGCACCGCAGCTTGGGCACGGCACACAGATTTGGCTGCAGGTGGCCTCAACGAGCGGGAACAGTCTCCGGTCCATTAGCGCTCGCGGCAGATTTCCGTACACGCCTCGTGCGATATCGCTTCGCCATCCCATGGTCTCCCCTTTCCCGTTTTAACTGTTGAGGAGAGAATGGCAGGATCGCGCAGCACTCGATGCGGCGCGGCGCGATCCGATCAATCGACATGATTGGGTTGCGACGGGCCGTATCTAACTAATACGACGCAACGGCTTCCGCCCGACGTCGCGATTCCGAGAAATCGAACTCGGCGCGGTGGGCTTCGAGGAATCGGGCATTGGGGCGCAGGCGATGTTCATCCGGCTCGCGCAATACCGAGCCCGCAAATGTCGCATAGTCCGTATGCTGCAGAAGGTACGACCCGCAAAGTTGATAGTCGCCGCGCACCAACTCAAACGAAATCAGATGGGCATCGAACAGCGAGTACAGGTCGCGACGCAGTAGGATACCGTTGCTGACAACCTGTGACTTGGGACCCGAGTAGTTCTCGATATGCGCGGCTTCGAGCGCTTCGTCAACGTTGCAGCCAGAGATAGCACATCGACCGGTATAGGCCTCAAAGAGCTGATTGCGAAAACGCTGCTGGCCGATTCGCTCGCGACGCAACGCGTAGCGGACCCTTTCATCATCGTTCACCGGAGCGCCAGTAAACTCCGCCGCGACCGGAGCGTCCTTCATATAGCTCATATCGGGGAAGAAACGAGCGTCGGATCCACCCTTATGGACGGGGCCGTGCAGCACAAACCAGCTATTCTCGGGTTCGTAGCGCTCGACGAATGCAAGGCCCAGCACCTTGTAGCCAACGCTCGTTGCAAAGAACACGCCAACGGGAACGCCGCATTCCATGCAGTTGATCATCTTTTGGTTGTAGTCCTGGTCACGCCAGTTTTCGACCAAAGCGCTTTGCGACGAGTACTTGAGCACCCACGTGCCATCCTCAAGATAGAGCGGCGGAACATCGGGGTAAGCGCCGCGCTTGGAATTGTGCACCGAGAGCGCAAAGGTCTTCTCGCGTGGATGTTTAACGCGCCCGCGACCAGGCCAAAAGATGCCCGAATCGCGCGACACCGGAAAGAGCTCGGAGTCAATCGTCAGACGGAAGGGATATTGAGGCTGTCGGCGTTCGTGCGATGCGGTAGCTTGTCCCACAGGCCACCACGCTGCTCCTCGCGCAAGAACCACTCCCAGGCCTGGACATATTCGGACGGCACAAAGCTGCAAGCGCGGTCGAAACTCGGCCGAGCAATCAGCGGAACACTAAAAGCGATGCCGTCCATAAGGAACCTCCAGGAAGAACAGTTCCCCATATTATCGCCGATGCAGTGATAGCGCCAAAAGAAAAAAGGGCCCACTTCCTTCGAAGTGAGCCCTTACCAGTCTGCATATTAGCGAACGTCGGCATTACGGCGTTGCGACACCGGCGAGCTTAACGCTGACGTTATAGGTCGTCGGGCTGTTCTCGATGGACTTGCCATTAACACAATCCGCGTCGGTACCTTCCATCCAAATATAGACACGCACTGCAACGCCGTTGTAGCCAACGCCCCTAGCAATCGGTTCGGTACCTGTAGCAACCGAATAATCGTCGCTGTCACCCTTAGTAGCAACCCATCCGTCCGTGCCGCCTTTAAAGATATGGGGATAGGTTGCTTTCGCGAGCGTCGGAGTGCCATTCTTGTTTTGGATGCTCGTCCAGCCATCAATAGCGCTTGCATCGTTACCCTTGCCCGTCTCATCGCACATGGCATATACAACGCGCAGTTTTTCTTCGCCGACACACGACTTGCCGTCAGACCCAATCTCCTGCGTGGTAATCGCAACGCGCAGAGAACCAACCATGGTCTCCGACACCTCGCCGCCCACGGGCTCAATCGTTACGGGCTCACCGTCAGACGCGTCAAGGTAAACGTCAGCCGTGCCAGTATCGGTAATGGTGTAGACGATGTAGTCGCTTTTAATGAAAGCGTTGTACTTCTTGCCAGCAACCTCATACTCGCCCGGCAAAGCTTAGCAGTCGTTGAGAAATTGGGCGTTGAATAGTCGGTTACCAGACCCTGGTTGTTCCAGCCGTTGCAAACGTACCAGTTTTTAAGGTCGTCAGTCGAAGACGGGCTGAGCGTAGCGCCCGTAGTCTGGGCTTCGAGCGACTTCTGCTCGCCACCGTGCTGGGCGCCCTTACTGAGTTCGTCGATCTGAAGAATGAAACCATTGGTCGTCGCGCTAATGGTTGACGTGGTTGCGGAGACCTTTGTATTCGCAACGTACCACGCATAGGTCGCTGCAGACAGAGCAAACGCAGAGAGGACCACGCTAACGGCAGCCGCAACAAGTTGTGTTTTGAGGCTCTTAGACGATTGCACGTGATCCTCCTTTCAAAAACAGAACGGGCGCCGGCGCATAAGCCGGGCGCCCGTTAAAACGCGATGGATTTGAGATTAGCCAACATTAACAGCGTTGCCATCCGTATTGACCGGAGTAGCAGTAAACGCAACGGTGACACCACAGCTCTTCAGACTAGCAAGGTTATCGGAGAAGACCGTAGAAGCCGAGCCGTCGTAGAAGACATAGACATCCACATCCACAGTTTTATTTGCCCCAATTTCTGCTGCAAGGGCATCGCTGACATTCGTCCCGGCCTTCCCGGTCAGACTGTTGACGATAGCGGTCTCATCGCCATAGGCAGTCAGCTCGGTCCCATCGGTGGTCCCTTTGTAGACGCCCCACTGATCTCCACACTTAACGAGAACGCAAATGGCACTCTTAAGACCATCCGACTTCTCACCGGCATTAACCGTTACAGAAGCAACCTTAAGGTTCTGGAATGAGCCCGCTTTTTCATCCGTGGTGCCGATCTTAAAAGACTGCTTCAGCGCATACTTGGAGCGAGTCGGCGCATCGACTCCACCAACAGCGAAACGAGACTTAGCGAGCATATCCGACTTCTTTGCATCGGATGCGTATGCAGACTCAAACTGATAAGTGTCAGGATTAACTACATGATTCCATTGAGATGGGTAGAGCACGACCTCATCAGCACCCGCAGTCTGGGTTTCCTCGGTCTTCGTAAGCTCCTTATCAGACGGTAGGCCAATCTTCAGGAATGGAGCGTTCGACTGAGCAGAAACCGACGCAGTCTTAGCTTCGACTTTGTTGTTGCTCACAAACCATGCGAAGGTGGCGGAGCGAGGGCTACGGCTGCCACGAGGACCATGGCGATGGCGGCGCCCATCTGCTTCTTTAATGCCTTGGTATCCATGCGGACCCCTTTCTTTCCCCATTCATCCCAGATGACCCTCGAGAAGCCCGGAAGGGGAGCCCGCGCTTTCGTGTTGGATGTTGCTTGCCCATCCTTTAGACATGGAATTGAGAATACCATAATTCTTACGATTTCCTTATGAGTTTTCGGCAGCCTACATTCCGGCAGATTCATAGGTCTACCTCGGGTTATATGTGGCGGTATGTGAACATCGTTTACCTTATTTGATCTCTCTCCCGCGCAGTCATAAGCCCCTCTTAAGGCTTGCGACCGCAGCGCCACGCCATCGCATACATTCACCCTCCGCCGAGCTCCGCCCTAGCCCTTCCCCACTGCTATATTGGTGTGGCACGTGTCATTTTTGCCTGCTAAACGGGCTATTTGTTGGGAGGACTCATGCCTGCCGCCAATCAACCCAAGGGAAGCGTTTCCACCGGATCGATTAAGCCGGTGACGCGTAAGGCCGTCCGTTGTCAGCGCGAAGTCGCCTGGTTGGTCACGCAAGCGGCCGGTAAGCTCGTCGCCACCACCGACGACGTCAACGCGCCCACACCCAGCTTTGTACTGGCGGCGGCATTGTCGTACACCCGCAAGCAAGAGCAGGCTGCTCAGGACAACGGACGCGCAGTTGACTACGATGCGTCATAGCTCCCGACCTTGCGAGCTTTTGTCAGGCTGCGGGGCTGCCCGCAGCGCCCAACGCGCTTTCGGACGCGGGCTACATGTTCACGCTCTCGGGTGCGGATCTGATCCGCGACCTTTATGCCTACTGCAGCGACCTGGACGAACGCATGGGAGACGCGGCGCAGGTCAAGCCAGGCTACGCGATCAAACTCGCGCTGCGGTTGTTCTTGCTAGACGGCGCCTCAGCCGCCATCGCCTCCGACGGCAAAACCTCGGCATAAGCCACCACCAAAAGCGCCGGCTGGGAAATCACTCCCGGCCCGGCGCTTCTTCGTTCTACTTGTCCCCGTCCCCTGCGGGCGAGTTCTTTTGGTTGCGACGGTTACTCCAAGTCACGTTGTGTTCCTTGTAGTAATCGGGCGCCTCGTTGCCGCTCGCGCTAATGGGGTCGTTGCCGGTCAGGGTGTCGGTAATATCTTGCACGAACTTAACGAGCAGGCTCGAATCGTCGGTCTCGGACGAATCAAAATCGAAACCGAACTCCACCGCGCCGCCAATAATCTTGTCCACGCACTCCGGGTCGTCGCCGTCCAGCCAAATGACCACGGTGTACTTGTCCACGTCGCCCACGCGGAAGTTTTTGTGGCTAATGGTCGTTACCACGTCCTTGGACGCAAACGGCTCGGTGTTGGGCTCGGGATTGCCGTTGGCCGCAGCCGCCGCATAGGTGGTGGGCTTGCCATTGCGATACACCCGCACGCGTGCCGCCTTCTCCACGCCCTTGCTGGCGCTGACCACCTTGAACTTGGCGCTGTAGCCCAGATCGGTCTTGCCGGCGTTGCGGATATAAAAGGTGTACGCCACGTAGTTCTTGCCGTTGTGGCTGCCGTCGATATCGTCCAGGTTGTCGGGCAGGTCCTCGGCGGCGATATTGGTGCCGTTGTCCAAGCGTCGGCGGCCAGGCGCGCGGTGGCGTTGTTAAAGTCGCCGTTGTCGGCAATGGCCACGCCGCGGCGGAACAGCTCCAGGCGGTTGAGGTTGATGGTGAAGTTACCCATGTTTTCCTGCATAAACGACAGGGCGAACAACACGCCAAAGGCAAGCGCCAGCACCACAAGGGCCTTTTGCAGCTTGTCCATGCGCAGCAGCGCCGCGCCGATGCGCTCCATGCGGCGCTTGGGCATATACATGGACACGACCGCGTCGGGGTCGATGTCGTCGAAGTCCTGGTCGGCCAGCGCCTGCTCCAGCTCCTCGATGCGCACCACGCCGCGGAGGTTGCGTTTGGACTTGGGCTTGCGTTTGGGCTTGCCGAAGCGCTTGCGGGAGGCGGGAGCCTGCTCGGGCGCGGAGTCCTCGCCGGGCGCGTCCTCGGCATTGGCGCCGGGCGCGTCCTGCGACGCTTCTCGGCCTGGCCCTCGGCCAAATCCTCGGGCAAATCCTCGGCAGCTTGATCTTTGTTGTTATTACGCTTGAACAGAGCCATGGCGATCAGAGCTTATATTTGGCGCGGATGTAGCCGACATATTCTTTGACGAGCTCGCGCTCCATGTCGTCGGCGTAGCGGAACTGCAGGCCGCAGACGTTGCGGTACAGGCTGCCCTTGGGCGCACGGCGCACCCAGCACACAATGCCCAGCTGCTCGGGCAGCTCGTGGCGCTCGCCCTGCAGGCGAATCGCGGGCATTTGTACGGCCAGGGCCTCGCCCACGTCGGGGTAATCGTTGAGGTAAATGGCCAGGCCGCCGGCCGAGACGTCGATAGTCATGGCGTCCTCGGGCTCGGGGGTCGGCGCGTTGTCGCGCTGGTAGGTCAGACGCATGGCGACCTTAAAACGCTCGTCGCGGCGCTTGACAAAGCTGCGCTGCTCGGCGACTTTGCGCATTTTCCAGTAGGTGCGGATGCCCTTTTTCTCGACCGACTCGGGGTAGCCGGCGAGCACGAACGTCTCCTCGCCCACTTTGTATTGCAGCAGCAGCTTTTGGTTTTCATCCATGATAAGCGGCTTGCCGGCGAGCATGGGCGCGCTCATAAGAAAGTACGCCTCGTCCAGGTTCTCTTTGTACGTGGCGAGCATGTTGAAGTCGGTTTTTTGGCCCATGGGCACGTCGAATGCCACCTGAAGCTTGGTCCCCGGCGTTATCTGTTGCTCTGCCATGTTTTCTCCCCCAGTCGCGGGCGCCGATATCATCGTCGTGCGCGATGCACATTGGGCTATTGTAACTGCTTTGCCGTAGGTTTCGATGTGCGGTGCGTGAAATGGCGGGATGGTGGGGGCCTAGCGCACTTTGGCTCGGCAGCGGGCACAGCGGGCACCACACGAGCGTGGATTATTGGACAGTCGGAAAATCCACGCTCGTGCAGTAGCCGCAGTCGCCGCCATCGACATTCGCTAGCGCATCTGCTCTGCACGCCTGTTAGTCGATACTTGCGGTTACGGCTCGTCGCCGCGGCCGTAGGCTCTAGCTTGCCCTGCGCGATAAGCGCATTGACGCGTACCCTAACCTGGGAGACGGTGAGCCCCGTGCATTCTGCCAGTTCACGTGTTCCCAGTTCGCCGTTGCGCTTGAGTGCCGCCACAATTAAGTCCCCGCCATGATCGATTTGCTCAACCTTCGCTCGGTAGAGGACAACCTTAAACCGGTCGAAACCCGGGCAAAACAATGGCTCGGCCAGACCGTGCGCACGCATGGCATCGAGCATCATTGGAATGCCCGATCCGTTGCCTCGGCAGGAGAGCCCGCGCCGTCGGGCAATGGGACAAGCGACACGAGCTTCACAAGCGTCGCATTGCGACATCGGGAGCTGCCGTCAAACAGGTTCTCGCGAGTCTTTCCTCCGTATAGGCCGCCGGGGTTCGTCACCTCGATACGGTCATCAAAGACGTCAACAGCGATCGACTGCCCACAGAACCGATCTCCGTATTCTCGGTGGATTACGGCGTTGGCGATTGCCTCGCGCAGGACCTCCTCGGGAATCTCCAGCGAGTCGACACGCGAGACGCTTGGATCATCGAGGTTCGCCGCAAATTCTTGGCGACTGCCGCGACGGCATCCGAGATCATTTCGCCCAACGTTCCCTCGCAGACCGTACGGTCCATGAACCTCAACGACCCCGCCGCGCCCTTCTGCGTTCCGGCATAGACCGCCACATCGATAAAGAGCTTAGGATAGAACTGCTGAGGATAGGCACCCGCAGCCAGGAGCCGGCCTTAGTAACATTGCCCTGGGAGTCGAGGAAATTCAGGCGCTCCAGCTTCGTTTTCTTGTCCGGCGCGCCGCGCATTGCCCGGGGTGTCAGCGAGAAAGCACGCTCTATCGTGCGGTCGACCAGGGCCTCGTCAAGATCGCCTGCGACCGCGCCGGGCACCGCATCGCGATCGCTAGGACTCGTCCGCTCGTATGACGACAGCGCCAAAACCTCGGTCGGTGAAAGTGGCACGTCTTTGTCATCGATGCGCTTGTAGCTGCCGCCCTGGGCGCCGCGCTCTATTACATAGCAGGGCTTGCTCGACGGGTCGAGCTCCTCAATCGTGATAACGAGAACCACGGTGCCCCGAAGCTCCACGCGCTCAATAGTGTATTTGGGCGGATTGGCCAGTTTTCCGCGGCCGCCGGCATCACCCATGCCCGCTACGAATTGGTTGAGCACCTTCTCGGTCTCAAAGTTCTCAACCGGGACAAAGCCCGCGCGCTCGCTCACGCCGAGCACGATAATTCCGCCAGCGGTATTCGCGAATGCACTAACCGTTTCCCATACGTCGCGGGAAAGCGTCGTGGCGCTCTCCTTGACCTCGACGTTAAGATCGTCCGAGCCCATGCGCCTTAAAGACTCGAGCAGACCGGTCAGCTCGTTTTCGTTCATCTGCATGTCCTTTCGCTCGGCCCGGCGGAGAATGCCACGAATAGATTTCCTTCGTCTCTCAGTTATCTCTCGTAATTATCTCTCATCTTTCTGCTATCTCTCATATTAGAGATAAGTGAGAGATGAAAGAAAAGATGTCTGTCATCTGTTTCATTTAAACATGTTTTTGCTGGTAGAACAATCAGTATTGAGACAATACCATGATTGCTTGTCTCCTTGCTGCTCAGTTATCTCTCATATTTATCTCTCGTCTTTCAGTTATCTCTCGTATTAGTGACGAATGAGAGATGAGAGATACGTGAGTGATGCATGAGCCTGGATTTTTGGACGGTCGGAAAATCCCTCAAACAAAAAACGGGGCCGGCCTTACGCCGAACCCCGTTTTCAAACGGTCAGTTAGTTATCCAACGCGCGAACATAGCAGTCAACATTACGCCGCCGCGAACACTCCCAAGCCCGTTCCGATGATGCAGATCGCAAAGATGCCCAAGATGATCCAAATGGTCTTGACACCCTTTTTGTACAGGGCGACGCAGGCAAAGGTTGCCAGCAAGGGCAGCAGACCGGGGAAGATCGAATCGAACAGATCCTGCAGGACAATCTCCGAACCACCCACGTCAAAGGTCAAAGCAGTGGACAGTGAGACCTGTGCAGCAATCATGGCGCCGATAACGGTCATTCCGAGGACACCGGCAGCATGCGTCATGCGAGACATAAGGTTGTTCTCTTCGGACTGCTGCAGGAACTTGGTTCCCAGGTCGTATCCCAGATGGCTGCGACGATACGCGTTGCAAAGTTAGTCAGCGAGTAGAGAAGGAAGACGGAGACGGAAAGGGCGAGCACGACGGCAGTTGCCGTGCCCGTACCCGTAATGACGGCAAACGCGCAGCCAAGCACGCCGGAGACATAGACCTCGGGAGGAACCGCCGCGCCGACCATGATGGCGCCCATGAACATGGACTCCAAAGCAGCGCCGACGATAACGCCCTGCTGGACATCGCCAAGGATCAAGCCGACAAACAGGCTCGTAAACAGCGGACGACCAAGCATCGTAATGCCAAATGCTTGCTCGTCCACAGACGCCATAATGCGACCAGCGCAACTAGGAGGTACTGGGCAGCTATTCTGATTAACCCCAGAAATAAGCCTGCAGGCGAGACGTTCAGAACAGCTCGCCTGCAGGCAACAGCAGCAATTTGAAAGGATTAGTAGTTCATCTGGTGGTAGTAGCGACGCGTGGTGAGCGGGTGGTTGCGGACGTGCTCGAGATGGCAGCTCAGGCGCTCGGTGATGGTGTAGGTGACCATCGGGGAGACGATCTTGCGGAACTCGGGGTCGCTGAACGGCAGCTCGACCTCGGCGGTGTCGAACTTGTTCACGCGGACATGGACGCCCTTCTCGTCGGCGAGCATGTGGGTGAAGTTGTCCACGCGGTCCATGAGCTTGCGGGTGTCGTCCTCGCCGTAGAGCATGATGAGGCTCGTGCCCTCCTCGCACAGCTCGATGGTGCCGTGGAAGAACTCGGCGGCGTGGATGGACTTGGTCTTGATCCACTGCATCTCCTCGAGGATGCACATGGCGTAGTCGTAGGCCTCGCCCCAGAGCATGCCGGAGCCGATCACCATGTGGTAGTCGGTGTCCTTGAAGTCCTCGGCCATGGCGGCGCAGCGCTCGTCCTGGGCGTCCTTGGCCTTGATGAGGTACGGGGCGATGTTGCCGAACTCCTCCATGAAGGTGTCGTACTTGGGGAAGGCGCCGGCGTCTTGAGGAAGCGGGCGACCAGCGTGATCTGGTAGGTGTAGATGGCCTCGCACAGGACGTCGTCCTCGGCGAAGCTGAAGAACTTGTAATCGGCGTACTCGGTGGCCGGGGTGTTGTCGTTGGAGACGTACATCAGCGTGCGGGCACCTGCTCCTGGCAGAACTTGGCGGCTCGATGATCTCGGGGGTGGTGCCGGTACGGGTGGAGAAGACGCAGACCGAGTCCTTGTTGAAGGCCTTGGGCGGGCATGCGAGGAACTCAGCGGCAATCTCGCAGTGGACGTCGACGTCGGCCGTGGTGGTCTCGACCCAATACTTCATCGGGAGCGTGTGGGCC
>ENA-OQAS01000801-OQAS01000801.1-human-gut-metagenome-genome-assembly--contig:-NODE-801-length-15885-cov-2.379363_pt1 | contig 15885 bp, 26 predicted proteins | sample MGYA00242733_ERZ504523 | MGnify/ENA primary metagenome ERZ504523 (study PRJEB26092, sample SAMD00036239) | human gut metagenome | host: Homo sapiens | study: EMG produced TPA metagenomics assembly of... | reverse complement strand
TCTTTGTGTGCGTAATATGGTCGTTTTGATGATAATGGGACTAGGAGAACAGGTTATTTTTATCCGATAAAGGAAATAGAGAAACCTGAGCAGATTATTAACATTGGAAAAGTTATAATTTTTTGGAATAGAGATGGGAGGATGTTTTATGTCAAAGATTACAGATAATGCTTTTTTATTTCAAAAAACATTCGGGACATCAGGAGTAAATGCAATAGGCAGTTTTCAGTTGTCTCAGTTGAACAGCAGTTCTGTTCAGTCCCAGTGTCCACAATGGAGATACAACAAAACGTTCCGAGGTATATAACAATTTGTACCGCAAAATGCAGAAAAAGGACAGATTGGCTGCCGGGTACACCCTTGAAAAATATGAGAGAATTTACAGACAGGCATTTTATGATGCCGCAAAAAAGGCTGATCCTAACTGGGAAAACAGACAGTACAATTCAGATAAAAAAATAAAGCAAAGGTAATGAAATGAATAATCAATTTATACAAGGAGTAACATTCGATTGGGATAGAATTGATAACAATAGTTATTTAAAGAGAATTGAGGCTTTTTTGGGTGTTGAAAAACTTGATTTCAACAAACCGGTTACTTTTTTTGTTGGAGAAAATGGCAGTGGCAAATCCACTTTATTGGAGGCAATTGCGTAGCACATGGTTTTAATCCTGAGGGTGGAACAAAGAATTATGTTTTTTCCACGCATGATACACATTCAGAATTATGTGATGCGATAAGAATTTCAAAAGGCTATCGGAAGGAAAAATGGGGATACTTCTTAGAGCCGAAAGTTTTTATAATGTTGCAACGCAGGAAGAAGAATATGCAGATTTTAAACATCCTTCGGCTAAATATCACGAGAAGTCACATGGAGAGAGTTTTCTTGCGTTAGCACAGAATAATTTGCGGCCAAATGGTTTGTATCTTTTTGATGAACCGGAAGCTGCATTGTCACCTCAGAGACAGCTTACATTGTTAATGCAAATATATAGATGTGCAAAAGAGGGAGCGCAATTTTTTATAGTTACACATTCGCCTATTCTGTTAGGCATACCGGATGCAGATATCTATTGTTTTGATAATGGAAGCATACATTTATGCGAATATGAAGAAACAGAGAGTTATCAAGTGACAGAAATGTTTATAAACAATAGGCAGATGTTGCTGGATAAATTGTTGATAGAGTAAAGAAACAATGTGTTAGGGCACAAATATGATAAAAACAAAAAATATTTCAGAAATGTTGACTTCTTTAATTGAGGAGTATCGTTTTAATAAAAATACTCTTTCAAAATATTTAGAAATAACTGAAGAAACAATAGATGGAGTAGTAATGGGCAATGTGGAATGTTTGCCAGATGATCCTGCATTGCGTCTTAAGATACTTAGTAAAGCAGGATTTCTGTATTTTGGAGCGATTGAAGATAAGGATAGGCAATTAAGCGGTTTTTTGGAAGTGCTTGTTTCCTATCATGGCATATCCAAGCTAACGATAGCAAAAATGGCTGGTGTTGAGGAAAATGATATTGACAGGCTTTTAGTCAATCCACCAGAAAAGATTGAAATCGAAGTAAAATATAAAATTGCTGTGACTGTTATGGAACTGCGATTTTGGCTAAAGGATTGTGAGTTACCAATATAATCATGTGGTGCTTGGGAAACTGGTGGAATAACAGGAAATGTAATTAGAATAAAGAAAGATAGAAGGCGAGTAGCGGATTGGTGTCTGCTGCTCACTTTTCGTTTATGGGTATATGTCGCAATACGACTTTTGAAGTGTTGTATTGCAATCTGTTTTCAGGTATTTCTCGTTGGTATCATTACCATAAAAGCGAGGTGAATTCCATGAAAGCAGAGAAGAAGGAAATCAATATACAGATTGGAAAAAGGTTGCAAACCGCCAGAGAAAACAGTGGATATACGCAGGAAGTTTTTGCAGAGACGCTGGATGTAGGGGTAGAGCATTATCGCAAAATCGAAAGTGGTGTCTATGGTTTACAGCCGGAGAAAATGCTGATCTTGTATGAGAAGTACAGGATTGAGCCGACTTATCTGGTTACGGGGGATACAAATCATAAGGTTGATATTGAACTGTTCCTTGCAAACTGTAGCAGGGAGGAACGGGATGCATTTATAGACCGTATGCTTGCGTATATGAGAAAGCTGATGACAGGCCGTTAAAGCAGCACAGTCTCCGGGATGTATATTTGATCAATATATTTTGAGAAGGAGACGATTTATGAGGGTAGCAATCTGCGATGATAATCAGCAGGACATTGAAAGGATCAGACGCTATACACTGCGTATGATCGACTATGCGGTGGAGTATGTGTTTTATACCAGACCGGAAGAATTATTGAGGGAATGTGCAGATGCGGAGCAAAAGCCGGATATGTACATTCTTGATATTGAGATGCCTGGAATGGACGGACTTGCGGTGGCAAAACAGATCCGTGAGACAGATTCCAAGGCATTACTGGTGTTTCTTACCAGCTATACCAAATACATGCCAAGTGTATTTGAAGTTGTCACATTTGATTTTATTCCAAAACCAATCTCAGAAGAAAGGCTCCGTATGCTGTTTGAAAAGGCAGGAACCTATCTGAATCTGACGAATCAGAGTTTCTCATTTTGTTACCGCAGGGTGCGGTACAGTCTGAAGTTTGACGAAATCCTGTATCTGGAAAAGCGGGGGCGTCAGGCGATAATCCACACAAAGAAAATGAAATATCAGTCCAACATGAACCTGAATGAAATATGGGAGAAACTGGACGAGCGCATGTTTGCCGCCGTTCATGGCTCTTTTATCGTTAATTTGAAACATGTTCATTCTGTATCCAGCGGCATGGTCATGCTTACAGACGGCACAGAGCTGGGAGTGACAAGAGGGTACCGGAAGGAGCTGACGGAAAAGCACATCGCATTTGTGCAGGGAGGAATGTGACATGGCATTATATGGGGTGAGGCTTGTCATAAATCTTTTTGACCTCTGCATTTACCGCAGGTATTTAGAAGAGTTCATTGGAAACAGAAAAACTTCCATGGAGTTTTCTGTTCTTCTGCTGATAGTGTGCGAGCTGATTGGAAGTGCGGTGAACCAGATGGGGATAAGCTGGCTGAATTTTGTGACGATGGTTGCAATTCTCTGTGTATATGTCTGCCAGTATGAGGCAGGGATTGTAAGCAGGCTGATTGCGGTTTTGCTGTATATGGGGATTATGGGTATTAGTGAACCGGCAGGTTATCTGTTTAGCAAAGTATTTATGGAACAGATAGTAGAGGATGATGTTGTTATCTATTATTTTTCTGCATTCCTAGTGGTGATATTCCGGCTTGCGATTGTGGAAGTCTTTTGCAGGCTGAAAGCGGGAAAGAATGTAAAGGTGTCGAGTATGCCAAAGGAAACCAGTTATGCGCTGGCACTTATTCCATTATGCAGCCTGATCAGTTGTTTTTTACTGATAGAAGTTGCAAAAGAATTAATCTCGGCACAGATGGTGGTGCTGTGCATGTGTATCATCTTTGTCATTATCATCACAAACTATATCATCTTTCTGATGATTGAAAAGTACACAACAGTGGAGGAAAAACAGTACGAAGAGGAAATGATCCAGAGGGAAATCTTATACCGGAACGAATACTATCAGGACATGGAACGTTATCAGGAACAGATACAGGACATCCGGCATGATATGAAGAACCGGCTGACGGGACTGCTCGCAGCGGCAGAACAGGGAAGTGCGGAACTGATCAAGGACAGACTGCAGGAAGTATTGGGAGATATCCGGCTGGCAGAAGAAATCATCTATTCTGCAAATCCGGTGGTGAATGCCATACTAAAAGTAAAAAGCATAAAGGCAAAAGAGAAAGAGATACCGATGCAGGTTACAACGCTGCTCCCCCAGAGAGTATCCGTGGATATCGGGGACATGGGTGTTCTGTATGGGAATCTTCTGGATAATGCGATAGAGGCGGCGATGGCAGTGGAACAGGAAAAACGGTATGTTCATGTGGAATCAAAGTTTCAGGAGGGCAGACTGCTTTTATCCATTAAGAACAGCAAGCCATCCGGGACAAGTTCCTATCAACAGACAAGCAAAAAAGATAAAATAAAACACGGCAGGGGAATCCGTTCGGTGCGGAAAGTGGCAGAAAAATATGGCGGGGAGCTTCTGTTAAAAGATCAGGGGGAACATTTTGAGGCAGTCCTTCTGCTCAACGGAGTTGCAAAACTGGAGTGAGACTGCAACTTATTACAGCAAACCTGCAACTTGTTACAGATAGATTGATTTCTGTACAGAAACTGTTAGAGTGAAAACATCAAAAAAAGGAGGGTTTTACTAAAAATGAAGAAAAGAAACTGGATGTACCGACTGAGCAGCAAATCCATGAGTGTGATGGCAGCACTGGCACTCATGGTGACAACCATGCAACCAACCGTTCCTGCATGTGGTATTTCGGACAGGACAAGATGCCAGAAGATTCCAAAAAACTCAGAAGGTTTTAAATCATGACGCAATGGCTCAGCCACCGTATGGTTGAGCGGGGAATCATAAAAGAGGAGGAGCAGGAATTATACCAGTTTGGAATACGCAATGGTATGATCCTGCTTCTAAACGTTGTGACGGCACTGGTCATCGGCCTGCTCACAGAGCAACTGGCGGTTGTGGCAGTGTTTACCCTTTCTTTTATGGTTCTTCGCAGCTATACTGGTGGATATCACTCAGACAGCAGGATTTTCTGTTATCTTGGTTCCAATCTGGTGCTGCTGGTTCCGGTTTATACACAGGCTGTGTTTTACAAGACATCGCTGGCATGGCTGCTGGCAGTATTGCTGGTGTCCGCAGGATCATTTTTTTACTCAGTCCCATGCACAGCAAGAACCGAAAACTGGATAAAGAGGAACAAAAGCATTTTGGCAGAAAGCAAGGCTGATTGCAGCGTTGGAACTGGTTGTGCTTGGCATTTTGTGGCATGCAGGCCAGGTACTGTATGCTTACGCTGTTTATACAGGAATCTGCATCACGGCACTGTTTATGCTTATAGGAAAAGCACAGCTATGGATACAGTCACATACCGAAAATAGATAGTCCTTTCCGAACAAACGGAAGGGACTTTTTTTCTGGAAAACAGGAAGGATGACAATCCAAGACGGTAACTTATTACAGGTACCGTAAGACTTATTACACTTATATTGAAGCGCACTTTCTTTCCAAGTATAGTACCGCAAAAAGGCTTAGGAGAAGAAAGGCGTGGCATGTTTTGGGGAATTCATGCCGCACCGGATTGCAGGGGGCGGCAGAAATGGAAAAGTTCATAAGGATAACATCCGGGTGCAGTTTTGCATGCTTTATTTTGCATGGGAACAGCACCTTTTTTATTGTCTTTTTCCAGTAAAGCAGAACCCAGAGGTCCGCCAGATGTCCTTCATTTCAAAAAAATTACGAAATGGAGGACATTTGAATGTCAGAATGGATCAGGATCAGAGTCAAGGATTTTTATAAAGATGCAGTTGGTGAGCTGGAATACACCTATGTGACCAGAGAAGTCTACGAGGCACTTGTCGATACGTTCCGCAAAGAAGCCCACGCACAGGAAATGCGGGATATCAGACATACGACCAAGGACGGATATACAGAAGGAAAACGGAAGATCTGGTGGAGCTGACTGGGGAATCGGTAGAGGATACGGTCATCCGGCAGATGGAAATAGAAACTCTGCAGAAAGCAATGCAGTCACTCACCCAGTGCAGAGAGAGCGGCTACATTTTATTTTTTGAGGGCATGACATACCGGCAGATTGCAGCGAAAGAAGGGTCGGAGAGAAGAACATCCGGGAGAGCATAAACGGTGCGGTAAAGAAAATAAAATATTTTGATTAATACCCCCTCAACGTGTTTTTCTGTGAGTACCTTATGAGAGGAACTTTTTCTGGACAGATGGTCTCTTCCGGGAATCCTCTCATGTCTCGTGTGTGGATACGACACAGGCAGACAAAACGCACATTGAAAAATGCCGGAGAGGAATGCAGGGCTCCGAGCGCAGGATGGAATCACGCCATATCCTGCCAGCCATATCCAGCAGTTCAGATACGTTAGCCGTTTCATGAGCGTAACCGGGGCGCAGTGACACTCCTGCAGCAATCGGGCAGATGTTCTTTCTGCCAGCCATGCTGTGAAAAAGATCGCATCTAAGGAGCCGAGCGGGAAAGCCGGGGTACAGCCTGTCTGTGGTGGACAGGCGCGAAGAGGGGAATGGCCGATAATGATACACCTTGAGATTAGCCAGCACGCAGTGGTGGAGGTGAGATACCTGTGATGTCTGCCTGTCCGAGTGGCAGGGACCAAAGACAGTCTGGACTGACTGCCCATGAAATGCCGGCTTTGGGATTTTTTCTTCTCTGTTTTGGCGGCGTTTTGGTTCCGGGGAGTAGTGACGAATAGGGACAGACACTTTTTATTTATGAAGTGAAGGATTATGGCAGTAAGACTTAATTACAGAAACCATGCGGCGGAGGGGAACTTCCGCCGTATTCTTGTGGAGTTAAGAAAAGCTGAAAAATGGGGAATGGAGGAAAACAGGAGATGAAGAAAGAAGATACCGAAATGATGTTAAGGATTTTTGAAACGGAGAGGGCAGGATATGCCTATCTTTATCCGAGTGATGGAGGGGAGCGGAAAGAGGACTATATCTCGACCACGGCAGAAAATATCGCAAATTATATCGGCAGCCACATGTTTGAAGCCGAAAAGATCGTCATCACAGATATGTGTGACAGGCTGATATTAGATACCTGCGGCTATTTTATCAATAGCTGTCCCAATCAGGAATTCTGTAAGGAAATCCATCCGTTCTTAATCCCGATCCAGATGGGAGAAAAGGACGCGGGAGAGGTGCTTTCAGTCAGCAGGGATGTATCGGAACAGTATTTCCGGGAAGAAGATGAGGCTGCAACCATGGCTGAAATCGGGATGATGTAAAGGTGTTTCTTCTGGGCAAAAGTGTTTGGCTTGGGAGAATGAATTTAACTTACTTAAATTGTGGGAGGAAAAAGGGGAGAGATGATGGAAAGCGGAGCGAATGAGGTGCGGTATAAGATTGCTGAATTTCTCTTAAAAAGGATGCATGAAGATAAGCTGTTAACCGAGGAAGAATGGGAAAAAATCCGGGTTTTGAATGTCAAGACCTTTTCCCCCGAACTGGCAAAAGTATATCTGTAATAACACTGGATATATATAAAACTATGTGGTAGTGTATGTTGCTGACAGGGAGTGAAAACCCTTGAAAATACTAGGAAAGGAGAAAAAAGTATGGTAAAAAAAGTGACTGTCATAAAGGCAGCAAAAGCGCAGAAACATACACAGGAAGAACGCAGGCTGAAAGTGTGCGGATATGCCAGAGTCAGTACCGGCAGTCAGGCACAGGCAACTTCCTATACTGCACAGGTCGAGTACTATACGGAAAAAATCGAGAGCAACCCCCTGTGGGAGTTTGCAGGGGTGTATGCGGATGAAGGAATCAGCGGAACAAACGTAAAGCACAGGGATGAGTTCCAGATGATGATTCAGACTGTGAGGATGGGAACATCGACCTGATCCTTACGAAATCCATCACAAGATTTGCAAGAAATACGGTGGAATGCATCCAGACCATCCGAAAGCTGAAGGAGATTGGCGTTGGAATCTACTTTGAAAAAGAGAATATCAACACGCTGTCAGAAAAAAAGCGAGCTGTTCATTACCATCCTGGCATCGGTGGCGCAGGGGGAATCAGAAAACATCTCAAGCAACAACCGATGGGCGATACAGAAACGCTTTCAGGATGAACCTATATCATATCCACACCAGCGTATGGCTATGGAAAAGACGAGGATGGAAATTTAGTCATCATAGAATCCGAGGCAGAAACCGTAAGGTGGATTTATGAGTCTTACTTAAACGGCATGGGAGTGTATGTGATAGCAAAGGCACTGAACCAGAAAGGCATTCCAACAATCCGGGGTGCAGAAAAGTGGCAGGACGGGGTGATACAGGACATTCTGAAAAATCCCATTTATGAGGGAGATATGCTTCAGCAGAGGACATATACAGAAACAAGGTTCCCATTTGTCCGCAGGGTAAACAACGGACAGAGAAACCAGTATCTCATCAAAGACAGCATCCGCCAATCGTCACACATGAGGAGGCAGAAGCGGTACGCAACCTGATGGCATACCGTGGATGTACTGCACATGAACAAGAGTGACTACACCAAAAGATACCTGTTTTCCGGCAGAATCATCTGCGGAGAGTGCGGAAGAACCTTCCGGCGGCAGAAAATCTACATCGGGAAACCATATGAAAAAATCATCTGGACGTGCAGCGGACATGTGGAGGATAAAGAGAGCTGCTGCATGAAAGCCATCCGGGAGGATGTGCTGCACCGGGCTTTTACAGACATGTGGAACAAGCTGTACACCAATCAGGGAACGATATTAGAGCCGCTGTTAAAAGGGCTGACGGAACTTGTGGCAGCAAGGCAGGACAGTGAGGAAATCAGACAACTGGATAAGGAAATCAAAGATATAAGCGGGCAGAGCCAAATCCTAAATCAAGTCATGAGGAAAGGATATATGGACTCTGCTCTTTTTATGGAGAGCAGTAGCAAGCTTGGCTGGCAGCTGACGGAATGCAGGAGAAAAAAGACACTTTTGACCAGAAAGCTGCGGAGGACAAAAGAAATCGTGCGGACCGAACAGCTTATCCAACTGATCGCAGAACAGGACGGATTAAGGGAGGAGTTTGACGAGCAACTGTTTAAAATGACAGCGGAGAAGATCGTGGTCTCCAAAGAACACGACATCACCTTCTGCCTGTACAACGGACTGAAACTGACGGAGAGGGGAGGCGGACAGGATGCAGTGCACATGCCAATCGGCTATAAGTTGTGGATGGAAAAATCACCATCTGCGAAGAGCAGAGAAAGATTGTGGAACAGATATTTACAGACTATGACAGCGGGGTGGCGGCAGGCAGGATTGCCCAGAACCTGAAAGGGAGAAACATATGCAATGCAAAAGGGAAAGTGTCCTGGCCCCATGCATCCATCGGCAGGATACTGGAAAACCCAAGCTACCTTGGCACAGAATACTATCCGCAGCTCATAGGAGAAGAACTGTTTGAGAGAGTCCAGCGCAGACGGGAAAAGGTGAGGGCAGAGCTTGGAAGGGCAGACCACCGGCCCGGCAGATGAGAGAATCCTCTTCGGAGGTGTCATCTGGTGTGCAGAATGTGGGGCAGTATGCAGCCATATCCAGCCGAACCACAAAAAAGAGCGTGGCGGCACTGCCAAGTGGAAGTGCAGGAACTATGTGACTGGCAGAGCAAAAAACTGCAGGAACAGTTTTATTACAGACGGCAGGCAAGCAGGTGTGTGTGGAAGCCATCAATGCAGTGATACGAAACAAAGGCCTGCTCCGGGTACACAGGCAGGAGGAAAAGGTCAGCCCTCAGTACCGGGTTCTGGAGCGGAACCTGCAGCGGATGAAAGAAGAACAGGAACGCACAGAAACAGACCTGATGAAATTGCTCTATGAAAGGGCAGAGGAACGCTACCGGACACTGGAGGTCAGGGATGGGGAGTTCTGGACAGAGGAGGTCAAAAACATCCTTGCAGGAAAAAAGGAACTGGAAACGTTTGATGAAAATTTATATAGAAAAATAATCGCACGCATCTGGGTGCATAGCGGAAACATGGCAGAAGTGGAGTTTATCAATGGGAGCCGTGTCACAGTCGGATATAAGGATTAGGAGGGAGAGCAGATGGCAGAAACAGCAAAAAAGATCAGCATGATACCTGCCAAGGTGCAGTATGACCGGAATGTGAAACTGTCAGAGAAGAAAATGAAGGTCGCTGCCTACTGCCGTGTCAGTACGGAACTGGAAGAGCAGGACAGCAGCTATGAGGCACAGGTGGAGTATTATACCAGCAAGATATCCGAAAATGAAAACTGGAAAAATGCCGGCATCTATGCGGATGACGGAAAGAGCGGAACAAACACCAAAAAGAGGGCAGACTTTAATGCCATGATACAGGATGCCCTTGCAGGAAAGATCGACATGATCCTTACAAAGTCGGTCAGCAGGTTTGCGAGGAACACGGTAGACTCGCTGGTGACTATCCGAAAACTCAAGGAAAAGAATGTGGCGGTGGTGTTCGAGAAAGAGGGAATCAATACACTGGAGGGAACCGGCGAAATCCTTATCACCATCTTAAGCAGCCTGGCACAGGAGGAGAGCCGCAACATCAGTGAGAACATCCGCTGGGGAGTCGTGAGGAAATTTGAAAAAGGCAAGGTCATCGTAAACTGCACAAAGTTCATGGGATACACCAAAAACGAGGATGGTGACCTGGTCATCGTACCCGAAGAGGCAGAGATCGTAAAGCTGATCTTCCGCCTTTATCTGGAAGGCTACAGTACCGGGAAGATCGCAAAGCATCTGGAAGAGCAGGGAATCAAGACCGCCACAGGGCAGGACAAATGGCATTCCACGGTAATAGACAAAATGCTCCGCAATGAAAAATACATGGGAGATGCATTACTGCAGAAAACCTATACGGTGGATTTCATGACAAAAAAGAAAGTCAAGAACACTGGAATCGTACCGCAGTATTATGTGGAAGATGACCATGAGGCAATCATTCCGAAAGAGCTGTTCTACAGGGTACAGGAAGAGATGATGCGGAGGGCATCCTTATGCAAGGCGGCTGTCACCCGGAAGAAGAACCAGAAAAGCAGGTATTCCTCCACCTATGCACTGACCGGCATGCTGATCTGCGGAAAATGCGGACAGGAGTACAGGAGAGTCACCTGGGCGAGAAACGGGAAAAAGAAAGTGGTCTGGAGATGCAGCAATCGGCTGACCAACGGAGTGAAGAAATGCGGGGAATCCGAGACACTCGAAGAGAACGCATTAAACAGGGCGGTGATGGAAGCCATCCACAGGATCACAAGTGATGATATGGAATTTATGGAAAACTTCCGGCAGAACATCATCCATGTCATCGGGAACTACAGCACCGCAAAAGAGTCTGAGGAATACGAAGAAAAGATAAAAGAAAAGCAGGAAGAGATGGTGGCACTGATTGCAGAGAATGCAAAGACTGGCTCCTACACACCGGAGTTTGATGAACGCTACCGCACCATAGCAGAAGAAATCAATGCCTTAAAAGAGGCACAGAAAACAGCCAGAAACGAGAAACGGATGGCTGACAGCTATGAACAGAGAATCCAAGATATCGACCATTACTTAAGCACAAGCACCTACCAGATACCGGAGTTCGACAATGACCTTGTCAGACGGCTGATCTCGACCATCAAAGTGGAATCCAGCGAGAAGCTGCTGATACAGTTCCAGTCAGGCATTGTCATGGAACAGGAGATTCGATATGAGTAAGACTGCGGCAGGAATGGCAGCAAGCAAATAGGAAACGTTGTTCCTGCCAGTTTATGGTAAGAATAAAATGCCCGATGATCCGGGCGTTTTATTGTTGGCACAAAACTAGGAAACAAGTGCAGAACAATAGGAATAGAAAAGTGTGTAATAGGGAAATAAGCGGAAGAAAGATTATATAGAAGAAAGAAACACAAGATTGTGTGACAGGAGGAGAAAAGCGTATGAATTATGAGCAACTGATAGAAGAACTGAGGGAGGAAATGTTACAGCTTGTGAACACGAAATGTGATGCACTGCTCCAGATGTATCGGAGTGGGGAGCTGCATACAAATGTGAAAGATACGATCCGGGAACGCTGCCTTATCACAGTGTCCCCAGCAGAACTGAAAGGAAAAAAACCGCTGGCAGTCCAGTTCGCACCGGGAGAATGGATAGAGACACCTACATGGAGAAAGGTGGCACAAAGGATTTTGCAGACCTGTAATGAACAGCCGGATATCCATGAAAGATTTATGGAAATGTGTGGAAAAGTAGCCGGACGCTGGAGGACAATCCTTGGCAGTTCACCGGAAGAAATGGATGTACCGATAAAGGTGGATGAGGAACTTTATTTTGAGGGGAAATTTGACACCGAGGCGATGTTAAACATGTTAGAGAAAAAAAGTGCTGGAACCGGCAGGGGTTGATTATAGCAGCATTAAAATCCGGTATATGGTAAAAGTGCAGGAGCAAGCAAAAAGTATAGAGCATGTGCCAGAGCAGGATGTTTTGGGGCATGAGGAGCAGGAACAACATGTACCGATGCAGACAATGTAAAAATTGATTGTATAAAAGAAATGGGTAAGTTATAATATAGGTGTGGTCAGATGCCTTTTTGGGGATGATATATCTGTTACAAAAAGGAGGAAGGCCAGTGAATACAGAATTAAAAAATGCAGTGAAAGCAACAGACAAGGATGCACAGTATGATACGAGTGCAAAGCGTCTGTTAGGGCAGAAGAGCATACTGGCACATATACTGGTAAAAACAGTTGATGAGTTTAAGGGCATGAATCCCAAGGATGTGGTCAACTGCATCGAGGGAACACCACATATCAGTACGGTACCGGTAGAGCCTGGACTCACAAATGCAGCCAGCGAAAAAAATGGTGAGAGGCTGGTCGGTTTCAACACAGAAAATGAAGAAATTAATGAAGGTCTGGTAAGATTTGATATCGTTTTCTATGTGCGCATGAAAGATGGATTGTCACAGATCATCATCAATGTGGAAGCACAGAAAGACGAGCCGAAGGGATACGAAATCTTAAACAGGGCAATCTTTTATGTAAGCAGACTGATCTCATCACAAAAAGAACGTGATTTTGAGAACTCCAGCTACAATGACATTAAGCGTGTATATTCGATCTGGGTATGTATGAACATGGAAGAGAGCAGCATGAGCCATGTGCATCTCACCAAGGAAGATTTGATCGGTTCCTATGAATGGAAGGGAAATCTTGACCTGCTGAATATCATCATGCTTGGACTGGCAAAGAATCTGCCGGAACATGATGAGACGTATGAACTGCACCGTCTGCTGGGAGCATTGTTATCCAAGGAACTTACAATAGATGAAAAACTAAACATAATTGGAAATGAATACGATATTCCTATTGAGGAGAACTTCAGGAAGGATGTGAGCGTTATGTGTAACTTGAGTCAGGGAATAAAAGAAGATGGTATTGCGATTGGAGAGGCAAGAAAAGAAGAAAAAATTATTCTTAATATGCATAACAATGGTTTTACTGTAGAGCAGATTGCTATGGCTACAGATAAAAACGTAGAAGAAGTGAAAGCGATTATTGCAGGGAAGGAACCTGCGCTTGCATAAAGTTATGTAAGAAAAAGAGAGCCTTTGAGTTTAAATAACTTGGAGGCTCCTGTTATATGAAGATTTGGGAAATAATAGATACAGTTAAATTATCTGATGAAAAAATGGGTATATGTGGAAATACGGATGGAGAGTGAATGTGTAAATGAATGAAAAACAATTCTTAAAGACAATGATAGAAACTATAAAATATGATGAAGATATTCAGAACAAAGATGATTTGTTGGGGATTTTAAGATATTCTATAGTTACATTTAGAAAAACCGGTGCATATACCCATGTATCGAATCAGAGGCAGGAATATATGGATTTAAGAGTGCCAATTCCAAATGCTGAAAAAGCAAAGGAATATAAAGATGTTTTTTTGACTTAGCCAATGATATTTATATTCCAGATGATGACTATGATTTGTATGGAGTTGAGATTAAACCTAATTGGTAGAGTTGGAAGATGATGGACAAAATGAACATGATGTAGCATTGATGGAATCAAAGATGTAATTATTCAAGGCATTCGGAATGCAAAGTATACAATCTGGGTAGCGGTTGCGTGGTTTTCTGACCGAGATATCTTTCAGGAATTACTTGCAAAGAAAAAGCAGGGCATAAGTATTAGAATTATTACATCAAATGAAAAATCTAATATGACGTTGATGAGTGAATTGGAAAGTAATTTTGAGGTGGTAAAAGTGCCACTTAAAGGAGCATATTTGTCCAATCGGCTGCATGATAAATTTTGCATTATAGATTTTGAATTTGTAATGCATGGTTCATATAATTGGAGCAAAGCAGCACAGTATAATGATGAAACATTGGCAACTGCTTTGGATAGAGATTTGTAAAGAAATTTGCGGATGAATTTATGAGACTGTACAATAATCATAATGAGTAGTTTGCTAAAAGCTTTAATTGTATAAATGGCTGGGATCAAGCCTCCAAGTTTGCAACAGATTTGGAGGTTTTCTTCTGTCCATTTGCGAGGAAGGGAAATTCTAAAACATAATCATCTGTGATACAATATATAAAAAATTGAAGTGAAAGTTAAACGATGTAGATAATATACTAGGGTGAGGAGGATTAAGCTATGGCAGAGAGAATTAGAAAACTTACTAATTCAGAAGTTGAGGTTTTGGCGCGTATAATTGCAGATACCATGACGGGAAGTCAGATGAATGAAATTTTTCAGGAATGTGGAGTTCAGGATGTCAGTAATGAAAGTACAAAATGGAAGAGAATTTATTATACATTTTTAGCAAGACAAGAACAGGATGGAGCATCGAATTCATTTCTTAATTTTATAAAAAAGAGTCTGAAACCGGTAAGGTTTATCAGTGGCCAGAATGGTAATTATGATGAGATTTTATTAGAAATTAACAAACCGTTAATGTTAATTGGACTTCAGATGACAAACGAAGGAAAATTGTTAAAGGTTCAGGCAGCAACTACAATTTCAGAAGTTGAAAGAAGAACCAGAAATCTGGTGAGTGAATTACAAAAAAGACATATTCATCAGGATGTAATAAAGTGTTGCAAAGAGGAATATTTACAAGAAAATTATTTTCATGCAGTTTTGAGGCGGCTAAGAGTTTGTCTGAGAAGGTAAGAGAAAAAACAGGAATGCAGGAGGATGGTTCAAATTTATTTAATAATGCTTTTGCAGTTAATAATCCTCGATTAGCAATAAATTCATTACAGACACCTTCGGAAAAAAATGCTCAAAACGGTCTAAAAGAAATGTTAAATGGGGTTACGCATATGGTAAGGAATGTAACAGCACATGAGTTGAAAATAAAATGGATTGTAAATGAGCAGGATGCAATTGATATATTAACTACAATTTCTTTTTTACATAAACAGTTAGATGAGAGTTTTGTTGTTCCGCAACATATAGCATAGATTTCTTTGAAAAAGAGTAAATGGTCGGAATCAAGCCTCCAAGTCCACAACAGATTTGGAGGTTTTTCTTCTGCCCATTTGAGAGGAAAGTGATTTCCAAAACAAAATGATCTGTGATACAATATATGAAAGAAATTTTGGAAGTATTGGATCATAGAGAAAGAGCAGAGTCAATCGTAAGCTAATCTGGCTTACATCTAAAATACAATGCAATCTTTTTCTATGCGGGGGCAGGAGAGAGTGCATCATGTCAATTTTTTGCAGCCTCATCAGAGAGGAGTGCAACATTTTTCACTCCCAGAGTACAGTGAAAACTCTGGAAAGTGCATCTCAATTACCCTATCGACACATGTAGAAACTGTTGTTTTACTTTCCAAGGGTATAATCGACTCGCAGAAAGTAAAGGTTGAGATGTCTCTCGAAGATATGGATATGTCTGGATTTCAATAGCATGTATTTATAAGTAGATGGATATTATATTATAAGTAATACTAAATTGACCACATAGCCTTATGCTCGTAAAATAATTTTGTGATTTTTATTAAATAAGAGTATAAATATTTGGAGGAACCAATGAAAAAGACAACGAACTCTTCACCTTACCAGTTTGAGGGCAGAATACCTCTGTCTCAGGCTATTCCGCTTGGACTGCAGCATGTTATGGCTATGTTCATCGGAAACC
>ENA-OQAS01000800-OQAS01000800.1-human-gut-metagenome-genome-assembly--contig:-NODE-800-length-15904-cov-1.571592_pt1 | contig 15904 bp, 25 predicted proteins | sample MGYA00242733_ERZ504523 | MGnify/ENA primary metagenome ERZ504523 (study PRJEB26092, sample SAMD00036239) | human gut metagenome | host: Homo sapiens | study: EMG produced TPA metagenomics assembly of... | reverse complement strand
TGATGATGAAATCACCCAACAACTGGCCAAGCAGAATTCCTGCCCCGTTTCCAACTGTTGTGATCAGAGCTGCATTATACATTTCCGGAAAACAGAAAATGCCAGATATAATTTCATAAAAATTTGTAACACAATCACGATACCCCGCGCAATGATTCTCAGGTTTATATAACAAAAAAGGGGCTGTTGCAAAATAAAAATGCGATAGCATTTGCACAAAGAAATCTACAAACAAAAAATCCCCCTACACTGGCCGATGAAGTCAGCGAAGGGGAATTTTGTATGCCGCCGGAGCGGCGAAATGTAAAAAATCAAGAGCGGAACTGCAAACGGTTATCGGTCTTGGCAGAGACGGCACGGTCAATGTATCGCAAATATACTATTTGTATGTTGCGTTAATTTTTATCTTGTGACGGTTTTGCAATAAGACCAAAGTGAATTTTTATTTTTGGATCATAAAACGGAACGAGGTTCCCTTCTCCACCGCAAAGCAGGTGTCCGCATGGGGCTTTGCGCCCCAGCTGTTGTCGCCGCCAACGCCGCGCTGGAAGGCCGCGCAGCGGACAACAGTCTTACTGTCGTCCCGGGGCAGTTCATAGAGGTGCCGGGCGTTTCCAGCTCATGGGGCGTATAGGGCAGTGCCGAGAAGGTCATGCCGTCCCCTGCAAACCGATACCCGGGATGCTGCCGGTGACAGTTGCACTGTACACACCTGTGCGGCTGCCGCACTCCTGCGGGTAGACCGGGGTGTTCTGGGCAAAATCCTGCCGGACGTTGTAGTTCCACACACCCATCTTACCGCCTGCGGTGCGGTCAGCGGTGGTCTCCCGGGGGCCAAGCCCCAGATAGGAGACCTCGGTCAGCTCCCGGCGCAGAGGGAAGAGCAACCCGAACTCCGGCAATTCGGTGTGCTCGCCCTGCCATGTCATCGTAATGTCGCAGCGGCCTGCGCCGTCGATGGCAAAATCAATGGGCCGCGTCTGCCCGTCCGGCAGGGTGTAGACGGCACGCACTGTGACAAATTCTCCCTTTGTTTCGGCGGTCAGATTATCGCACCGGGCGTAGAGACCGGCGGTCTTCCAGAAGGCAAACTCGAAGCTCTGCACAGCCTCGTCGTTGTTGGTGGGAGCCCGCCAGAAGTTGGGGCGCACGGTATCGTCCAGCAGCTGCACGCCGTTGTAGCGGATGGACACAAGGCCTTGCTCCGGCCGAAGATATACTCGAAACCCTCGCCCTTTACGCCGATGTTGCAGTCCATCTCCACCAGCTGCGGGGCGGGCAGGGTCAGCCGGGCGACGGCGTAGTTGTGCCATACCTGCCCCAAAGCGGCTTCATAGCCCGCCGGGATGCCGGGCAGTGCAGCCCGCTGGATGGCGGTAACGGTCATGCAGGCAAGCCCAGCCTCCGGTAAGGCAAAGGGAAACGGGATGTGCTCCGTCCCGCCCGGCTTGCAGTCTGCCCGCAGCACCGCCCGGCGCTCCGGCTTGCCGTTGACCGAGGACGCAAACACAAGGTCGTAGGCGTTCAGGTCGGTAAAGAGATTCCGGTTTTCAATCACGGCTTCCGTGTCGGTCAGGGTGATCTTCAGCGGTGCATAGGCCGCCTTGACGGCGTCCATTTTGGGGGTGTTACGGCGGTCGGGCAGCACAAGGCCGTCCACGCAGAATTCCCGGTCGGTGGGGCGGTCGCCGAAGTCGCCGCCATAGGCAAAGCCGGGCTTGCCGTCCGGGCTTGTCACTGCAATGCCGTGGTCCATGTACTCCCAGATAAACCCGCCCTGATACAGGGGCTCTTCGTAGGCATACTCGGTGTAGTCGGTGATGCCGCCGCAGCTGTTACCCATGGCGTGGCTGTACTCGCACATGATAAAGGGCTTTTCCGGGTGCTCTGCCAGAAACTTTTTGATGTCTGCCACCGGGGTGTACATCTGGCTTTCCATATCGGAGGTGGCGGGGTACTCCCGGTTCCAGAAAATGCCTCGTAGTGCACAAGGCGGCTGGGTCGGTGTTGCGGAAATACTCGCTCATCTCCCACAGGGTCTTGCCGCCGTGGCTCTCGTTGCCGCAAGACCAAATGAGGATGGCCGGGTGGTTTTTGTCCCGTTCCAGCATGGCTTCGGCGCGGGCAAGCACATTTTCCCGCCACTCCGGGCGGGCACCGGGCAGCGTCCACTCGTCCGAGCGTCCGCACCCAGCTTCTGCCATGTGCCGTGGGTCTCCAGATTGGTCTCCCCGATGACATACAGGCCGTATTCATCGCAGAGGGACAGGAAATAGGGGTCGTTGGGGTAGTGGCTGGTGCGCACGGCGTTGACGTTGTGGGCCTTCAGGTTCTTTACATCCCACAGCATCTCTTCCCGGCTGACGGTGCGGCCGGTGCGGCAGCTCCACTCGTGGCGGTTGACACCCTTGAACACGATACGCTTGCCGTTCAAAAGCATCTGGCGTTCTTTCAGCTCAAACTTACGCAAGCCGACTTTCAATCCGGTGCGCTCCACGAGAGCACCCTCGTTCAGCAGGGCAATTTCTGCTTCGTACAGGTTCGGCTGCTCGGCGCTCCACAGGTGGGATGCTCCACCGTAAAGGTGAAGGAGACATCCTGCACGTCCTCTTCCACGTCCGGGTCGGCCTCGCCCTTGCCGAACACCACACCGCTGTCGTATTCGGCAGGTTCGCCCACCTCAGCAGACTGCTCCTCGCCATCAAACACCACCGAGATGGTGCCCGCGCCGCTGACCTTGCAATCAAAGGTGACAGTGGCACTGGAAAAGTCCGGGGCAAAATCCTGCTTCACAAAGACATCCTCGAGGTGAATTTCCGGCTTTGTGAACAGCTCCACAGAGCGGAACAAGCCGCTCATGCGCCAGAAATCCTGATCCTCCAGCCAGCTGCCGGAGGAGAAACGGTACACCTGTACCGTCAGGGTATTTTCGCCGGGGTGGACGGCGGCGGTCATGTCAAATTCAGCGGGAGTGAAGGTATCCTCGGTGTAGCCGATGTAAACGTCATTGCACCAGACGGCGCAGCGCTGTCCGCGCCGTTCAGCGCAGATAGCAGCTTGCCCAGCTTTCCGGCAGGGTGAAACTGCGCTGGTATTCCCCGATGGGGTTATAATCCTGCGGAATCTGATCGGGGTGCAGCTTTTCATGGCCGTCCCACGGGTACTGGGTGTTGACGTAATGGGGCGTGCCGTAGGGCTGGCCGGGCTTTTGCAGGCTCTGCATTTGGATGAAGCCGGGCACGGTCAGGGTGTCCCAGTCTGAGAAAGGCGCAGTCAGGTTTTCCGCATAGTGGAAAGCCCATTCGCCATCCAAGCTGACGGCCAGCGGCATTTCCGGGCTTGTCTGGTCTGCAAAATGAGCGTGGAAGGGCAAACGGTTCTGCTGGAAAATTTCCGGGTCGGCCAGAAGCGCCGATGTGATAGGATTATTTAAAGGCATAAATGTCACCTCGCAGCATTTTCTGCTCTCATTATAGCACAGAATATAAGAAAAACGGCCGCACAAAAACGACTGTTTTTCTATCGCAATTTTCAAAAATAGTGCCTATCAAAACGGCATATTTGCGATATGCAGTTTGCGGATGTTGCTTGTGCATTAAAAACGCAAACTGCTATAGAAAGAAGCGGCATCAGTTTGCTTCGTCAAAGACCTCGGTGTCCAGTACGTGTGTCCCTTGGGGATGTGGTACTTCACGGCGGGCAGATGGACATTGGTGAAGTACAGGCTGGTGTTAGGGTCGCAGCCGATGACCACTGCTTCTCCCTGCCGCGCACGGCGCAGCACAGGGTGTCGCAATGGGCTTCGGCGGTATCGTTTTCCGCGCTTTCGGCGTAGCCCGGTGTAAAATTGGGCACGGCAAAACCGCAGTCATAGGCTTCGCAGTCGAAACTGCTGTCAATTTCATGGTGGCGGCGGTGGCCGGTGGCCGTGGGAGTGATAGTGGTGGTCACCTCAATCCCGGGGAAGGGCGACCACTGCGCGGTCACAGCCCCGGCTTCAATTTCCCACGTTTTGCTCACCTTGCGCACAAACACGTTGTCGTCGATGACAAAGGCCAGCATACTGTCCGGCGCGGCCTGATTGAGCACCTCCCGGCTGCGGGAGGCGCAGAAGCCAAAGCGGGTATCGTAGGCAAATTTTGCATACTTTTCCGGGAACTGTCCGTGACCGTGGCCCTCGTTGACACCGGCGGCATAGGCCGTTACCCGCCCCGCCCGGCGCTGCACCAGCATATTGGCGTATGGCATGGGCTTGAGCCGCTCCAATGCGGGCATGGGCGCGGCTTCGGCAGACCAGAAGGGTGGTCATCCGGCAAAGCAAGCAGCAAAAAGCTCTTCATGCCCCAGTAGGGGCTGCCGGGGGCGTTGTACCGCTCGGCCATGTACATCTGCGGGTAGCAGTAGCCGATGGTCAGGATGCCGTCCCGGTCGAACATTTTCTGCCCCAGCCACCAGTTGAAGTTGCGGACGATAAGGCCTTCATTACCGGCAGGGCAGCGGCTCCAGCCTGCCCAGATGCAGGCCGCCAGAAGCTGTTCTGGGCAAAGCGGTAGGTCAGGCTGCGGCCAAAGGGCAGGGCTGCGCCGTTGGCATCGAACCAATAGACGAACTGCTGCGCGAACAGCTGGGCGCGCTGGCGGTAGAGTGCAGCACGCCGGGGGTCGGTGTCGGCGGCAAATTTAGAGTAGAGCAGTCCGTAATACTGGATGGCCCACGGGATGTAGTAATCCTTTTGCACGGAGGCGCCATCGGTGGACCAGCCGTCGCCGCTGTATAGCTGTCAATTTTGCAAAGGCCATCCTCCAGCAGTTCCGGGCTGTAAGGCATTCCCACGCTTTTCAGGGCAAGGTTTACAAGGATGCGGAAAAACTGCCAGTTGCAGTCCGGGATGGTGTGGGCGTTGATCTGCCCCAGCCATGCGGCAAGGTTCTGTTTTTCGGTATCAGAAAGCGGGGTCCACAGCTTTTCCGGTGCGGTGAGGATGCCGCAGGCAATAGCCGCCATCTCCACATAACACTGGTCGTATTCCCCGGTGGTGCCCCAGTATTCGGGGTTTTCCGGGTCGTGCCGGCGGCAAGACCCTTGCGGTAGATTTTTTCAAACTCCGGGTCAGAGCCGCCGCCCACCCAGAAGGGCACCAGCGCCCACAGCGGGCGGCTGAAGGCTTCCAGCTCAATGGCATTTTGGTTGTAGGTCACACCCGTCTCGCCCAGATGCAGCCGGGCGCAGCCTGCGGAATAACAGGGCTTGAGGGGGTCGAGAAATTTGTGCATCAGTGCGGTAAAATCCGCTTTGGTCTGCAAGTTCATCACCAGTACATCTCCCAGTCTTTGGTCAGGCGGGTCAGCGCCTCCATGTAAAAATAATCGCCCCAGCTCGTACATTCATCCACGCTCCGGGGTGCAGGTGTTGTAGGGGCTCTTTTTGCTGTAAGTGCCGTGCAGCAGCTGGCCGGAGCCGAGGGTACCAGGCTTTACCGCATAATTTGCGGCAAGGCTGGCCAGCATCTGCCGTGCCAGTGTGCGCCACTGGGCAGCTTCTGTTTCGTCCACATACTTTGCCGCTTCCAGCAATCCACAGGCCACGATGCAGCGGAGGAGGAATCCCGGGGTTCGCCGCTTTCCGGGGCAAAGAGCATATCCCAGCAGGGGATCATATCCTCCGGCAGGCGGGAAAGGTAAAATTCCAGCGCCTTGCGGAACACATCCAAAAACTTTTCGTCGTGGGTGTAGGTGTAGCCAATGGCGCTGCCGTACACGCCCCACGCCTGTCCCCGTGCCCAGAAGCTGTCGTCCTTATAGCCTGACAGGTGCGTCCGCCCTTGGGGGTGCCGTCCGGGTTCATAAAGAAGGTGTGGTAGGTGCTGCCGTCGGCCGGAAGGAGTTTGCCAGCGTGGTGGCGGTGTGGGCAGCGGCGATCTCGCGGTAGTGGTCGCTACCGGTCACCTGCGCTGCCCAGTACAGCAGCGGCACATTGAGCATGCAGTCAATGATATAGCGGTAGTTGCCGGGGTCGTCCATAGTGCCCCATGCCTGCAAGAAGCGGCCGCTGGGTTGGTAGCGGGTCAGCAGCTGGTCGGCGGCGGCAATGGCGGCGTTTTTGCCGGTTTCGCTGCCCACCAGCTTCCACGCTGCCACGCAGGTGGGGCTGTACAAAAAGCCCATATCGTGGTGGTCCACCTCCACCTTGCGGGCAATGCGGTCCGCAAAGCTGTCCACCTGAATGAGGGCGGCTGTCTTGAATTTTTCGTCCCCGGTGGCCTCGTAGGCCAGCCAGATCTCACCGGGCCAAAAGCCGCAGGTCCACTGGTTATTGCGCAGCCGGGGTAGATATCGTTCACACTGGAATGGTTCTGGCACTGGTAGGTGTACAGGGGCAGATTGGTCTCCACCTGTTTGCAGGCATCGGCCAGTGCCTGCCGTGCCTCGCGTCGGTCATAGCGTGGTTCTGGTAGGTTTTCATCATGATTACTCCTTAAATCCAAACGTAGGTATCTCTGCCCACCGCTGGCGCAGAAAGTGCATGCCCAGCTTGGGGCGGCGATCCCGGGTGAACAGACCTTTTTTGTTGCCATCCACCCGCATGGGGCCCTGCACAGTGTCGTAGTCTGCAAAGTTCCAGACAAATTCTCCCACAAACCACGGGCGCTTGTCAAACTCTGCATCCAGACGGCGGTAGAACTCCACCTGAAACTCCTCACTGAACATCTCGGCTCCGGCGGTGTGCAGCCCTGCCACGGTGTCCGCACCGTACTCGCTCATCATCACGGGCTTGTGCTGCTCTGCCCAGAAATCCAGCTCCTGATTCAGGCCGTAGCAAGCGGCGTCCATGTCACCGGAAAGGTTGTACCAGCGTAGTAGCGGTTGATGCAGACGATATCCATGGTGCGGGTGGTGATATCCTTGGTGTAGTCGTTCTGGCAGCAGACGAGGGTGACCGGGCGGTTCTGCGGGTCCAGCTGGTGCGCCAGCTCATACAGCGGGTGCCAGTAGTCGTAGGCATCCTGCGGGAAGTGCTCCAGATCCGGCTCGTTGCCAAGGCTCCACAGCACCACGCAGGGTGGTTTTTGTCCCGATGGATCATCTCGGCAAGCACCTGCCGGTGATGCTCCGCAAGGGGTATTCCTTATAGGGGTTCACCGCTGCCCCGCCGCCGATGCCCACCGCCGGGGTCTCGTCCATGACCAGAATGCCCTCGGTCGCACAGGTCGTAGAACTCCTCGGCGTAGGGATAGTGGCTGGTGCGCACGGCATTGGCGTTTGCCCAGTGGATCAGGTTCCACATCCTTCACGTTCAGCACCGGGTCAAAGCCTCGGCCATGGGCGGTAAAGTCCTCGTGCTTGCAAAAGCCCTTGAAATAGAGCGGCTTGCCGTTCAAAAGCACCTGTGTGCCCCGCACCTCAATGCTGCGCACACCAAAGGTCTGGTCGTAGACATCTGCCCCGCAGGTGGCATGCAGGGTGTACAGGTAGGGCGTGCCGGGTCTGGGCTCCAGAGATGCACTTCCGGGATGGTGATCGTGCCTTCTGCACTCTCGCGCTTGCAACGGCGTTGCCGTCAGCATCCAGCACCGTGACACGGACAGCGCGCTGCCGGTGGTTTTTACCGCGTACTGCACCGTGCCGTCCACGGCGGGGCACTATGGTCACATCCTCGATGTACTCTTTAGGGGTGGTGTAGAGCACCACCGGGGCGATGGATGCCCGCATAGTTGAAAAAGTCAAAGTTGGGGCGGTTCTGGGGTGCGGCGGCACGCTTGGCAGCCTCCACACTGGGGATACCCGCGTTGTCCGAGCCAAAGAAGGCCAGCTGCCCGTCCTCGTTGCCCACAGGCAGGGTGCTGTGGTTCACCCGGTTGTCACAGGCTACGGTCAGCAGTGCGGTCTCGCCGGGTTGCAGCAGAGCGGTGACGTCCGCTTCAAAGGGGGTAAAGCCGCCCTTGTGCTGCGCAATGAGCTGGCCGTTCAGCCAGACCTTGGCCGTGTGGGTCACCGAGCCGAACCGCAGCACCACCCGCTGCCGGCGCAGAAGGCGGGCAGGGTGACCTTGCGCTGATACCACACCCAGCCGTAGTGGCGGCGCAGGGCGGTGGTCTGGTCGTTCTGGTCGTTGTAGCTGGCAGGTACCGCGATGGGCTGGGCGTCCGGCAGGGGCTTTGCAGGGTCGAACTGGGTTTCCGCGCAGCTGCCCAGCGCAAACGCATGTGCCGTCAAGGCTCAGCTTCAAGCGCGCTTCATTCTGTTCAGGATATAACATAACGCTTTCCCTCTATTTCTGCAAAAAATGCGGGGCGCGGGTACTGCCCACGCCCCGCTTACGGGTGATTTGTTTAGCCCTTGATGCCGGTGGATGCCACGCCCTGCACAAAGTACTTTTGCAGGGAGAGGAACACGATCAGCACCGGGATCAGTGCCACCACAGAGGCCGCCATGATCAGGCCGTACTCTGCAGAATACTGGGTGATGAACATACGCAGACCAATCTGGATGGTCTTGAGTTCGGTCTTGGTCAAGTAGATCAGGGGGCCAAGGAAGTCGTTCCATGTGTCACGAAGGTGAAGATGGTCAGGGTGGACAGGGCGGGCAGGCTGAGGGGCAGCATGATGTGCACCAGATGCCGTACTCGCTCAGGCCATCAATGCGGGCAGCCTCACACAGCTCGGTGGGCACGCCCTCGTAGAACTGCTTCATCAGGAACACGCCGAAGGCGCTGAAGGCCTGCAGGCACATAATGGCCAGATGGGTGTTGTTCAAATGCCACGAGCTCATCATCATGAACTGGGGCACCATGTAGGCCTGCCAAGGCACTGCAATGGTGGCAATGTAGCCGAGGAAGAGCGCGTTTTTGCCCTTGAACTGCATCTTAGCAAAGGCGTAGGCTGCAAAGGAGGAAGTGAACAGCTGCAACAGGGTGACCACCACGGTGATCTTGACCGTGTTTTTCACAAAGGTCAGCAGCGGGATCTGGGTCCAGATGTCCACATAGTTCTGCCAGCGGGGATTTTTGGGGATCCACTGGATAGGGAAGCCGAACACGTCCTTATTCAGCTTAAAGGAGGAGGACAGCATCCACAAAAGGGCAGCAGCATACAGGCTGTGATGACGATGAGGAAGAAATAGATCAGGAACTTGGAGATGAAGTTGCGGCGCTTCTGGGAAGCGTGGTCTTTAATAACAGCGGTTGCCATAGCTTCTTCCTCCTTTCTCAGTTATCGCCCTTGGAGCCGCGGAACTGGATGATGGTAACGATCAGCACCAGTACGAACAGCACCATGGAAATTGCACTTGCGTAGCCGTATTTCGGGGTATTGACGAAGGCACATTATAGATGTAGTACACCAGCGTCATGGTAGCAGTACCGGGGCCGCCCTGCGTGATCATGTACATCTGGTCGTAGACCTTGAAGCCGGAGATGGTGAGCATGATGACCACAAAGAAGGTGGTAGGCCGCAGCTGGGGCAGAGTGATGTGCCAGAACTGCTGCCAGCGGTTTGCACCGTCCAGCTCGGCGGCTTCGTTCAGGTCCGGGTTGCAGCCCTGCAGGCCGGCCAGATAGATGACCATGTAGTAGCCCATGTTCTTCCACACGCTGAACAGGATGACCGTGATCATGGCGGTGTCCTTGCCGGCAGCCCAGCGGGGCAGGTTTTCCACCGCCACGCCGAAGAACTGGTTCAGGATCATGTTGATGGGGCCATGGAGGGTTGAAGATCATGTTCCATACCGCTGCCACCGCCACCAGCGAAGCAACGTAAGGAAGAACGCCACGGTGCGGAAAAAGTTGCGCAGCTTCACGTTCTGGTTCAGCAGCACGGCCATGGCCAGCGAGCAGGCCAGCGTAAGCGGCACGGTGCCGATGACATAGACGATGGTGTTTTTCAAAGCCGCCTGAAAGATTTTATCGGTGGTGAAGAGCTTTACAAAGTTTTTCAGGCCGACAAATTCAATGGCGTGGCGGCCGTCCCATGCGCAGAAGGCCAGCGCAATGGCAAACACCATGGGCACCAGCGTAAACACGCAGAAGCCAATGAAGTTTGGCGCAATGAAGGAATACGCGATCAGAGAATCGCGGGTCGATTTTTTTAGCACTTACGGGGAGTTTTATTCTGGACAGCAGCACTCGCCATAAAAGAGCCTCCTTTCCCGGAAGTATAACCATTTTTCCAAAAATGAGCGGGGCGGGCGCTGTGCATACCCGCCCCGCTCGGACAGGGCTTTTTCCGATGCTCGTCCACCGGAAAATGAATGGGGATCGAAAATGATGAAGAAGGAGAACCGCAACGTATTGCGGAAAACGCTTTATCAGCCGAGAACTGCGGGAACCTGATCGTTCATGTTCTGGATGCCCTCGTCCACGGTCTCGCTCATGGTCATAATAGCATCGTGCTCGGCGTTCAGAATGGTCTCGATATCAGATGCGTACTGGGTGTAGGGCATTTCCAGATAGATATTGCTGGTGGTCAGTGCATCCACAGAATTGCTGTCCTCGGGGAAGCCTCGGTGGACTTGATGATCTCGGCGGTAGCAGCGGAGCCGCAGGCCGGGAAGGTGCCGGTCTTGGCAATGGCCTGTGCGCCCTCCTCGGAGACACACCAGTTGATGAAGTCGGCAGCGGCCTCAGCCTTGGGAGAATCGGCGTTGATGGCCAGGCTGGTCACAGTGCCAGCGTAGAACCGGCAGCTGCACCGGCGGGGTGCGGGTACTTGACGATGCCCCAGTTGAACTTGGTCTCGGCATCCTTCATGTAAGCTTCCAGCGTGGAGATGAACCAGCTGCCCATGTTGACCATTGCGCACTGCTGGTTCTCAAAGGCTGCGGAGTAGTGCAGAGAAGAGGTCTTGAGGTAGCCGTAGTCCATGCAGATGCCGTCCTTCTGCTGGGCAATGACCATATCGTAGGTGGGCTTCATGAAGTCGTAGGTGCCGTCGATGATGGTGTTTTTGCCGTCCAGAATGGAGAACAGAGAAGCGGCAGAGCGCCAGGTGTGGTAGTGGCAGCCATAGACCTTGGTGTCGCCGGAGCCGCTGGTCATCTTGCGGGCCAGAGCATCGTAATCTTCCATTGTCAGGTCATTGGAGGGATACTCCACACCGGCAGCATCAAACAGATCCTTGTTGTAGTACAGCACCCAGAAGTCGCTGCGGAAGGGCACGGCGTAGAAGTTGCCGTCATCGGTGGTCAGCTGCTCGATGGTGCCGTTGAAATCGCCGGTGTCGCGGGTCAGCACCTCATTCAGAGGCTTGAGGTAGTCCAGATTGATCAGGTTTGCGTAGCCGGGGATATCCTTGATGGTCACGATATCCAGATCAGCGCTGCGGCCAGCTGGGTAGCCAGAACGGTCATGTAATCGCTGGAGCCCAGATCCACCATCTCGATGGTCACGTCCTTGTGGCTTGCCATGTAGCCGTCGGCCATGGCCTGCCAGTAGGGAGTGGACTCCTTATCCCACACTGACCACTGCAGGGTAACAGGGCCTGCGGCTGCGGAAGCAGCGGTGGAACCGGCAGTGGAGGAAGCAGCGGTGGAGCTTGCAGAAGAGCCGCCACAGCGCTCAGGGCAGCAGCTGCGCCGCAGGCAGCGGCAGCGGTAAGGAACGAACGACGAGAGATCTTTTTCATAAGTGTGTCCTCCTTCAGGGCAGTGTGTTTGTTCTGTGCAGCGGCCTCCCCCGTGCCGGGGAGCCGCTCGCTTTTGTTGACACTAGGATACCGCACAAACGCAAAAACCGGAATGGAAAAATTCCGGGAAGAGTTGCAGTTTTTCTGTATCTTTTAAAAAAAGATGTACTTTCTTACACTGGAGTCTGCACTTTCTTGTTCTCTTGCACAGTTTGCATCCGTGACGAGAGAAAAAAGCATATAAAGTACACAATTCTCATGAAAAAGCCGTTGACAAACCGCGCCGGAATCAGTACTGTATAAAGGAAAGAATGCAAACTGTCACCAGAAAGGAGGCACCGTTATGAAGAGCAGCCACCGTTTCCCGCTGCGGCGGCAGATCGTGTGGGGAATGCGCTTTTTACCTTTCTTACCTCTCTGGCCGTGGGCGCGGCGCTGTTCATTCTCTCCAACCAATATGTGCGTGCCAACTCCCTGCAGGCGGCAGAGTTCAACCTGCGGCTGGTGGCTACCTCCATCGAGACCAGTCTGGAAAGCGCCGATGCTCTTTTGAACTGGGCTTCCATTGACAGCACCGTGCGGCGGTACATCTCGCAGGAAAATATCAACGGCACCCAGACCATTGCCGCCTACGAAGCCATGCAGGAAAAATACTATTCCAGCACCCTGTACAGCCATATCCTCCGCTTTTTTGTTACCAATGAGAACGACCGGCATTTGCAGTTCGGCCCGCTGAACTCCTCGGCGGCGCTCAACCGCACCAGCGTAAAGCAGTTTCTCACCAAGGGTACGGGATGCAGTTCGCCACCGACCGCTGCTGCCCGGCAGTCCGAGCTGCATCGCCATCAGCCAGCCTGTCCGCTGCGGCAAGGGCACCTTGCACCGGGGCAGCACCTACCTTGCGCTGGATACCGCCATTATCACCGACCCGGCAGCAGGTTACAGCCTGACCGACGGCAGCGCGTTGTACTGGGAGATGGCAGCCGCCTGTGCAGATCGAAAACGGCAGCCTGACCGAGATTGAAAATCCGCTGCGGGAGGTGGACTACACCCTGCGCACCGGCAGCAATAACGGCGTGACAGAGCAGACCGCATGGCAGGGCAAGGTGCAGCTGGACGGCCAGAAGTATTATGTAGTCAAGGTAACACTGAACGGCCGCAGCGCGGCACTGGTACAGCTTTTGCCCGCAAATACCTTTTTGCTGCACTACGGCGTGTACCTGTGGCTGGTCGCCCTTGGCACTGCCATCATCTGGGGACTGAGCTTTTTGATGCAGCACTGGCTGGAGCGGGTCATCACCCGCCCGGTGGAGGCGCTGCAAAAGCGCATCGAAACCGTGGGCAGCGGCAACTTTGCCCCCGACCGCACGGTGGAGTGGAACAACGAGCTGGGCGACATCGGCCGGGGCATCAACCAGCTGGCTGAAAACGTGGACAGCCTGATGACCCGCCGGGTGGAGGACGAACGTCGCAAGCAGGAGCTGGAATACCGGATGCTGCAAAACGAGGTGAACCCGCACTTTATCTACAACACCCTCAACAGCATCCGCTGGATGGCTACCATCCAGCACGCGCCCGGCATTGCCGAGATGGTCACCGCCTTTGCACGGCTGACCAAAAGCATCTCCAAAGGCACCCAGAAGCTGGTGCCTTTGCAGGAGGAGCTGGCATTGCTCAACGATTACTTTACCATCCAGCAGTACCGCTACGGCGGCGACCTGGAGATTGAGGTCTCCCGCATTGAAAGCGAGACCTTTGCCGGGACTGCATGATTCCCCGGTTCACCTTGCAGCCGCTGGTGGAAAACGCCATCTTCCACGGGCTGGAACCAAGGGCGGCCACGGCAGCGTGCTGCTGGATATCTCCACCGACGGATACCGGGGACGTATGCTGCGCATTACCGATGACGGCGTGGGCATGCCGCCGGAGCAGGTAGCTCACCTTCTGGACGAGCCCGCCGAGGGTGCCGAAAAGGCTGAAAAGTTCCGTCATGTCGGCCTGTGGAACGTGAACCGCCGCATCCGGTATTCCTTTGGCGAGGGTTACGGCCTGACCATTGAAAGTGAAGAGGACGTGGGCACCGAGGTCACCATCCGGCTGCCCTATCAACAGAAAGGAGACACCCATGCTGCGGATATTACTGGTGGATGATGAGCCGCTGGTGCTCATCGGCCTGCAGGGGATGCTGGAATGGGAAAAGCTGGGCTATACCGTCTGCGGCACCGCCCGCAACGGAAAGCTGGCGCTGGAACTCATTGAGCGGGAGAAGCCGGATATCGTCATTGCCGACGTAAAAATGCCGGTGATGGACGGGCTTACCCTTGCCCGCACCTGCCGGGAGCGCAACGCCCTGCCCGCCTTTATCATGCTGACCAGCTTTGAAGAATTTGATTACATCAAGCAGGCCATGGGTGCCGGAGTGGTGGATTATCTGTCAAGCTGGACCTGACCCCCGAAAACCTGCAAACCGCCCTTGCCAAGGCCGCCGAAAAGGTAAAAAGGAGCGTGCTTTGCTGGGCGAATTGTCAGCACAGGAAAATCTTGCCGAGAGTGTGCGCAGCTATCAGGAGCGTTTTTTCGTGCGGTTGTACGCCGGGCTGTTCCCGGACGAAGCCGCATTGGAGCAGCCTTTGCAGCACATGGAGCTGAACCTTGCAAGCGACGCCTACCTTGTAGCCAGCTGCGAGATCATCGCCAACACCGCCCTTACCCCCGCCCAGCAGCTGAAGCTGAGTTTTTCCTGCGGGCGGATGCTGGAGACCACCCTGCAAAACTACCTGCCTGCTATGTGACCGGGGCGGATGCCATGCGCTGCAATGTGCTTTTCTGCCTGACCGATGCCCAGTGCCAAAAATACCGGACGGTACTGCGCCCGCTGCTGGAACGCGCCAGCCAAATTCTATACAACTATTCACGGTACGGCTGCTCTGGGCGGTAGGACGCCCCACCGGCTCCCTGCTGGGGCTGGCGCGCGCTGCCGGGAAAACGCCCACCTACAGCCCCTGCTCACGGTGGAGCAGCCCATCCAGTTCGTGGAGGTCAACGAGGGCGACGCCACCGCCGGGAAGATGCAGGTGGTGGCACAGGTGCAGGAGTATGTTAAGAATCATCTTTCGGAAAAACTGACGCTGGCCGATGTGGCGGCTGTATTCAATTTTTCGCCCAACTACCTCAGCCAGCTGTTCGGCAAATACGGCGACAGCGGCTTTGTGGAGTACATCACCGAGACCCGCATCGCTGCGGCAAAAGAGATGCTGGAACAGGGCGATTTGAAAGTATACGAGATCGCTGAGAAACTGGGGTACGAGAGCGCTTTCTATTTTTCCAAGGTATTCAAAAAGGTCACGGGGCTCAGCCGCGGGAATACCAGCAAAGTATTTAAAATCGGAGGCTTTTATGATACAGGAACAGCTTGCTCATCTGCCGGAATTTCTTCCCGATTACCGGCCCTTTCCCCCTGTCAAAGAGCACACCGCATGGCAGGGGCTGCCCCTGCGGGCAAAGCAGCGCTTTTGCAGGCGGGGGAAGCCGCGCTGCAAACGCCATTGCGCCCCTGCCGCTCTCGCTCTGGCTGGATTTCACCCACACTGGGCGGCGCACCCCATGGGAGACGGCTTACTTTTCCCGCCGGCGCGGCTGTGCGCGCTGGTAAGTGCCGAGTGTGTGGAGCACAAAGGGCGCTTTCTGGATGAAATTGCCGATACCGTATGGGCGATCTGCGAGGAAAGCGCATGGCAGCTGCCTGCCCACAACAGCTATGTGCGGGACACCCCGCAGCTGCCCCTGCCGGACACTTCGCAGCCTATTGTAGAGCTTTTTGCCGCCGAGACCGGGGCGCTGCTGGCGCTGACCCGCTACCTGCTGCACGACGAACTGGATACCACCGCGCCGGGCATTGCAGCGCGGATGGAGCGGGAGCTGGACGCCCGCATCCTGACGCCCTATTTTACAGGCCACTTCTGGTGGATGGGAAACGGTGCGGAAGCCATGTGCAACTGGACGAGCTGGTGTTCCCAGAACGTGCTGCTCACGGTTTTTCTGCTGCCCACCTCGCAGGAACAGCGCTGCGCAGCGGTAAAACAGGCCGCGTATAGCCTGGACTGCTTTTTGAAGGACTACAGCGCGGACGCTGCTGCAACGAGGGCGCACAGTATTATCGCCACGCCGGGCTGACCCTGTGGGGCTGCCTTGAAATTTTATCTGCCGTAGCACCGCAGGCCTTCTGCGCCCTGTTCCATGAGCCTAAAATCAAAAATATTGCGGAGTACATCTGCAATGTCCATGTAG
>ENA-OQAS01000798-OQAS01000798.1-human-gut-metagenome-genome-assembly--contig:-NODE-798-length-15923-cov-1.735376_pt1 | contig 15923 bp, 25 predicted proteins | sample MGYA00242733_ERZ504523 | MGnify/ENA primary metagenome ERZ504523 (study PRJEB26092, sample SAMD00036239) | human gut metagenome | host: Homo sapiens | study: EMG produced TPA metagenomics assembly of... | reverse complement strand
TCGAGGCAGTCTGGTTCCTGAGCTAATACATATCCTGAGGAAAGGACCAGCTCTTTCCTTTGCCCAGCGCAGGGCATCGGGTGCTTCAAGGAGGGTTGTTCCCTGAATCTCTTTGTGTAAGCCTGATTTCCCTGCGATCACGTGATAGTCTTTAAGTATTCTAGTGTCAGTAGTTCCTTGACAGCGATTCCCATTCTTTATTTCCTCCATTTTTATCGTGTTTTTTCTATAAATCATTCATCTTCTATCAAACATCCATATATATATAAGAAAAAATCCGATCCTACTGCTCATAGGAACCGGATGCTTTTTGCATATCGATCATTCTTCATACATCGGTGTGTATGGTTCTTTATTTCGTTCCCTAAATTCTTTTGTAATCTTCACTAAGACCTGTGGTTTTGTAAAGAGATCATATACGATTCCTGCTGCCACTTTAGATGCATATAAGGCTCCTTTATCTCCGATGGAAGTCCCTCCGCTTGCGGTTGCCTGCCATGTATGTGGAGAGCATCCGATCGGCCAGCATGCAGTTGTAAACAGACAGGTTGGCATGATCCTGCTGACATCTCCTGTATCAGAAGATGCACTTAGTTCTGCTTCTTTCCATTTATCTCTTGGCGAAACACCTAAGATCATTGCTTCATCATAAACTTGGTGAAGATTTTTTCCTTTCTCTATGATACCTTGTTCCACGGTTTTCTGCAACTCTTTTGCAAATCGTAGTTCTTCTTTTGTGTATTTGGGTCCATCTGCTTCAATCAGGTTCGCATATGCAAGGTCTGCAAATGCTTCGTTTGTGGATAACTCACAGCATCCACATCCCATTTCAATATCCACTGTCGTCTCTGTCATCATCGCTGCACCTTGGGCTACTTTCTTTAAGCGTTCCATTGTGCTTTTGACATCCTTCATATGTGGCGCTCTGACAAAATACCATGCACTTGCTTGGTCTGGCACGATATTGGGTGCAAATCCACCGCTGTCTGTAGAATAATGAATTCTTGTGCGGTCAATGACATGTTCTCTTAAATAGTTTGCTCCAACACTCATTAATTCCACGGCGTCTAAAGCACTTCTTCCCTGTTCCGGAGCAAATGCTGCATGTGATGATACTCCATGGAAATAAAAATGTGCAGATGCATTCGCAAGATATGCTTGATCATGTGCCATGTTTGTATCAGATGGATGCCAGCTCACTGCTGCATCACATCCATCAAACATATGATGATATGCCATCTTTACCTTTCCACTTAACAGTTCTTCTTCTGGGCATCCATAGAATCTGACTGTTCCTTTTTGTTTCCCTTTTTCTAAGAAACGTTTGATCGCAATGACTGCAGTTGTAGCCGCGGCACCTAACATATGGTGCCCACATCCGTGTCCGACACCATCTTCGGATACCATTTCTTTTTTAATATCTGCTTTTTGTGATAATCCAGGAAGTGCATCGTATTCTCCAAGAATTGCGATAACTGGTTTCCCTTTTCCGTATTCTGCAATAAACGCATGTTCTAAATGTTCATTGTTCTCAATCGTGAATCCTTCTTCACTCAAGATTTTTCTTAAGAAATTGGCAGATTCTCTTTCATTTCCAGATAATTCTGGGTGATTCCATAAAGTATGACAGATTTCCTGACACAACGGCTCTAACCCTTGCACTTCATCATAAACGTCCTGTTTGATCATTTTATCCCCTGCTTTCTATTCCTTTGTTGTATTCTTTAATATCGCCATTCCAACAGCAATACTTACGAAGACACATCCTAAGGTTCCAAGCCAATTGGATGCCCCTGGCAACCAGTTAAAGTATCCCATTCCGATCATAAAATATAAGATGATCGCAAATACAACCATAATGACGCTGTGTTTTTTCATTTTCATTCCAAATTGTACTAATAAAGCTCCAAATAAAGCTGGCAGCAAGTAGTTTAATGCGGCTTTGATCGTATCTGGAAGCATGGATAATACAGAAGTTCCAAGAATTGCTCCAATTGTAAGAACAGATACGTTAATCACGATAGATACTGCCATTCCAAGGGTTGCAACAACAGATCCTTTTTCTGTTCCTGGTTCTACATCTGCTGCCACCTGTGCCATACTTGCACATGGGATTCTCATGTTAGAGATATTTCCTGATAAGAATGCCATATAAGTTCCAGCAGCTCCGACGACTGGAAAGTAAGAGATCGGTTCTACAAACCATAACACCCCAAAGGCACTGGCTCCGCTGATAAATGCGGTTAATAATGCAGCTGGTTTTGGTAAGATTCCATAGACAACAGCTAATACAAGTGCTGGAGTAAAGGAAAGAAGAACTCCAAGGTATCCTGTGATCTTACCGATCTTATTAACTTGTGGTACATATTCTTTATTATAATAATCCTGATTGTTCATCGTATCTTCCTCCTGCTTAAACTAATGCTGTAATGATCATGGCTCCAAGAATTGTGATCGTCAGGGACCATTCTTTTAACCATCCGATCTCTTTTTTATTTGCAACTTTGGTAAGTACAAACATGATCACGGCTCCAAGCACACATGCTAAGGCATTCTTCCATGCTCCGCTCATTGTGATCTGGTCTGCTTTCATCATCATAGAGTAAAATGGTTTGGATAAATGGCTTGCACACATTGCTGAGAATACACCGATGATCGCACAAGAAGCAATCGTTGTCAGTGTTCCTGTATTTCCTCTGGAAACTTCTTTTCGATCTTATCCATCTTATTTGCAGAGAATGTTGCGAATAACGCCCATCCGATAGAGCAAAGGATCATGGTCCAGACTGCCATTCCTAAAGCTTCTGGTGTTAATGTGTCCGTTCCAAGCTGTACCCCGACAGCGGATGTTCCAAGTCCTGCTGCGATAGATTCAAACATAACGGAACCGATCATAGATAATCTCATCCATCCGATTGGTCCCCCTACAGATACTAACAGAGAAAGCATCGCACTTAATACAACGATGGATGGTCCGATCGATGTTACCGCACTGCTTTTCATTGCTTTTTTCATCTGTTTATCGTTAAGTCCTAGTTTCTTTCCTGATTTGTAAGCACCCCTTGCGAATAAGACCGCCTGTAAGATGACAAATGCCACTGGAAGTGCACAGGCAAGCCACATTGGAATACTATTTGCGATTTTCATTGCGTCCATATTTTTATCCTCCTTATCGGTCCGTGTGTTTTGTATGCAATTATATTACCTGTTTTGTGGGTGAAATGATATGAAAAATTTTTCACTTTTTGATATGGCATCTTTGTTTTCGAAGATTTTTATGATTATTTTCTTTGTATAGTGAAGATTTTTTCACTTTATTAAATTAATAAAAGAAAAGCTACCATTTTCTCTTAATATCTAAGATATAAGTGTGTCATGTCTTTATTTTACTTTTTAATAACATCAGTGCTTTCTTTTCAATCCTGCTTACATAGGATCTTGAAATATGAAGTTTTTTTGCTACTTCTTTTTGTGTCATTGGTTCTCTTCCATAAAGTCCATAACGCATGATCAGTGTTTTCTTCTCCTTATTCATCTCCATTTTCTCTAATTCTTCATAGATTCTTTTGATATTTTCTTTCTGCTCGATCTTTTTGATCAAGTCCGTTTCCTGTGTTCCTAGAATATCTAACAGATGGATCTCGTTTCCTTCTTTATCTATCCCGATCGGCTCATAAAGGGATGTGTTTTTTGATGTTTTCTTTTCCTGACGAAGCATCATCAATAATTCATTTTCAATGCATCTTGCAGCATACGTGACAAGCCGGTGACCTTTGCTGATATCATACGTATTGATCGCTTTGATCAGCCGATCACACCGATCGAGATCATATCTTCTTTTTCCCTGTCCAGATTATGATATTTCTTTACGATATGTGCAACCAAACGAAGGTTGTGTTCCACTAACAAATTTCTCGCATTCATGTCTCCCTGGCGGCTTAGGATCAGATAATGACGTTCTTCCTCTGGTAATAAAGGTTGTAAAAACTCTTGCAAAAGAAAAGCACCCTTCTAAGCCTTTTTATCATACTATGATACTTTGCTTAGAAAAGTGCTTTTCCATTTCTATTCTGAAGTTTTTGCCGATCTTATCTTAATTCTCTCCTTCGACTTCTTCTCTTCTTCGAATCAGATATCCTTCTTTAATCTCTTCTCCAAAATCAACATAGATCATCTGTTTTGGATGTGGGGCGGATTCCATTGGTCTTCCGTCTTCATCTTCGATTGCTTTCACTATAACTTCTTTGTTTGTTCCGTCTGGGATCATAACTTCGATCGTCTCTCCGACAGAGAATTTATTCTTCTGTTCTAAGAGTGCATATCCTTTGTCATTATGTCCCTGAACGATTCCGATGTATGTGCAGTTCTTAATATACGTATTGCTGTCATATATCTGGGAAGTTTCGTCTGTCTTTCCAAAATAGAATCCTGTTGTAAACTGACGGTATGTGCATTTTGCGATCTCTTCTTTGTAGTAATCCATATTTGCTCTGTATTTTTCTACGGATTCCTTGCAATCATCGATCGCTTTTCTGTAAGTTCTTGCAACCGTTGCTACATAAAGAGCTGTCTTCATACGTCCTTCGATCTTCAAGCTGTCGATTCCCGCATCTAAGATCTGATCGATATATTCGATCATATTTAAGTCTTTGGAGTTGAAAATATATGTTCCACGTTCATTTTCATACACTGGCATATATTCTCCTGGTCTCGTCTGTTCCATCACAGAGTATTTCCATCTGCAAGGATGTGTGCATTCTCCGCTGTTTGCATTTCTTCCTGTGAAGTAGTTACTTAGCAGGCATCTTCCGGAATGAGAGATACACATAGCACCATGAATAAATGATTCGATTTCCATATCATCTGGGATATGAGCACGGATATCTTTGATCTCTTCCAGAGATAATTCTCTTGCAGATACGACACGGCTCGCTCCCTGATCATACCAGAACTTGTATGTTGCATAGTTGGTACTGTTTGCCTGTGTACTGATGTGGCGGTCAATATCTGGACAAACTTCTTTTGCGATCATAAAAACTCCAGGATCTGAGATGATCAGTGCATCTGGTTTGATCTCTTTTAATTCTTCAAAATATTTGCGGATTCCTTCTAAATCTTCGTTGTGTGCCACGATATTAGCAGTGATATAAACTTTCACTCCGTGTTTATGTGCAAATTCAATTCCTTCTTTAACATCTTCCATGGAGAAATTCTTTGCTTTGGCACGTAGTCCATACATCTCTCCACCGATATAAACGGCATCTGCTCCATATAACACAGCAACTTTTAATACTTCCAAGTTACTTGCCGGAATTAATAATTCAACGTCTCTCATTACTTCTCCATCTTGATACTGATGCTACGCCATCACCTACCGGAAGGATCGTTGTCTCTAACTGTGGGTGATTCTTGATCGTATATAAATAGTCTCTCATTCGTTTATGAATGGTGCGGTCTCTTCGCTCGATCGCATAACGTGATCTGGCAACGTCTCCGTCTTGAAGTACGTTATCTGAAACCAGCACACCTTCTGGTGCCAGAAGTCTTAGTACATCATCAAGGAAATGAATATACTGTCCTTTGGCTGCATCTACAAAAATAAGGTCAAAACTTCCATCAAGTCCTTTTAAGATCTCGATCGCATCTCCTTCTATTAAGGTGATCTGTTCTTCTTTCCCCTGATTTTTGATGTTCTCTTTTGCTTTCTTGATTCTTTTTTCATTTCGCTCAATCGTGATGATCGTTCCGCCTTCCGGCTGGTAACTGTTCATATAAAGAGAAGAAAATCCCACTGCTGCTCCGACTTCTAAGATCTTCATCGGTTTCTTTAAAAGGACCAGAGTCCTTAAGAGTTCCTTTCGTCTCTGGTTTGACGATCGGAACATGATTGACTCTGGCCTCTGATTCAATATGGCTTAAATCGTTCTTCTCTTCTTTCATCAATGAGCGGATATATTCTGTGATATTTAAATCCACTATCATTGTATGATCTCCTCTGATACATGATCTCCGCATAAAATACCCATAATGTCATCCATTCCCTGAGACTGTGTAAATTCATATGCTCCTGAAATTAAACGACTTATCTTTGTATTTTGAGAAATATTTGGCGGATCACAATCTAGTTCTTCATATCAGCTTCTTTGAAATCAAAGGGTTTCGGCAACTTTCTCATCTGACTCATTCTGTGTAACGATGACCGTTACTTTCTTATGGCTTTGTGCATTATATGGCTGATTTGAAAATGTCTGTTCTGCCACAAAATACGCCCATAGAAAATACAGAAGATCGCACAGATTAAAAATACTCTGCTTAATGTCCTAAAAAACAGTTGCCATCCTTCAGAATGAAAGAACTTCTTCTCTTCTGAAAGACTCATCTTAAACCTCTGTAATGATCGGCAGGATCATTGGATTACGCTTTGTCTTCTTCCAAATGTAATTACTAAGCTCGTCTTTGATCTTCGTCTTGATCCTTGCCCAGTCTGTGATATTACGTTCTAAGCATTCCTCTACCGCATCTCTTGCAACATCTCTTGCACCTTCCATCAAAGATTCTGATTCTCTAACATATACAAACCCACGAGATACGATATCTGGACCTGCCAGAATCATATTGCCATGTTTCTGCAGAGTAACTGTTGCAATGATCAATCCATTCTGAGACAGTAACTTACGGTCATTCAATACGATGTTACCAACATCTCCGACACCAAGTCCATCAACGAGGATTCCTCCTGCCTGTACTTTTCCAGCAATCTTTCCTTGTCTCTTATTGAGCTCCAGAACATCACCTTCTGCCAATACAAATGCATTCTCCTTTGGAATTCCCATCTCGATGGCAAGTTCACGATGACGCATCAGATGACGGTATTCTCCATGAACAGGGATTGCATACTTCGGCTTTCGTCAGTGCATAAATAAGTCTTAATTCTTCACGGCATGCATGACGGAAACATGTGTATCTTCAAATACGATCTGTGCACCTTTTAATGCCAGCTCATTCATGATCTTTGAAATGTTCTTCTCATTTCCAGGAATTGGACTTGAGCTGAATATGATCGTATCACTTGGTACGATGGATACTTTTCTGTGAGTTGAGTTTGCCATACGGGATAATGCTGCCATTGTCTCTCCCTGGCTTCCCGTTGTGATTAAAACAATCTGATCGTCAGGATAATTCTTAATCTGATCAGTTTCTATTAATGTGTTCTTTGGAATCTTGATGTATCCTAATTCGGACGCTGTCGCAATGATATTTACCATGCTTCGTCCTTCTACTGCAACTTTTCTTCCGTACTTATGTGCAGAATTGATGATATGCTGTACACGATCCACGTTCGATGCAAATGTTGCAATGATCATACGTCCTTTTAAATGTTCTGCGAACAGATTGTCCAGACGTTTTCCTACATTCTTCTCTGATGGTGTATAGCCTTGTCGTTCTACATTCGTACTATCTGCCATCAATGCCAGAACTCCCTTACTTCCAAGTTCTGCGAATCTTGCAAGATCGATCGCTTCCCCAAATAATGGCGTATGGTCGATCTTAAAGTCACCCGTATGCACGATTACACCTGCTGGTGTTGTGATCGCAAGTGCTGCTGCATCTGCAATACTGTGATTTGTCTTAATAAATTCTACATTAAAGATTCCAAGTTTTACTTTGTCACCATGTGTCACAACATGCGCTCCACGTTATTTAAAATACCGTGCTCTTTTAATTTGTTCTCGATCAATGCCATGGTAAGTTTTGTCGCATAGATCGGTACGTTCAATTCCTTCTCGAAATAAGGAATCGCTCCAATATGGTCCTCATGACCATGAGTGATAACCAGTCCACGAATCTTGCTTGCATTGTCCTTTAAATATGTGATATCTGGAATAACTAAATCAATTCCTAACATATCCTCATCTGGGAACGCAAGTCCACAGTCCACGATCAAAATCTGGTTATTGCATTCAAATGCTGTGATGTTCATTCCGATCTGACCGAGTCCGCCAAGTGGAATGATCTTTACTGAGCTAGGCTTTCTTCTAGGCATTGGTCTTCTTCCCCTTGCCTGATAATTATTCTTATTGTATGATTTCTTGTTATCATTTGCATAATAATTATTTCGTTTTGGTCTTGCCTGCTGTCTTACTTGATTGTCTTTCAACTTCTTCCTCCATATCTACGTAGGTCTGACAATCCATTGTTTTAAACACTCTTATATATTTTATAAACTCACTTCAAGTCCATCTAACAGTGCGTTAAAAATATCTGAGATCATATCCAGTTCTTTATCGTCCTCAACGATCTCATAGGATACATAGTCATCCTCTAACTGCACTTCTTTCATGATCAATACAACGCTCTCATCTTCACTTGATGCTTCGCAGTCTTCTACCAAAGGTAAGTCTGACCTGCGATCGTTGTCTGTTCTATGACATTAAATTCGATTTCCTGGCCATCGTCATCCAGAAAAAGAATCTTGCTGTCTTTCTTGCTCATTGTCTGTTCCTCCTATAGGGAATCTAAATATCCCTGTAAAATCATAGACGCCGCGATCTGATCGATCACTTTCTTTCTGTTTTCGCGTCTTACACCGCTTTCCATCAGAACTTTCTCTGATGCTACTGTTGTCAGTCGCTCATCCACAAGATCACTTCTAATCCTGTCCGACGCACTAAGCATCGCGGAAAGATAAAGTATCTTCTCCGCGCTCGCCTACTGTATTATTCATATTCTTTGGGAGACCTAAAACAATCTTCTCAACATCATATTCTTTCACAAGTTCTTCGATCCTTGCGTAAGTCTTTCTTAACTTATTCGCATCTTTCCTTGTGATCGTCTCTAATGGCTGTGCTGTAATATGAAGCTCATCACTTAACGCCACTCCGACTGTCTTCGTCCCATAATCTAACCCTAATATCCTTCTCATAATACCACGGTCTCTACTTTAATCTTGTCTCAATATAGTTCTCAAGCAGTGCTTCAATGATATCGTCACGCTCGACTTTATTGATGATGCTTCTTGCATTGTTGTGACTGGTAATGTATGTTGGATCTCCAGACATAATATATCCTACCATCTGATTGACAGGGTTATATCCTTTCTCCTGCAGTGCCTCATATACACGCTCTAAGATCATGTGTACATCCAGTTCCTCTCTAACAACGGAAAAATGTTGTGTTTGATTATTATCCATAATTATCACGTCCCTTTCATTTATTAACCATTTTAATATAAAATGTATGAAATAGCAATGGAAATCATAAAATTTCACATCTGTTTAACACTCTGCCAATACATATCCATCATCTAAGATCTGTCTTAGCTTTACTTTCACGATCTTATTTTCCAATGGTTCTTCACTGTAAAGTGCAACTTTTATATACTCCTTTGTATGCCCTGTATAATAATGATCTTTTCCATGCATCTTTTCTTCGATCAGTACTTCTTTGACCATGCCTAACTGTTTTGTCTCAAATTCCTTCTGGTGTTGTTTTGACATTTCTAATAAGACATTACTTCGTTTTGCCTTAATCTGATCATTGATCTGTGGCTTCATATCTGCTGCCTTCGTTCCCTTTCGAATGGAATATTTGAATACATGCATTTCATAGAGATCGATCTCTTCTAAAAATTTTCTGTCTCTTCAAATTCTTCTTCTGTCTCTCCTGGAAACCTACGATAATATCTGTTGTCAATGCTGGATATTGGAAATGTTCACGAATTGCCTTACATTTCTCTCTGATATCTTGTGTTGTATACTTACGGTTCATTCGTTTTAAGACAGAATCACATCCACTCTGCAGGGACAGATGGAAATGTGGGCAAAAACTTTCCATCTTAGAAAGGCGGTCCAATGTATCCTTTGTGATAAATCCAGGTTCCAGAGATCCCAAACGGATTCTCTTAACTTCCGGGATTTTGGCGATCTCTTCTAACAGATCGATCAGCGTAACATCTCCCAAATCTTTTCCATACGATGTAACATGAATTCCTGTGATCACAAATTCCTGACATCCATGTTTTGTCAGATTCGTGATCTCTTCTAACACTTCTTCCATCTTACGGCTTCTGACTCTTCCTCTTGCATAAGGGATAATGCAGTAAGAACAAAACTGATTGCATCCATCTTGTACTTTAATATACGCTCTGGTATGTTCTTTTAATTGTTCCACATGCAAAGATTCATATTCCTGGTCATGTGCAATATCAATAACTTCGATCGATTCTGCGGCTGATTCCTTCTCTCCCATATGCTCTTCTAAAATATGGATTAAGTCTTTCTTTTTATTATTCCCAATGATCAGATCAATATTTGTATCTTTTGATAATTCTTCTTTTCCAACTTGAGCATAACATCCAACTGCTACTACAACAACATCTGGATTCTTCTTCTTTGCACGGTGAAGCATCTGTCTTGATTTACGTTCTGCCATATTTGTCACAGAACATGTATTCACAATGTAGATATCTGCTGCTTCTTTCGGATCGACCATCATAACGCCTGCTTCCTTAAGCATTCCATACATGGCATCCGTTTCATATTGATTTACTTTGCAGCCAAGAGTTACAATGGCCGCTCTTTTTCCTTGTAATTCATACGATTCCTTTCTTGTTGACTTTTATGACAAATACGAGTACACTATCCTTGTTAATTGGAAGGAGTATTATCCCATGTATGATGCATTGATCAAACTAAATTCCATCAAAGACCTATACTCGTTTGTCGACATCCTTGACAAGCACTCTGGCACGTTTGAGATCGTTGCCAATGACTATGTCGTGGATGCCAGATCACTGATGAGTATGCTAAGCCTCGATCTTTCGAAGCCTTTAGAGCTTTCGTTTGATTCTGATGAGGCTTCTGTTATACTGTCTCAGCTTCAGCCATTTATTTTACATGAATGATCTCTGTAGAATCAATGGCTTCTTTCATTAAATCATCAATCACATCTTCCAGATGTTCTTCTGATTTCTTAATTCTCTTTAAATTACCCTTTGTAACTGGATGTTTTGCAACAAAGATCGTACAGCAGTCTTCAAATGCTGAATGGATGTCTCAAATGTTCCGATCTTCTCTGCAATATCTACGATCTCCTGTTTATCCATACCGATACATGGTCTGAATACTGGCATATTACATACTTCATTTGTGATCGCAAGGTTATGGATCGTCTGGCTTGCTACCTGTCCGATACTTTCACCAGTGATCAGTGCAAGGCTTCCACCTTCATTTGCAAAATGTTCTGCGATCTTCATCATATATCTTCTCATGATGATCGTTAATTCTTCATGAGGGCATTTCTCATAGATCGCTAACTGAATGTCTGTAAAGTTTACAACATGTAAATTAATCGGTCCTGCATATTTTGCAACGATCTTCGCAAGATCTATAACCTTCTGTTTTGCTCTCTCGCTTGTGTATGGTGGTGCATGGAAATATGTTGCATCGATGTGTACTCCACGTTTTGCGATCATATATCCTGCAACTGGACTGTCGATTCCTCCGGATAATAAAAGCATCGCTTTTCCATTGGTTCCGACTGGCATTCCACCTGGTCCTTTGATTTCCTGAGAATAGATATAGATGTATTTCTCACTTCGATATTCACCATTACCTGTGGATGGTGCACATCTACTTTGATCCCTTCAAATGCATCTAGTAACTGCCCACCGATTTCCATATTGATCGCCATGGAATCAAGAGGGAACTGTTTATCTCCTCTTCTTGCATGAACCTTGAATGTAAAATCCTTGACTGGATACTGTTCATCAATAAATTTGATAACTGTCTCTGTCAAATGTTCCATATCTTTATTTTCTTCGATGATCATTGGACAGATTCCAACGATTCCAAAGACTCTCTGCAGTGCTTCCACAGCTTCATCATAATCGAACTCATCCTGTGCTTCGACAAACATACGTCCAGATTCTTTTCTTACTTTAAAATCCCCAACGGTGCCATTGCATGGCGGATCTGTTTCATTAATGCGTCTTCAAACATATAACGGTTCTTACCTTTGATGGCAATCTCACCGTATTTGATCAAAAATGCGGTTACTTTCATAGTATTCTCCTTTATTTTCTTACTGTTTCTTTTCTTGTGGTCTTTATTTTCTTACAAATCTTCGAAGCATTGGTACTAATTCTTTTAATGCTTTGATCGTTTCATCAACTTCTTCTTTTGTATTCTCAATTGAGAAACTGAAACGAAGTGTTCCATCTTTAAATTCATCACTTAATGCGATCGCATTTAATGTTCCACTGACTGCCTGTTTTTGTTCGATGAACATGCAGATCCTGAAGATACATAGATTTCTCTGTCTTCCAAGGCATGTAACAGTACTTCACTTCTTAACTTCTTAAAGCTGATACTTGCCACGTGTGGTGCTTTTCCAGAATTGTCTTTGATATCCTCAATCTCTTTGATCCTTTCCTGAAATATTCTTTGACTTCACGGATCTTCTCAGCATTTTCATAGTTTTTACCGATCATCTTTTCACATGCGACAGCTAATCCTACGATTCCTGGTACATTTTCCGTTCCAGAACGCATTCCTTTCTGCTGTCCGCCTCCGAAAATGATCGGAGAGATCTTCGTTCCTTCCTTGATATATAAAAATCCGATTCCTTTTGGTCCATGGATCTTATGACCACTTGTGGATAATAAGTCAATTCCCATATTCTTTGGAACGATCGGAAGTTTTCCATATGCCTGAATCGCATCGACATGGAAAATCGTATTCGGATTCTTTGCTTTGATGATCTTTGCGATCTCTTCAATTGGTTCAATGGCTCCAATCTCGTTATTTACCATCATGCAAGATACAAGGATCGTATCTTCTCGGATACTTCTTCTAACTGATCAAGATCTACGATTCCTTCTGAATCTACATCAAGATATGTCACTTCATATCCTTCTTCTTCCAGATGATACATTGGTTCATATACAGAAGCATGTTCTACCTTTGTCGTAATAATGTGCTTTCCTTTGCGGCGATTTGCCATTGCTGTTCCAATGATCGCTGTATTGTTTGATTCTGTTCCCCCAGATGTAAATAAGATTTCTTTGGGTTTGGCTCTTAATGTCTTCGCAATTAATTCTTGTGCAGCTTTTACTTTATTCTCTGCTTCAATACCTTTCATATGTTTTGCAGATGGATTCCCATATGTGACCTGCATTGCATCCTGCATTGCTTCTACAACTTCTGGAAATACGCAGGTTGTCGCTGCATTATCAAAATAAATCATGTCACCTTCTCCCTCTATTCTTCTATCGTAAACATCAAAATAGATAAAACTGTCATTCCTGCTGTCTCAGTTCTTAAGATACGCTTTCCAAGGCTCATTGTCTGACCACCTGCTGCCTTAAGCTGTTCGATCTCTTCCTTTTCAAAACCGCCTTCTGGTCCGATGATGATCCCGATCGATTTCTTCCCTTTTGCCTGACTGATCAGTCTTTGGATGCCTGCATTCCTTTTGCCTCTTCATATGGAACAAGCATGAATTCTGTATCTTGTACTTCTTCTAAAATATCTTTGAAATTTCTCACTTCACGAACTTCTGGAATGATCTCGTTTGCCTTGTTTGCTGCGCTTAATGCGATCGTATTCCAACGACTTACCTTCTTTGCTGCCTTCTTCGCATCAAGTTTCACAACACAACGTTTCATGGCAACTGGAACGATCTCTGCCACCCCAAGTTCCACCGCTTTTTGAACGATCATCTCCATCTTATCGCCTTTTGGCAGTCCCTGATACAGCGTGATCTTTACTGGGAGTTCTGTTTCCATGCCATGAACATCTTCGATCTTCGCAAGGATCGTATCGTCCGTCCATTCCAAAAGGCTGCATTCATATTCTAAATCTGATCCGTTACTTAAATAACTTATCTCCTGTTTCATGTCGGAGAACGTTCTTAATATGATTGACATCACTTCCACAAATCTCGATCATTCCGTCATGAATCTGTTCTTCTTTTATAAAAAAACGGTACATCTCTTACCTCATCTTCGCTGTCATAGAAACCCAGTCTTTCATTCTTCTTGTCTCAATGACATCAAATCCATATGCATTTAATTTGTCTGCGATTTCTTTTTCTTTTGTATCAATGATACCAGAGATTACAAAACACCATCTTCTGCCAAAAACTGATCTACGATCTCGATCAGTGGTGAGATAACATCTGCTAAAATATTAGCAACAACAACCGGATAACATTTTGATCCTAAGGATGCTGCAAACTCTTTATCATCTAAAACATTCCCTGATATACTTCAAACTGATCTTTGCTGATATGGTTTACTTCAAAGTTCTCCTCAGAAGCTGAGATTGCATGTGGATCGATATCTGTAAGAACCGCATGACCTGCCCCAAGTTTCAGCCCGATGATCGACAAAATTCCACTTCCGCATCCAACATCCAAATCTTTGTATCTTCCTTAATATATGGTTTCATTCCTTCAATACAATTTTGTTGTCTCATGAGAACCTGTTCCAAATGCTGTTCCCGGATCGATCTCTACAACGATCATATCTTCTGTCTGGTCTTCTAATGTCTCCCATGTTGGTTTGATCACGATCTGTTCATCCAGACGGATCGGTTTAAAGAATTTCTTCCAGTTATTGACCCAGTCTTCTTCTTTCGTCTTATCAAATGAAATTGTTCCAGCACCGATATCCATAAATCCACGAAGTCTTTCAAGCATTGCCTGAATCTGCATTGTAATGTGCTCTAAATTTTCATTCTCATCAAAATAACAGCTGATCTTTGCTTTTCCATCGTCTGGTGCGATATCATCTGGCAATAGATCCACATACATGACTTTCATTTCTTCTTCTGTCAATGATACATGGTCTTCAACTTCCACACCAGTTGCACCAAGTTCTGTAAGTTCATAACTGATCATGTCTTCTGCTGATGTCAATGTATCAATTGTATTTTATTCCATCCCATGACACTGTATTTCCTTTCTCTTTCTATCTTATATTTTTATTTCGTATTCATAACATATCAATTAATTAGTGTATCATACAAAAAGCTGGAATACAAGAAAAAAGAGAATCCCGTCATCTTTCGGAACTCTCTTTTATGATCCATCTATGCTTCTAAGATCTTTCCATCAATGGAAATTGTGTGAACCTGCCATGGAAGGAATTTACCGGAATCCTGAATCGCTTTCTTCGCCGCATTTTCCAGCCCGCCGCAGCAAGGGACTTCCATTCTCACGATCGTTACACTCTTAATATCATTGTTTGCAATGATCTGTGTCAGTTTCTCACTGTAATCTCCTTCATCAAGTTTTGGACAGCCGATCAATGTCACTTTATTTTTGATAAATTCCTGGTGAAAATTCCCATAAGCATAAGCTGTACAATCTGCCGCGATCAATAGATTCGCATCCTTAAAATATGGGGCATTAACAGGTACTAATTTAATCTGCACCGGCCACTGAGACAGCTGAGAAGATACAGTTGCTGTCTGCTCTGTCGCTACCTCTTCTGCCTTATGATCCATGATCTTCATTCTTGTTCCAGGACACCCGTGGAATACCGGCTTTTCTTCTATTTTATCTTTTGCTGTCATTTCAGCTTTCTTCTTCATGTTTGCTTCTACCGCTTCTCTGTCATACGCAGCTGCCTCACGCTCTACGAAACTGATCGCTCCTGTTGGACAATTTGGCAGACAGTCTCCTAAGCCGTCACAATAATCATCTCTTAATAATTTTGCCTTTCCATCAACTATCCCGATCGCATCTTCGTGACATGCATCTGCACACAGTCCACATCCATTACATTTATCTTCATCAATTTCAATAATTCTACGAATCATATCTATTCTCCTTTTCTTGATCTCATATTCTTTACTGTATCGTTAGTATAATAGATATGATTTGGGAAATCCGTTGTTTTTACAACATTTTTAAAATTT
>ENA-OQAS01000797-OQAS01000797.1-human-gut-metagenome-genome-assembly--contig:-NODE-797-length-15924-cov-3.215674_pt1 | contig 15924 bp, 17 predicted proteins | sample MGYA00242733_ERZ504523 | MGnify/ENA primary metagenome ERZ504523 (study PRJEB26092, sample SAMD00036239) | human gut metagenome | host: Homo sapiens | study: EMG produced TPA metagenomics assembly of... | reverse complement strand
TCCACGCTTGCCAATGTTCACCTTTGCTCCTTAGGTCCCATTGATATGCTTGGTCCATTTTTGCTCCAGTTAATTCGTACACCTGGAAGAATTTTAGTGCTTCTACGCCAATATAAACCCATTCTTTTTCGCGAATTTTGCTTGCAATTAAAATTTATACTCTAAAAGCAAAAAATTTTAATGGGAAATACGTATAAATCTTGTTGCTTTGAGGAAAAGTAATTACTTTTACCTCAAAGTATAACTCATAGCAGATTATGACAACATTAAGCAATGAAGCTTTTGCAGTAATGGCAGCCTGTGAACGAACAAAACAACCTTTCGGTATAACAGTCGATAAGATTTGTTCCGGTCAATACAAGTTCGTGTGGGCTTTCAAGATTGACAAAGAGAAAGCACAACGAGAAGGCTATGGCAAAACTAATGTCAAAGGCAATATAATTTTGGATACAGAATATCCAGGATGCCCTTATTGTGGTGAAAAACGACACATCGTTTGCTCATCATGTAACAAGTTCTTCTGCTACCATGGACAGGAACATGTTACATGCCCCAATTGTGGAACGAGTGGAAATGTGGTATCAATAGAACAGGTTGACCTAAAAGGTGGAGATTATTAAAATTGAAATATGATGGCAGATTTGGCAAAAGGAAGAAGAATCTCTCTCACGAATGGAGGTTGTGTAACCATCATCAAGGAATTAGGTAGAGGTGGACAAGGTATTGTCTATCTCGTAGATTTGAATGGCGAACAAAAGGTTCTGAAATGGTATCTGACTGCACCAGACGAGAAGTTTTACAGAAATCTCGAAAAGAACATCATGAATGGTGCTCCTTCTGATGCATTCCTGTGGCCAGAGCATTTGACAAACCGTCAACTTGGTAGCTTTGGTTATGTTATGCAACTGAGACCAAAGAATTACTATGAGTCGGCAATTACTTGCTCGCCAAGGTTTGTTTCAAGTCTTTTAAAGCAATGTTGGCTGCAGCTATGAAGATTTGTGACGGATTCATGATGCTTCATCGTTGTGGCTACAGTTATCAAGACCTAAACGATGGCAACTTCTTCATAGACCCAACCAATGGCGATGTGCTAATCTGTGATAATGACAACGTAATGCCTCAGGGCGAGAAATCTGGCATTATGGGTAAGGCTCGTTATATGGCCCCTGAGATTGTTGCTGGTGGAATTCCAGACAAGAGAAGCGACAGATTCTCGCTTTCTGTCATTCTGTTTATGCTCTTCTACGCTAACCACCCATTTGAAGGAGAACGAGTCATTGCATGTCCTTGTATGACGGAAAGCTATGAGCGTAAGTTCTATGGAAGTGAAGCCATCTTTATTTATGATCCGACAAATAATACTAATCGCCCTGTGAGAGGAATCCATCAGAATGTCATCAAACGTTGGTTTGTATTCCCATCGATCCTTCGTGAAACTTTCGAACGTGAGTTCAGTCAGGATTATCTACATAATCCTGAGAAACGAATGATTGAACAGAATTGGGAGAAGATCATTTCACGGGTTCGTGATCAATTAGTCATCTGTCCGATCTGCAAAGAAGAAACCTTTGTTGAAACCAATGGAGCCGTTGGCAAGTGTATCAACCGAGGATGCAACATTGACATCTCCAAGCGTCTGTTTATCAATAACAGATCATTGCCTCTCACAGATAAGACCGAAATCTTTATTGATAACGATAATACGCCAGATGCAATTGTTTCAAAAGATGCCAATGGCGTATTGATAATTAGGAATATCTCATCAGACAAATGGACGGTCGAAACGCCAAGTGGCAAGGTAAAGACCGTAGAATCGCAAGGTATTATGCCTGTAAAAGAAGGATTAAAAATAATGTTCAAAATCCGTGAGATACCTTATCGAGGAGAAATAACAAATATTTAATTTTTACAATAATGGGACTTTTAGATGACGTGGTAAGTGTCCCACGCAGAACAATGACACTTTTCTTTGTAATCGACACATCAGGTAGTATGCTGGTAACAAGATTGGTGCCGTTAATGATGCTGTTGAGAATGTACTTCCTATGCTTGATGAGATTTCTGCATCCAATCCAGATGCCGAAATCAAGGTAGCAGCTCTTGAGTTTTCAAGTGGTTGTAACTGGCTTTATGACGAACCAAAGCTTGCATCAGAGTTTGTATGGCAGGATGTAACTGCAAGTGGTCTAACTTCACTTGGTGCTGCTTGTCAGGAACTCAACACAAAACTCTCTCGTAATGGGTTTATGCAGACTCCAAGCGGAAGTTTTGCTCCTGCAATTATTCTCCTTTCTGATGGTGGGCCTACAGACGATTTCTATGGAGGTTTGTCAAAACTGAAGGCAAACAATTGGTTCAAGAATGCGATCAAGATAGCTATCGCCATTGGTGATGATGCAGACAAGGATGTTCTCACTCAGTTCACTGGAACGAATGAGGCAGTATTTACAGTTCACAATATTGATGCTTTAAAGCAAATCATTCGAGTTGTAGCCGTTACCTCTTCTCAGATTGGTAGCAAGAGTAGTACTGCTGGCGATACCACAAAGCAGGAACAGGTTATCAAGGATGTAACCGAAGCAACCAAGGATATTAACGGAGCTCAGTCAGAGGCTGCTCCTGTGAATTCTACTGATAATTACGACGATTGGGATTAAACTAAGGTTTCTTTGATGGAGAAATTAGTTCATTTTTGTCAAGGAGAAAGCCATAAAGCAACAGGTAAAGTATGTCAGGACTATGCAATGTGTAGTACTGATAATGGTATTGCAGTGGCTGTCTTGAGTGATGGACATGGTGGTAGCAGGTATTTCAGAAGTGATGTCGGTTCAAAGACAATAGTTGAATGTACTTTCAAGAAGTAATGGGATTTGTTGAAAATATAGATTCCAGCATATTTGAGGGAAAACCATTTACAGCAGTATCGGCGTTGACAACCGAGCGCAAAGAAGAGAATCTACGAAAGAATAGTAAAGTAGATGATCAACTGAATCAGCTGTTTAAGTCAATCATATTCGGATGGAGAACTATGGTAGAACAACATGCAAAAGAAAATCCATTTACCGATGAAGAACTTAAGTTGATTACTGACCCACAAGATCCTCACTCCATAGACAAGACATACGGTTGTACATTGATGTGTTATGTCAGAACACCAATGTACTGGTTTGCTTTCCACCTCGGAGATGGGAAGTGTTTCTCTTTTGATGGAGATGGTAATTGGAATGAACTATCCCTTGGGATGAACGATGTTTTCTGAATAAGACAACATCCATTTGTGATACAGATGCGCTATCTGAATTCCGCTATTGCTATCAAGGCAATGGAGATTATCCTGTAGCTGTTTTCCTTGCTTCTGATGGATTGGACGACTCTTTCGGAGAGTCATACAATCAGGCGAACTTCTATATTCAGATATTGAAGCTCATTGCTAACACGTCAAACAATGATGCACAGAAAGAAATAGAAGATACGCTTCCGCAGTTAAGCAAGATTGGAAGCCAGGACGATATGTCTGTAGCTTGCCTATATGACGAAAAGGAATTAGAATTCATTCTACCTAAGCTCATACTATGGCAAAGAAGCAACGTGGAGAAACAGATAGCTGCTGTTAATGAGAAAATTCTGGTAGCAAAAGCTAAGATGTCGAAATACTCTCCTCTTAAATTTTATACAAAGAAGGAATTGATAGAGGCCCAGTATGCTCAGACAGATATTGAACGACTGTTTATTTCCAAACGAGAACTAGTTACCAAGTATAACCGATTCACAAGTGAACTCCCATCAACATCGTCTCATGCAGATTACGATGACGAAATAGGATTATATGAGTATAAGGAGGAGGAAAAGCGCCAAACTCTGACTGCAGAACAAATAAGAAAACGTTTGAGAGTTTTGAGTCATCCGATGTATAAATTCGATATATGACATGAATAAAAAATACCAATTACATACAGGCATAAAGATATTATCCAAACGAATGGTACAGAACCCATCCGAACCGTTCAGTTGGCTAATATCCTTGCTGACTATTCAGCCTACGATGAATACCCTGCCACTAAGGTTGTTCTGAAAGATGTACTGACCACTGGTTATGGGCAACGCATTTACAATGCCTTCAACGAGTCTGGAAAAATTTATCTTGCAGAAATAGAAATGATTAAGCAAGATTACAGCAAAAAATCAAGTTCAAGAAAGACGTTGTCAATTATGTGTTCGACTCTATATGCTACGGCTTAGGACTAAAGACAGCCGTCAAGGAACCTTCAAGCAATAGCTTTGACCCATACATAAACGAGTCGGATAACATATTGGATAAACTTCCAGGAATGTTGGCAGAGTTGAAGAAAGAATATGATGAGGCATTGAAGTCCCTTCTTGTACTTCCAAAAGATATTATTTGGGATGCAGTTGCTTATTATCCAGCGTCAGCAGAGAATCAGCTGTATTTGATAGAAGGTAAGATTCATGTCATCAGCAATCAATTAGGTATCAACGATAACAACTGGTGCAAGAATCTGAAGGAAAAGACTTTGAACAGTCATAGACAGAGGAAGGTAAACACTGTCAAAGAAGTACTGGATGCAAAGAAGATAGATTTCACCAACCTATTGAATACTGCACTTGTCAAGCCATCAGCTTCATACATCAGCAAATCTGGACACTATGCTTCTGATAAACTGTCTGACATCGAAAAAATGGAATCAGAGATAAAAGGTCTGTATGGTGAAATGGGTGTTAAGTATGATGATTGGTGCAAAACAGAAAAAGACAGAATCTTGTCATCATACATTGTTTCTGATAGTAGTCGCTTTCGTCAGATGCTGTTGAAGATAGCAATGCCTGCAGCCATGTTCTGCGGAGTCGGCTATTATGGTGGAACTTATGCGGTATCTACTGACGAAATCAACGTTTATGAGCAAAGGATGAAAGCAGCAGACGGTTATCTTGCCAATGGAAATTACGGAAAAGCCATTGCAGGTTTTATACAAGCCTCCAACCTGTATGACGGAAGTTTCAGAACATCATCTTACAAGGAAGGAGCATTGTCACAAGCAGATGTTTGTTTCGCAAAGATGCAAGACCAAGTAACTTCTTTGATAGATAGAAAGCAATACGGACAGATACTTGCCCTTATGAATTCTATTCCAACGGAATACTTGGCTGCAAATCAGAATAAGAGCGACTGGATTGAAAAAACCAAAATAGATTTGCAAAATACAGTATCAGAAGAAGTTGACCAACTGGCAGAAATAATTTCGTTCAACGGAGGCCATCTAACGGAGGACGGTAAGAAATACCTTGATCAACTTCTGGCTGTATCTCCCGACAACTATTGGTTGAACCTTATTAAGACGAAAGAAAAATGAAGAATCCAGCAAAAAACAAAATAAGGGCATTGTTGCTTTCTGCAGCTACAGCACTATTGTCAACTCATGCTCAAGCAGAAGAAACCGCCACTATTATACCTGACTTTGTCAATAATGATGATTTCTTCGGTGAGACTAAACGCTCATGGGGAAAGGTATTCAAGAATGTAGCAAAACTCAATAAGAATGGTGAAGTGAAATACATTGCAAGCCATCGTTCGCACATGTCACATCGTTCAGGTGGTGGCGGTGGTGGATCTGGTCACAGGTCACACTACTCTCATTACTCATCATACGGAGGTGGTTCAAGTCATTACTCATCAAGTTCTCGTAGCGGCTCGTATTCTTACAGCAAACCTAAGCCAAAGACAGCAGGTGATTATTCAATCGGTGATAGAACATTAAAGACTGGTATCCATGGAAGTGACGTAACCTCACTTACAGGCTACCTTGCAACAGCTTTATACATCAACCGTTCTTGGATAAAGGAAAAGGAGGGCTATTCTCTCTATGATGCTACCATAGCATCAGCAGTCAAGCACTTCCAGAAGGATGCAGGTTTGCCTCAGACTGGTATTGCAGACCAAACTACCATTAACAAGTTGAAGTCATGGAATAATAGCAAGACAACCGTTATCCTTGGTACTCGTGAGTTATCATATTCAGAATCATCAACCGATAAGGGTACTGATGTGACAGAACTTGTGAACCTGTTGACTAAGGCTGGATTCGCTCCAGATCCGAAGAAGATTGTCATGACAAATGATGGTAGGACAGAGTTTACTAAGGATATTGCAACAGCAGTTCGTTTCTTCCAAGCATACAACAACCTTAGTGTTACAGGAAGAGCTGATGAGGCAACTATCAAAGCGTTAAAAACAAAGGCACAATAACATGAATAGAATAGCATCAAATATAATAAAGTCTTTATTAGTTGCATCTGTATTTTCCATATCGGGAAATGATGTAGAAGACACAAACGATTATATGTATACTGTAGGAAATAATGATGATGAACAAGCAGTTACAAGTAAGAAGAAATCTGTTATAAAAAACATCATAAAATTAAATGGAAATGGTAAGTTCACTTTGATTGCTGGCCATCGTTCTCATTATTCTCACCGTTCACATTATTCAGGGAGAAGAAGCAGATGCACTTCATTTAGGTCACCTATGGAAATGGTGTTGGGAGACAGGGCTATCTTAAAAGGAATGTATGGGGCTGACATAGATATGTTAGCTGCGATTTTGGACTCTAAAGGTCTATACGATAAACAACACGTGACTAAAATCAAAGGTATGACATGTTTTGATCTTAGAATGGAGCAATGCATAAGGAATATACAGGCAAAGTATGGTATGACTGTAGATGGAGTATGCACTCGTGAGGTTCTTTCCAAAATTCTATAACCTATGGAGATAAAAGTAGATAGAAATATATATTCGGACTCTTGTATATCCAAAGTTGTATATCTATTGTCTGAAAAATTTAGTATAGCAAGAACCTTTGTCAACAATTACGAGATTCTTACAATAATTCATAAAACAGACGATGATTTTGATGTCAACGATTTTTGGAATAAAATGAATGATTTTAAGTTAAGGGAAATCATCAATACAGAGACCAGGGACATTAAAACAATTTTATATGCAAAGGCATTTGGCGAATTTGACAATTTAGACGAAAATGATTTCGATTAATAAGTATCACATACTTCCGTTTAACTTTATCAGGATCAAGAATAAAGAGGTTTTGATAAATGAATTAGGGGACATGATTGTCGTTCCGATTGGTACCGCATGCCGTTTAGCGAACAAGGAAGCTATTGACGAAGAGTTATTCAAAAGCCTTTATGCCAATTTCTTTGTAACAAACAATTATTTCTCCCCGTTGATGAATGTCTATGCCGCTAGACTTAGGGAGAAGAAAGGTTTTTTGGACAACTTTACCGCACTCCATATATTCGTCCTAACCCTTCGTTGCAATCAGAATTGTGTATATTGTCAAGCATCAAGTCAAGATGAGGTAAGCAAACATTGTTCTATGAGCTTTCATACAATGGGCAAAGCAGTGGAATTGATGTTTAAGTCTCGCTCTCCATTTCTTACAATGGAGTTTCAAGGCGGAGAACCTACATTGGAGCCCAAGCTGATTAGATATGGCATAGAATGCGCAGAAGAAACAAACAAGACTGAGAAAAGGAAGATAGATTACGTTCTCTGTACGAATAGCATAAATCTGACAGAGGAGATAATGGATATTTGTCAAACCTACATGTGTTGATTTCTACATCTCTTGATGGTCCTGAATGGCTACATAATAGAAACAGAGGCAAGAAAGATAGTTATGAGAAGGTTGTTTCCGGCATAACAAAGGCAAGAGAATTATTAGGGTATGACCAAGTCTCTGCTTTGATGACTGCATCGGAAGAAGGTGTTCTTCACCCAAATGAAATAGTTGATGAATACGACAGATTAGGCTTCAACAGCATCTTTCTAAGAGCATTAAATCCTTACGGACTTGCAAGAGATAATTCCGATTGGGACGTATATACAGACAAGTTCATTGATTTCTACAAGAAAGCCCTTAATCACATTATAGAGCTTAACCTTAACGGAAAGTTTTTCATTGAGGAGTTTGCTGCTATTATTCTTCGAAAGATGTTAACACCTTTCTGTACAGGTTTTGTTGACTTGCAATCACCGGCAGGCATCATAAACTCTGTCCTTGTATATAATTATGATGGCTATGTGTATGCATCGGATGAGTCACGTATGCTGGCAGAATTCAATGATTACACTTTCCGCTTGGGAAGTGTGGATGACAAATATGAAGATATTGTCTATGGTCAGAAGGCAAGAGAATTGGGAAAGATTTGGTGTAACGAGACGATAGCAGGTTGCTCTGATTGTCCAATACGAATGTATTGTGGTGCTGATCCTGTACGTAACTATTCTACCCAAGGTGATACGTATGGTTACAGACCAAACTCATGGTTATGCAGGAAGAACAAGGCCATCATCGAGTACATTATAGAATTAATAGTAACGCGTCATGATGAGGTGATGCCGATATTCAAAAGTTGGTTGGTATGAAACAAAGACCATTAGACATATTATCTAACGACAATACTTTGTTCTGTACGGAACAATGTAACAATCATTGTTTGATGTGCTGTCAACCACCGATAAATGTTGATGACATTGATTGGTTGTACGAAGAAAACCTGTTACGCATACAAAACGCTCCCAAGGATTTACCCATAATAGGTATTACAGGAGGTGAGCCAACTTTATTAGGCGAAAAGCTAATCTCTCTCATAATGTATATTCGTGAGCAACTTCCTGACACCGATATTCACATTCTTAGCAATGGTCGCAATTTCAGAGATGCAGATTACACATCTACCTTAATGGAAGTTGGTGAAGGACGTATCATCTTCGGCATACCTTTACATTCCGATTTTTATAAGGATCATGATATAATTGCAGGAGCAAAGGGTGCTTTTGAGGAAACCATAATAGGACTGTACAACTTGGCATCTGTAGGAGCGTGTATTGAACTGAGAATAGTAATGAATAAGCTTAACTACAGAAGGTTCCTGCCTATGGCAGAATTTATCCACAAGAATCTACCCTTTGTTGCATGGATAGCATTTATGGGTATGGAATATACAGGATATGCCATCAAGAATTCTAAAAATATTTGGGTTGAGCCGAAGGATTATATTGCACATCTATTGAATGCAGTGAAATTTCTGGATGAATGGCGCTACAATGTGTGTATATACAACATTCCGTTGTGCCTCTTGCCCGATAGCTTCCATGATTTCGCCCAAAAGAGCATATCAGATTGGAAGAACGACTATCCTGACATCTGCCAAGAATGTAAAAAGAAAGAAATGTGTTGTGGATTGTTCACAACATCAATAAAACCATACAAAGGATTAAAAGCGATACAATAATGGGAAAAATCAGAATATGTTCAAAACCGCCAAAGCCAATCGTTTCGCTTTCAGAAACGTACACTGTATTAAGTTCTTACAAATCGGGAAGAGTGACCTTGTGCTTGACCCTGATGGTGAATACCTTTTTACAGTCTATGGCGATATAAGCGAGTCAACAGCAAAACGAAGCTCTACCCATAAGGCCACAGAGCAGAAAATGACCAACATTATGCTCAAGATGTATGAGGATGCACAGGATGCTTATACTGTAATACAAAAGAAGAGTAAATTACGTTTGGCTTCATCGTATTCTGTTCAGCAGAATGTAAAACCACAAGACGCATACCAGTGGAAGACATTGGATATAAAGAAACCTACGGACAACGAAATAAAAGAGCTTGTTATGAGTGAAGCAAGAAATTTGGCTCACAATCCCAAAGTTCTTCTGTTAGTGAATCTGAGTTTGTGAAGGCAAACTTAGAGAGCATGAAGAAACAACGTATGGACGCATGGTATGAGATTCTGACGTTGTTCAATCTTATTGAAAAAGCTCAAGCAGATAGAGCCAATGCTTCTTTCAAGAAGGAATATGATGCGAGTGTAAGAGCGCAACAAGAAATCATTGATGGCGAGAATCATATAGTTGATGATGCCTTTCACTCATTCTCTAATACATTGATGGTGCCTTTCATTATAGAGTTGGATTACAAATACAATCAGGCGGCTAAGAGTATCGACGTTAGCATAGAGCTGACTGAAGATCCTTCGTTGAAGATGCCAATGAAAAAAGCAACTCTGAAGACAACTGGCAAGCTATCTGTTCGCGCAAAGACACAAGGTGATGTTCAACGGGATTATGCCTACACCTGTTTGTCGCTCATGTATTATATAGCATGTAATGTATTCAATATTACTCCGAACATACAAACCTGTAGAATAGCTTTATATACAGCGAGAAAGGCAGAAGGCATCTGCTGGTTGGAATTTAACAGAAATAAGTTTGCCACATTGCATCTCTCAACATTAGATCCTCTGTTAGATATTGTGGCCTGGCCCAATGTCTCTAACTTAAAAGTACTGAAAACCATATCCAAACTGGAATGCATTGAGAAAACAGCATTTGAGAATCAGATTAGGTCACAGATTTCATCTTTAATGTAGAATGACTCGAAAGCAACTGAAAGTAATGAACCTACTATTGGTGCTACTGCTATTGTGGAATCCAATAGTTTTATGGCAATACTACCAGAGTATGGTCATTGCTTTTTTATTGCCTATAACTATCGTGAGCATTGGTTTAGCCATTTCGAGAGTTCGTAGTTTGAGGTTGAAAGTTTGGGCATTCAACCTTGCTGCTATTGCGAGCATACTCTTTCATGCAGAGGTGATTTTCACGATGGTGTATGCATATAAAGAGATACCGAACCTGTATGAACTGCATGGGAAATACTATTTCAATAAACCTTATCTCGATCAACAGTTCAATGACCCTGAATTTGTAACACGATACAAGACAAATTGTCAAGGATATAGAGTTGATGATTTATCCTCACAGAATCAGAAGATTGAAAAATGTGATTGGCTGTTTATCGGAGATTCATATACACAAGGTGCTCAGGTAGAATACAATCAGTTGTTCAGCTCTTTGATTTACAAAGACTTCCCCGATAAAGTCATAGTTAATGCTGGTATAAGTGGGGCTGGTCTTTATGATGAGTTGAATTATTTCAAAGACAAGGGCAAAAAGTTGTCTCCCAAAGTTGTGTTCCTTCAGATAGGAGCTTTTAACGACTTTATGAATATCAGAGAACATCAGCCATCCTTACAGGATTACATCATGGAGTGGTCGGCGCTATATCGCTACTTCGAATATAACATAGCCAATAGCGATGAGTTGCCATTAGGTAGATGGACGGAACCATTCTTTCCTAACAAGGAAGATAATATCGACAACAATATCTTCTTCAAACAAACGTCTGATTACAAGGAAGCCGACAAGAGGGCTTTCAAGGAAAGTATCTCAGAATTCAAAAAAGAAGTTGAATCTATCGGTGGTAAGTTGGTACTTATCTTTATCTTCCTAAGAAGACAGATTTCGCCAGAATTGTTGAAGGAGGTTTTAGATGAGTACAATATAAGCAAAGAAGAGATTGACCTTTCTATTCCAAATAAATTATGCCAATCGGTAGCGAATGCTCTTAGAGTGGAACTTTATGATTTGACAACAGAGTTCAGGCAATCCAACTCATTTCCATTCTTTACACATGATGAGCACATGAATGTAGTTGGACACCAGCTTATAGCAGAGAGGATTGTCAAAGAGTTAAGCTCGATAAGTGGTGGGTATGACTATTTGAGTGAGGGTAATTACCATGAGCGATATCCAACGATTCATGCCGATGGTACTATGGTGTATCAGTCTCAAACAGAACACTATTATACCATAAATAGATTGAATATGAACAATGGTTATCGTGAGGAATTGTGGCGAGGTGTTAGCGAACTGGTACATCCTATGATTTCAAATGATGGTAGATACCTTGTGTTTACAGAGGGTGAACAAGAGTCTTTGAATACAGATGTTATTCTCTATGACTTTTTTAAAGGACATCAAGTTGCTATTAACAAGAAACCAGCAAAGGGAGCTATTCCATGTGTCAATAAATCGGCGACAAAGATAGCCTTTCCTTCCTGGACAATGGAACACACGACTCCCAGCATTGTACTGTATGATATCGCAACAGGCAGACAAACGCAATTTGAAGATGGTGTAGAATGTTGGCGACCAGTATTTTCGAATGATGATCGACATATCTATTATATTCAGAAAGAAACACAAGATAGCCACTTTGTGATTAAAAGCTATGACGTAGCAACAGGCAAGAAATGCGTTGTATTAAAGCATCCATACGATATTTGGGATATTGCGGTATCACCTTCTGGGAAGTACATTGCTTATGCAGGAAACAAGGATACAAATTGGGATTTGTTTATCTATGACATAGAACAGAAGCAAAGCCGACAGATAACACATACTCTCGGTGATGAGTGGGATCCTGCTTTTGGCATTTCTGATGATGAACTATGGTTTGCAGGTGTCTTCGGCATCAATGATGGCATTTACCATATAAAGCTAAAAAAATGACAAAACTATATCAGATATTAATATGGTTGTCAAGTGTAGGTGTATTGACTTGCTTCGTCAAGATGTATGTCTTGATGTTTCTTGTTATGTCTGTTATCATCGTGTTATCTTCCAAATTCATAGGAAAGAGCCTGAGTAAAGCTGTGGTAATTACTGATATCGCTGTTCTCGTTTCGGCATTCTTTACGTTGAAGAGTTCGTTGGGATTGATCCTTCCTTTGGGTTATTCTGTATTTGTATTTTCTGCAATATCTTTGATTATAAACCAATATCGTGATTACAAGAATTATACAGCTTTGGAAATTCTCTGTTACTTATTCTTCTTTCCAAAGATATTTGCAGGCCCGATTGATAGAGCCGATGATTTTGTTAGACAACTGAGAGGGAAGAAGAAACCTACATTGAAGAAACTTTATCTTCCAATCAAGATGTGCATCTTTGCGTGTTTCTATAAATTTGTCATTGCAGACAGATTATATATCCTATGCAATGACGACTATGATGGATTGAATGAGGTTTGCAGCATCTTATGTTATGGAGTGGCTTTCTTCTTTGATTTCTATGCGTATTCTATTTTTGCCGTTGCATTTGGTAAATTGTTAGGTATAGATCTTCCAGAGAACTTTAATTCACCATATTGTAGCAGGACATTTCGAGATTTCTGGAAGAGATGGAATATCACATTAGGAACTTGGTTGAGAGATTACATTTACATCCCTTTAGGTGGCAACAGAATATCAGCAAGGCAATGGATATTGAATATCTTATTGGTTTTTGTTATTAGTGCAATATGGCATGACTTGTCTATCCCGTTTATCGTATGGGGAATAACTCATGCGATACTTTTAATAACGGAACGAAACCTTAATATCAAGGGCAATAGATACTATGGGGCTTTCGTCTTTCTGGTTTGCACCCTTCTATGGCAATTGTTTGATGTTAATGAGATTGAAGATTTTGTGTTTCGTCTTATAAAGGTTACGGAATATCAACCTATAGACAATTCTATTGTGGTTGGAGTATTTGTTTCTTTGTGTGCATTATGGTTTGCTGACAGAAGTTCTACCAAGGATATCATATTCAGACACAAGGATTCGGATCGCTATATTTTGAAAGAAGTTCCAATAACAAGTATAATTTTTGTGCTTGACATCTTATTGGCAAATAATCCAAGTATAAATTTCTTTTATATGAAGTTCTGATGGTCGTATTGGGAATAACTGCATATTATCATGATTCGTCTGCTGCACTAATAGTGAATGGACAAATCGTAGCTGGAGCGTTGGAGGAACGTTTCAGCAGAAAGAAACATGATAACAGGTTCCCGATTTTGGCTATTCAGTTTTGTATGGAATACGCAGGAATATCATTAGATGATGTGGATATTATTACTTTCTACGAGAAACCATTCAGGAAGTTCGAACGCATCATTAAGGATAGTATTGTTTATGCTCCCAAAAGTTATGATCGTTTCTTGAAGTCTGTTCCTATATGCCTCAAAGAACGACTGAATATGCGAAAGACCATAAAGAAAGAATTGAAAGAAGTCTATAGTCGTGTTAAGGCTGACATTCGATTTGTTGATCATCATCTCGCACATGCAGCTAACGCATATTTCCTATCACCATATCAGGATGCTGCAATACTGGTATTGGATGCGGTTGGTGAGGATTCTACAACATCTATTTATAGTGTGTCTAACGATAAAATTACTTTGATTCAACAGCAAATTTATCCCAACTCCATAGACTATTGTATTCTGCCTTTACGTATTTCTTGGGATTCAAAGTGAACTCTGATGAATACAAGGTCATGGGATTAGCACCATACGGCAACAAGAATTCGGAAGAAACAAATCGCTTTGTCAGTATAATCAAGGATAATCTTGTAGAGATTCATGAGGATGGAGGTATTGTGCTCAATACAAAGTACTTCTCTTTCATGTATTCCGATAAGATGGTCAATGACAAGAAGTGGGAAAGGTTATTTGGTCTCAGTAAACGAGATGTTGGAGAAGAAATTACCATATCTCACAAGAACCTTGCTTTGGCAATACAGTTAATTACGGAAGAGATTTTCTGTAAGTTAGCAGTTACTGTAAAGAACATAGTGGGTAAGACAAATCTATGTATCTCAGGCGGTTGCGCTTTGAATTGTGCTGCCAATGGTGTATTACTAAAGACTCACTTGTTTGACAATATATATGTGCCTTATGCTCCTGATGATTCTGGATGTGCTATTGGTGCAGCATTAGTTTGCTCATCATTGATGAATGGTAAGATTGAGGATACTTCATTCATAGGTCCTGAGTATGATGATAAGCGTATCGTGGCAGCAATTGAATATAACGGATTGATATACAAGCATCTTAAAGATGCAGAATTGTGTGACAAAGTAACAGAACTGTTGCATGAAGGAAAAGTCGTCGGTTGGTACCAAGGCAGAATGGAGTTTGGACCACGAGCTTTGGGTAACAGAAGTATTCTTGCAGATCCGAGGAATACAGAGATGAAAGACAAGATCAACTCCAAGATTAAATTTCGTGAAGAGTTCCGTCCGTTTGCACCTGTAGTACTGGATAAGTATGCAGATGAGATAATGGAACTACACGGAACAGAAAGCGAACACATGATGTTCACCTACACAATGAAGAAAAAGGGATTTGATGCAGTTACTCATGAAGATATGAGTGCAAGAACTCAGATTCTACATAGAGAATATAATAACAAGCTATATAAATTGCTTGAAGCATTCTATGAAAAAACAGAATGCCCGATGTTACTGAACACAAGTTTCAATGTCATGGGTGAACCTATAGTATGCACTCCGGAAGATGCAATTAGGACTTACTTAAACTCTGGTTTGGATGCTTTGGTAATAGGTAATAATTTGATAAAGAAGTGATATGGATTTAATAAAGGAACTATTTATATACATATACTCACAACGGAAATGGTGGCTTGCACCAATCATTCTGTTGCTGTTGATAATTGGGCTATTCGTAATCTTTGCAGATACTGCAATAGCACCATTCATTTACACATTATTCTGATGAAAAAGATTTTTGCACATATCAACTCCGTTGGAAAGATTGTAAACAAGGCTATCGTTACGGTCTTGTTGACACTTGTGTGGTTATTTGTGATAATGCCATATCATATATTCATGCACAGTAACAGAGGAGGTAGATGGATTATTTTCAACAAAACTTATAGTCAAGACGATTTTATTCACATGGGATAAAACATTGGATTATGACAAGAGAACAAATATAGGACATCATTGAAAGGACAGAACCCTCAACAAAGGCAGGGATATTCAGTAAATGTCTCTAAAAATAAGATGCATATGAAGATGATAGGGCATGACCATTTCATATGCCATTCTTATTGTCATTTTTCCGTGCTTTCTCACATACTTCTATCCGACAGGACATGACGTTCCGGAAGAAGTCTGATGA
>ENA-OQAS01000795-OQAS01000795.1-human-gut-metagenome-genome-assembly--contig:-NODE-795-length-15975-cov-2.167908_pt1 | contig 15975 bp, 19 predicted proteins | sample MGYA00242733_ERZ504523 | MGnify/ENA primary metagenome ERZ504523 (study PRJEB26092, sample SAMD00036239) | human gut metagenome | host: Homo sapiens | study: EMG produced TPA metagenomics assembly of... | reverse complement strand
CTGACAAAATCGGGAACCATTACGCCGGTCGTTGATTTCCAGCATCTGCGGGAGGTGCTTGTCATTACGACACTCAAAGACACCGGAGAAAAGGAACTGTCTTCCCAGAAGGCATCCGATACTCAGATCATCAATAGAAGCATAGCTGGAGATGGATGAGGTGTCAAATTTGGTGTGGTCAATCAATGCAATTGTTTTAGCAGAAGCCTTGATACACATGCGTTTTAAATCTGCTTCGTAGATACTGAAATCGGTAAGTCCGTTTTCAACGGAGAAGCCGCGTGCAGAGACAAATGCAATGTCCGTATGAATTTTCTGTAGCAGATCCACACCGAGGAGACCTTCAATGGAAGAAGAGGCAGAGGTAACGATTCCACCGGTCAGGATAACGGTGATCCCGGGGATATCCTTCAGAGCCAGTGCAAGGTCAATGCCGTTTGTAATAACGGTAAGTTCTGTAAAGCCGGTCAGTTTCATGCCAAGTGTATAGGCAGTGGAGCTGGCATCTAAAAAGATGCACATGTGATCTTTTACCATGTGGATGGCATTTGCAGCAATTGCCTCTTTTTCTTTTTTATTTTCCAGTGCACGTTCATGAAAGAAATAGGCTTTTCCGGTAAGTTCTTTATTGTCTGCGGAGTTATCGTGGTAGAGTGCGCCTCCATGTGTTTTGGTCAGAAGTTTTTCTTTATCCATCTGGTTTAAATCGGTACGGATGGTTGTGGTGGAAACTCCAAGCATTTCACTGAGTTCATTTGTGGTTGCTTTTCGGTTTTGTTTCAAATATTCCAATATAAGTTTCTGACGTTCTAATTGCAGCATGATGATTTTTTATACTCCTTTATATTTACGAAAACACAGATTTCGAAAGTTTATATATAGGATACTATACATCGGAATTGCATTTTTTGCCAGTGAAAAGTGAAAACAAAAAAATTTGCAAAGAAGTGGATGAAAATCAGCAGCTGTGGTATGATAAGAAAAAAAGCATAAGGAGGGGTTTTTTATGCTAAAAGAGTGGGAAAAATCCGAAAAACATCGAGGAGGAAATTAAGGCACGGCTGGAAGCGGTAAAAGAGAAACTGGCACGGCAGCAGCTTTTGATTAAAGAAAAAAAGTACCGGTTCTTGTTGTGCTTGAAGGCTGGGGAACGGCCGGAAAAGGTTATGCAATCGGCCAGATCATCCAGAATATTGATCCGCGTTTCTTTAAGGTGGTATCGATGCAGAAAAAGACGGAGGATGACAAGAGAAAACCGTTTTTGTACCGGCATTTTGCCAAAATTCCGGAAGCCGGACAGTTTGTATTTCTGGATACGGCATGGATGGATGAGATTACGGAGGAGCGTCTGCACGGAACCATTTCCGAGGATGTATATGCCAACCGGATTGAAGTGTCCGCCGGTTTGAACGGCAGCTTACAGATAATGGCTATCTGGTCATGAAATTCTTTCTGCATATTTCAAAAAAGGAACAGTCACGGCGTATTGCACAGCTGGAGCATCAGAAGGACACAACATGGCGTGTCAGCAAAAAAAGATTTGTGGCAGAATGAACATTATGAGAAATGTATGGATGTATTTTCCGGATATCTGAAATACAAATATGCCATCCGCACCCTGGTATATCATTGATGCAAAGTCCAGAAAATGGACAGAAGTACAGATTCTTGAGACGCTTACCCAGGGGATTGAGATTGCTCTGAGCAATCACCAGATGGCGGTTCCGCTTCTGCAGAATGTATTTCCGTTGAAAAAAATGCCGCTTCTTTGTGACATTCCATTGGACAAGTGTATGGAGGAGGATGTCTATAAAAAGGAATTAAAGCAGCTTCAGCAGAGACTTGGAGAACTGCACAATCGTCTGTATCGTAAGAAAGTGCCGGTCATCATTGCCTATGAAGGGTGGGATGCAGCCGGAAAAGGCGGAAATATCAAGCGGATTACGGGAGCACTTGATCCGCGTGGATATGAGGTTCATCCGATTGCAAGTCCCGAGCCGCATGAGAAAGCAAGACATTATCTGTGGCGTTTCTGGACAAGGCTTCCGCGTACCGGGCATATTGCAATCTTTGACCGAACGTGGTATGGGCGTGTGATGGTCGAACGTCTGGAAGGGTTTTGCAGCGAGAATGACTGGATGCGTGCGTACAATGAAATTAATGAGTTTGAGAAGGAACTGCACGACTGGGGAGCCGTGATCATCAAATTCTGGGTGCAGATCGACAAAGATACGCAGCTTGCCCGTTTTACCGATCGGCAGAATACGCCCGAAAAGCAATGGAAGATTACAGAGGAAGACTGGCGCAACCGTGATAAGTGGGATGCGTATGAGGGGGCAGTCAATGAGATGATTCAAAAGACGAGCACTACCTATGCACCGTGCATATCTTAGAATCCGTAGATAAAAAATATGCACGGATCAAAGCATTAAGGATCGTGATTGCTGAACTGGAAAAAGTGTTAGACTGACTGGAAAAATAAAAAAGGAATACCCCGGCAAACGGAATTTCCGTTGCGGGGTATTTTTGCGACTTATGATGAAACATCGCAGAATTATGAATTTGCTTTTTTCAGGTTTTTCTGTGCTGTAGAAAGCATCAGCTTGATACGGTTGAGCTGGTTAACTTCTGATGCACCCGGATCATAATCGATTGCAACGATATTTGCGCCTGGATATTCGTGACGAATTTCCTTAATGACACCTTTACCGACGATATGGTTTGGCAGGCAGGCAAATGGCTGCGCACAGACGATGTTGGTTGCTCCCTGTGCAATCAGTTCAAGCATTTCTCCAGTTAAGAACCAGCCTTCGCCGGTCTGGTTACCGCAGGAGACGATATGCTCTGCCTGTTTTGCCAGATCCTGAATATATGCAGTTGGCTCAAAATGTTTACTCTTTGCAAGTTCATCCCTTGCATCCTTGCGCAGCCACTCAAAGAAGCGAATGAGCATATTGTTGATGCGCTTGGATTTTGCGGTAGCTCCAAGATAATCCGCCTTGAAATTCTGATTGTAGCAGCAGTACAGTAAGAAATCGGTCAGATCCGGTACGACTGCCTCAGCGCCTTCGGATTCGAGCAGGTCTACAATATAGTTGTTGGCAGCCGGAAGGAACTTGACAAGGATCTCTCCAACCACACCGACACGCGGCTTTTTCTCATCCGTCATTGGCAGATTGTCAAAGTCGCGGATGATCTGACGGCACATTTTGCGATATTTACGGTGGGACAGAATCTTGGTGTTGCCAACAAAGTCAATGACACGTTTTTCCATTTTTCATGCAATGCGTTGGCAGATCCCGGTACCTTTTCGTATGGGCGCACACGGTAGAGACAGCGCATGAAGATGTCTCCGAATTCCAGGGCATACAGACCATGCTGGATCAGGCTTGGTGTGAGTTTAAATCCCGGATTTTTCTCCAGACCGACCATGTTGATGGAGATGACCGGAATATCCGGGTGGCCGGCTTTGGTCAGTGCGCGGCGGATAAATCCAATGTAGTTGTTGCACGACAGCCACCACCGGTCTGTGAGATCAGGATTGCTGTTTTGCTCAGGTCATATTTGCCGGACATTACCGCACTCATAATCTGTCCGATGACAATCAGGGACGGATAACATGCATCGTTATTTACATACTTTAAACCGACATCGACACATTCTCTGGACGGAACATCCGGGATGACTAGATTGTAGCCTGCGGCACGGAATGCCGGAACGAGAAGTTCAAAATGGATCGGTGACATCTGTGGACAGATGATGGTGTAATCTTTACGCATTTCCTCGGTAAAGATAACGCGCTCGTAATTTGCCGGTTTGATTTCGCGTTTTTCATGTTTTTTCTCTTTGACACGAATTGCAGCCAGAAGCGAACGGATACGGATACGGGCAGCACCGAGGTTGTTGACTTCATCAATCTTTAAGCATGTATAAATTTTTCCGGAATTGGTCAGAATATCGCTGACACAGTCGGTTGTTACGGCATCCAGTCCGCAGCCGAAGGAGTTCAGCTGGATGAGGTCCAGATCATCCTGGTCTTAACGTAGTTTGCGGCGGAGTACAGCGGCTGTGGTACATCCACTGATCCATGACAATAAGCGGGCGTTCCAGATTCCCCAGATGGGAAATGGAATCTTCTGTCAGTACACACATACCGTAGGAGTAATCATATCCGGAATACCGTGATTGATTTCCGGATCAACATGATATGGACGACCGGCCAGCACGATACCGCGGCGATGGTGTTCTTCCATATATTTCAATACTTCTTCGCCCTTCTTCTGCATCTCCAGACGGGTCATGGCAAGTTCTTTCCAGCCTTCGGATACGGCATCACGTACTTCGGCTTCCGGAATATGGAATTCTTTCTTAAAACAGTCTACGAGCTGTTTGGAAAGGACTTCTTCGTTTGTAAACGCCATGAACGGGTTTAAGAACCGCATCTGTCCACTCGTAATTTCCTCAACATTGTTTTTAATGTTTTCGGAATAAGAAGTTACGATCGGGCAGTTGTAGTGGTTGTTTGCATCCGGAAACTCGTTGCGCTCGTAAGGAATCGCCGGATAGAAAATAAAATCTACATTCTGGTGGATCAGCCAGGAAATATGACCGTGCGCCAGTTTCGCCGGGTAGCATTCGGATTCGCTTGGAATAGAATCAATGCCGAGTTCGTAGATTTTCGTGTGGACTGCGGAGAGAGAACCACACGGAAACCGAGCTTCTTAAAGAACGTTGCCCAGAACGGATAGTTTTCATACATGTTCAGTACACGCGGAAGTCCGACGGTCCCGCGGGTTGCTTCGGCTTCTGACAGAGGTTCATAAGCAAAAATACGTTTGTTCTTATATTCGAAGAGGTTTGGAATATTCTCTTTGTTTTTTTCTTTTCCAAGTCCGCGCTCACAGCGGTTTCCGGTAATATACTGACGGTTGTCTGAAAACTTATTGATCGTCAGCAGACAGTGGTTTGTACATCCCTGGCAGCGTGCAAGCTTGGTAGTGTAGGACAGTTTATTGATCTGTTCAATGGACAGCATCGTCGTCTGATAGCCGGCTTCGTGACGTTCACGGGCAATCAGTGCGGCACCGAAAGCACCCATGATTCCGGCAATGTCCGGACGGGTTGCGTGGACACCGGCAATTTTTTCAAAACTGCGCAAAACGGCGTCATTGTAGAAGTACCACCCTGAACAACAATATTTTCTCCCAGATCTTTGGCATCGGACAGTTTGATCACCTTAAATAATGCGTTTTTGATTACAGAGTAGGCAAGTCCGGAAGAGATATCGGCAACGGAGGCGCCTTCCTTTTGTGCCTGTTTTACCTTTGAGTTCATAAATACGGTACAGCGGGTACCAAGATCAATCGGATGTTTGGCAAACAGTGCTTCTTTGGCGAAATCCTGCACCGTGAAGTTTAAGGATTTTGCAAAAGTTTCAATGAAGAACCGCAGCCGGAAGAACATGCTTCGTTTAACTGAACCGAATCTACGGTCTGGTTCTTGATCTTGATGCATTTCATGTCCTGACCGCCGATGTCTAAAATACAGTCAACTTTGGATCAAAGAAAGCGGCGGCATAGTAATGGCGACGGTTTCTACCTCGCCGTCATCAAGCATCAATGCAGCTTTCAAAAGAGCTTCCCCGTATCCGGTGGAGCAGGAGTGTACAATGTGCGCACTCTCCGGAAGCAGACGGTAAATTTCCTGAATGGAACGGATGGCAGTTGCAAGCGGGCTTCCGTTATTGTTGTCATAGAATGAATACAGAAGTTTTCCGTCCTCGCTGACAAGTGCGATCTTTGTTGTCGTGGAACCTGCGTCAATACCGAGATAGCAGTTCCCGGAATAGTTTTTCAGGTCACCGGTTTCTACATGATTGTTTCCGTGCCGGCTGGTAAAAGCATCGTAATCTTCCTGGCTGGCAAACAGCGGGTCCAGACGGGCAACTTCAAACTCCAGCTTAATGCCGGTGGAAAGACGCTGCTGCAGAGATCCTAAGTGGTCTCTACGTCTTCTTTATAATTTAATGCGGAACCGATCGCTGCAAACAGATGCGAATTTTCCGGTGTAATTGCGTGCTCATCATCGAGATTTAACGTGCGGATAAACGCTGCTTTCAGTTCGGATAAAAAGTGCAGAGGACCACCGAGAAATGCCACATGTCCGCGGATCGGTTTACCACAGGCAAGTCCACTGATCGTCTGATTGACAACCGCCTGGAAAATAGAGGCAGACAGATCTTCGCGAGTTGCCCCCTCATTGATGAGCGGCTGGATATCTGTCTTGGCAAATACACCACAGCGCGCTGCAATCGGATAGATTGCTTTATAATTTTTGGCATATTCATTTAATCCGGAAGCATCGGTCTGGATCAGGGATGCCATCTGATCAATGAACGAACCTGTACCGCCGGCACAGATACCGTTCATACGCTGTTCGACATTACCGCCTTCAAAATAGATGATCTTGGCATCTTCTCCGCCGAGCTCGATTGCAACATCGGTCTGTGGCGCATAATGAGTGAGAGCAGTGGATACTGCAATAACCTCCTGCGTAAACGGAACCTCCAGATGCTTTGCAAGGGTCAGTCCGCCTGATCCGGTAATAACAGGAGAAACAGAAAGATCCCCCAGTTCGTTGGATGCTTTGGCAATTAAGGACGCCAGTGTCTCCTGAATATTTGCAAAATGACGCTCGTAATCGGAAAACAGGATGTTGTCCTGTGAGTCGAGGATTGCAATTTTGACGGTGGTGGAACCGATATCAATTCCAAGTTTATGTAACTGCTTGTCACTCATAAATGTAACCTCCATGTGTAAGTAACTAAACTTATTATAAATAAGTATGATTTCAAAACAAAACCTAAAACATTATACGACAAGAATTGACAAAAGACAACGACTGAAAACATAAAGATTTATAAAATGTTGGAAAGAACGTGCAGCTGCGTTGACAAGAGGGATTTGAAAACCGTATAATTGGTTGACAGAAAGGTCAGAAGTGACCGTAACCATACATACACTATTCTATGTAGACAGGAGACAGATTTATGAACTGGATGGATAAACTGGAACGCAAATGGGGACGACATGCGGTCGCCAATCTGAGCAGATATTTTGTACTTGCGCAGGTGATTGGATACGTGGTACAGCTGACGGCACCCGGACTCATGAGTTATATGAATTTTGATATGGGCAGTATTCTGCACGGACAGATCTGGAGAGTTGTGACATGGATTTTTACACCGACGGCATCGCTGGATGTTTTTGGAATCTTATTTCTGTTCTGTGTGCTTATGTGGGGCAGTTCGCTGGAATCCATGCTGGGAACATTCCGCATGAATGTATTTTTGTGGGGAAGTGTGATTTTGTGTGACATTGTGGGCGTGATCGTATATGTTGTTACGCGGATTCTGCTGGGATATGGTTTTTCTCCGTATCTGTCCACGTATTATATTCTGATGTCCATGCTGCTGGCGCTGGCCATGTGCATGCCGGAGGGAGAGGTACGCCTGTATTTTGTCCTTCCGATCAGGATGAAATGGATGTTAATTTTTGAACTGGTATATCTGGGATATCAGGTGGTTCGTATATTCTCGATCGGAATTGCAAGTTATGGAACCGGAATGGGAATTCTCGTGGGTGTTTTAAACTGCGTACAGATAGTGGTTCCGGTACTCAATATGTTCTGGTTTTTCCATGCAATGAAGACCCGTTTGTCCGGAAAACAAAAGAAACGCCAGAAAGAATTCCGGGCACAGTTCAGTCAGCCTCGTCCGGGGTCCGGCATTGCACGTCACAAATGTGCCATCTGTGGAAGAACCGAGCTGACAAATCCGGAATTACAGTTCCGTTATTGCAGCAAATGCGTGGGAAATCGTGAATACTGTCAGGATCATCTGTTTACCCACCAGCATGTAAAATAAAATTTAGTGAGTGGAAAAGAAAAAAATCATGAAGAAAAAGTTTTTAAGTGTTTTGCTTATCGTTGCGGTTCTGATAGGAATGGCAGGTGTCAGCGGAACACAGACAGAATCAGGAGAACAGAAAGCAGACAAAGAACAAAAGCAGCAGGAAAACGAACAGACTGCGGAAACGAAAGTGGAAATTCCACCGGAAAATGAGGAAGAACAAAAGGGATGGATCGGTGTTATCTTAAACGGAGATGAGACAGAAGCCTATACACTGGCACATATTGACGGAATCCGGGCGGCAGCAGAAAATGTCAGTCTTCCGGAGCAGGATATCATCTGGAAAGAGCGTGTCGGTGCGAATGATGGCTGCAAAAGTGCGGTAAAGGATCTTATCAGACAGGGATGTGAGATTATTATTGCAAACAGCGCCATCTATGAAGAAGCAATAAAAAGTGAAGCAGAAAAGAATCCGGAAGTTGATTTTGTAGTTATCAACGATTCAAAGACACAGAGTACGGTAACGGAAGACGGAACAGAACTCACAAATCTTTACAATGTACATATGGATACCTACGAAGCTTCTTATGTGGCAGGAGTCACGGCCGGAATGAAAGTAGCAAAGCTGAAGGAAAAGAAAAAGATTCCCGCAAAGAGTTTTGACGAAAAGAAAAATGTAAAACTGGGATATGTGGCGGCAGAGGCAAACGATGATGCACATGCAGATATTAATGCCTATTACCTGGGAGTAAAGGCCGTCTGTAAAAAGGTTGTTTTACAGGTAGAATACATAGATGCCTGGAATAACAGTGATGCGGAGGCAACCGCGGCCGGAGATCTGATCCGGAGCGGGTGTGTGGTTCTTGCATCCAATACCGATCTGGATGCTGTTATGCAGATGGCTGAAAATGCAAAAGAAAGCGGAAAATGCGTATACGCGGTTGGAAGAAACTCTGATATGCGTCAGATGGCAGGAAAGGCCGCGCTGACTTCGGTTGTCAGTGTGTGGTCGGTTTATTATACAGAGCTGTTTGATGCAAAGCTGAATGGCCGCTATATGGAACAGAACTGGAATGGCGGATATGCACAGGGAGCGGTTACAATTTCTACACTGGGAAAAAGTGCATCATCGGAACCGGTGACAGAGTGAAAAAAACGGAAGAAAAAATAAAAAACGGGAAGAAACAGATTGCATATTTTTCAACACGTGCGCTGGACGGAATTCTGGAATCCGAAAAAGGACAGGAGCAATAGCGTACACAGGCGCGTTCCGGTTGACAAATATCGGGAATATCCTTATAATTATTCTTATTTGAGGAGTGCTGGAGGAATAGACATATGGAAAATGAAGCGGTTTCCAAGAATTTTATTGAACAGATTATTGAAAAGGACCTGGCAGAGGGACATTGTGAGACGGTAAAAACCCGTTTTCCACCGGAGCCAAACGGATATCTGCATATCGGACATGCAAAGTCCATTCTTTTAAATTCAGGGTTAGCAAAAAAGTACGGAGGAGAATTCAATCTCCGTTTTGATGATACAAATCCGACAAAAGAGAAACTTGAGTTTGTAGAGTCTATTAAGGAAGACGTAAAATGGCTTGGAGCAGATTGGGGAGATCGTCTCTTCTTTGCATCAAATTACTTCGATCAGATGTATGAAGCAGCGATTAAACTGATTAAAAAGGGAAAAGCATATGTATCCGATCTGTCTGCAGACGAAATCCGTGAGTATCGCGGTACTCTGACAGAGCCGGGAAAAGAAGACCCATATGCCAAAAGAAGCGTAGAGGAAAATCTTGCGCTGTTTGAAGAAATGAAGGAAGGAAAATGTGAGGATGGAAGTCGTGTACTTCGTGCACGGATTGATATGACTTCTTCTAATATCAATATGAGAGATCCGATCCTTTATCGTGTGGCACATATGACACATCACAATACCGGGGACAAGTGGTGCATTTATCCAATGTACGATTTTGCACATCCGATTGAGGATGCAATCGAGGGAATAACCCATTCCATCTGTACTCTGGAGTTCGAGGATCACAGACCGTTGTATGACTGGGTTGTGACAGAACTTGGATATAAGACCAGTCCGGAAGAGACTCCGAAGCAGATCGAGTTTGCAAAACTGTATCTGACAAATGTTGTAACCGGAAAACGTTATATCAAGCGTCTGGTTGAGGAGAAGATTGTAGATGGATGGGATGATCCACGTCTGGTTTCCATTGCAGCGCTGCGCCGCAGAGGATATACACCGGAATCCATTCAGAAATTTATCGAACTTGGAGGTATTTCCAAGGCAAACAGTTCTACGGATTATGCAATGCTTGAGTACTGCATCCGTGAGGATCTGAAGATGAAACGTCCACGTATGATGGCAGTTTTAGATCCGGTAAAGGTTGTCATTGACAATTATCCGCAGGGCCAGACGGAGGAACTTCCGGTGGACAATAATCTGGAAAATCCGGAACTCGGAAAGAGAACCGTTCCGTTTACCAGGGAAATTTATATTGAACGGGATGATTTTATGGAAGAACCGCCGAAGAAATATTTCCGTATGTTCCCGGGAAATGAAGTACGTCTCATGAATGCATATTTCGTGAAATGTGTCGGATTTGAAAAGGATGAGAGCGGGAAAGTTACGGTTATCCACTGCACATATGACCCGGCATCAAAAGGCGGAAACAGCCCGGATGGAAGAAAAGTAAAGGGAACCATTCACTGGGTATCGGCAGAACACGGAAAGAAAGTAACGGTTCGCTTATATGAGAACCTCATTAATGAAGAACTTGGCGTATATAATGAAGACGGAAGTCTGAATCTGAATCCGAATTCCCTGACTGTCCTGACAGAGAGCATTGTAGAGCCGGCATTGTTAGAGGCAAAACCATATGAGAGTTTTCAGTTTGTAAGAGAAGGATTTTTCTGCGCAGATTATAAGGATTCAAAGCCGGGAGCGCCTGTATTTAACAGAATTGTTTCTTTGAAGAGTTCTTTTAAGCTGCCGAAAAAATAAAGAATAGACAAAAAGAGGCGTAGAATGAATTTATTATCGGGATTGGAAAAATTTGGTCTGGATCAGATGGATACAGACCACCTCTTTGAAGAGGAAAAAAGTGATACACCTGCACGGAAAGCACCGGAACCGGTGCCAAAAAAAAGAACCGGTTCACAGCGAAACTGAGTTCTTACTGGATAAATCCATCCGTTGTCCGGTATGTGATAATGTTTTCCGTACAAGAATGGTAAAAACTGGACGGGTAAAGCGCATGGAACCGGATTTTGATTTACGTCCGCGTTTTCAGTACATTGATACAAATAAATATGATGTATCGTCCTGCCCACAGTGCGGATATACGGCGATGAACCGCTATTTTACCCATTTGTCTACCGGTCAGGTCAAGATGATTGAAGAAGGGGTATGCCATAAGTTCAAAGGCAGAAGCAGCCAAAAGAAGAACCGATGGAGCCGTATTCTTACGAAAAAGCCATTGAGCGGTATAAATTGGCTTATATAATACACTGGTGAAAAAGGGAAAGAACAGTGAAAGGCATATGAGTGCCTAAAGATATCCTGGCTGTACCGCGGCTGGATTGAGGAGCTTTCCAAGGCAGAGAAGAAAGATGAAAAAACACTTGCCGAATGCCGGAAAGAAGAAGCCACGTATTATGAACAGGCATATGAGGGATTTTTAAAAGCGATTGCATCCGAAAATTTCCCAATGTGCGGAATGGAAGAAAGTACCGTAAACCTGTTGATGGCGAATATGGCTTATAAACTTGGAAAGGTGGACATTGCATCCAGATTCATTTCCATGATTCTGACTTCACAGGCAGCTTCCCGTGTGGCAAAAGACCGAGCGATGCTTTTAAAAGAAGAGATTATTGCAAAACTGCACGGCAAAGGATAATCTATGGCTGGAAAATTTTATGCGGTAAAAAAGGGAAAAGTTCCGGGAATTTATACCTCGTGGGATGCATGTAAAAGTATGGTGCATGGATTTCCGGGAGCTGTCTATAAAGGGTTTGCGACACGCGCAGAAGCGGAACAGTTTCTGGAAGAAAAAAAGAGGAACAAAAGGAACCGGAAAATTATGCGTTTGTCGACGGTTCGTTTAACAGTGCTACTTCCGTCTATGGATATGGCGGATTTCTCGTGACAAAGGGAGAACGTCACGTGATCAGCGGAAGCGGCAATGATCCACAGATGGCATCGATGCGCAATGTGGCAGGAGAGGTGTTAGGCAGCATGGCTGCAGTAAAAGAAGCTGTTGCCATGGGACTTACCGACTTAACCATTTATTATGACTATATGGGAATCGAGATGTGGGCAACCGGAGCCTGGAAGCGGAACAAACAGGGAACGATTGCCTATTATGATTTTATACAGTCCGTGAATAATAAAATTTCCCTTCATTTTGTGAAAGTGAAAGGACATTCCGGGGTAGAAGGAAATGAAGAGGCAGACCGGTTGGCAAGACTTGCTGCGGGGTAGATTAGACAGACAGGGGTGACAAAGTGAGCGTATTTAATGTAGAACTGAAAAAAAGTGGTGGATGACAGTTACGATATTGAGATGGGGTACCATCTGGAGGATCAGCTGGTAGAGGATTTAGAGACCGGTCTTCTGGGAAAAATCAAAAAATTTGCCGTGATCACGGATTCCAATGTGCTGGATCTGTATGCAAAACCAATCAGTGAAAAGCTGAGCAAGGCTGGATTTAAAGTGGAACTGTTCGTATTTCCCGCAGGAGAAAAAAGTAAGACCAGACAGACGAAGGCGAAGATTGAAGATGCCATGCTGGAAAAAGGGTTCCGCAGAGATTGTGCTGTGATTGCAATCGGCGGAGGTGTTGTTACGGATCTGGCAGGATTTCTGGCAGGAACATATGGCAGAGGCGTACCGTTTATCAATTATGCGACCACACTTCTGGCTGCTGCAGATGCATCCGTGGGCGGAAAGACTGCCGTTGATACACCGCTTGCAACGAATCTGATTGGACTTTTCAATCAGCCGCGCAAGGTCTACATTGATATTGCTGCATGGAAAACCCTTCCGAAACGTCAGATGGCAAGCGGCATGGCAGAGACCATCAAGCATGCATGTCTGGCGAGCCGTGAAATGTTTGAGTTTATCGAGGAAAACTTGGATGATATTATGAGTTTCCAGAAGTTTGCCTGCGAATATATCGCAGAGAACAACTGCAAGATCAAGTATGATGTTGTCATGAAAGACGAGAGAGAAAGCGGACTGCGCGAAGTCCTGAATTTAGGACACACGGTGGGACGCGCCATTGAAACTGTCAGTGACTACCGGCTCCTGCACGGCGAGGCACTTTCCATCGGAATGGCGGCTATGGTACTGCTTTCGGCACGCCTTGGCTATATGTCAGAGGAAGAGGAAGAGCGTGTGACTAAGCTGTATGAGCGTGTGGGACTTCCGACAAGAATTCCGGATTATATTGACCGTGAGGCTCTGGTTAAGAAGCTTTATACCGACAAAAAGGTGCGTGACGGAAAGTTACGCTTTGTGATTGAAAAAGGTATTGGCGATGTAGTGGAGTTTGCACCGAATGTGTATGCCAAGCCGATCGAGGAGAGTCTGGCAAGAGAGATTATTATGGAACTGTAAAAGTTATACGAGGACGATGGGCTGTCGGTATTCGTTTGGTAATTCGGTCTGTATCTGCATGGAAGATGTAGTGCGGTACAGATCAGCACAGGCTACATCGTGTAAAAAACGTTTGTATGCAATTCCATGAAGGATAGAAGAAGCATCTGCAACTTTGGTAATCAAAGGAACGGATGCTTCTTTTTGATGGAGGAAAGAAGCGCAGAGGAATTCCTGCGGAAACCAAGCACCCGCAGATACGGAATGCCATCCGGCTGCCAGAGCGCAGCATAATCGTCCTGCCGGATGTTAAGCAGGATGTGGAGCAGAGCGCGGCAGATGCGTGTGTAAGTTGTATTTTTGCTTTTTAAGAGATCGGCAAACTGCGAAAAACTTAAAAAATGCTCTAGCTGCTGGACGATTCGATGGGACAGATCCTTGCCACAGTCTGCAAAGTCAGCATAGCCTCCGTCGTACAGTGCCCATAACCGGGTGTAGAGAGCCTGAGAAAAAGCATCCGTGTCCAGAAGAAGGTTCTGCTGTGCCAAAGTGGCAAGGAGGGAGGCGGAAGTATCGGGAAGCATCTGCGAAAGTTCGAAATCAAAGCTGCCTGTACTTATGAACATGGAATGGTTGTGGTTACCGTCATTTTCAGACGGCGCAAGCAGGGCGTTTCTTATGGCAGTTGCAGAGGCATAGGTTACACCTGTTTTTGTGCTATGGTAACCTTCCCCGATACGTTGGACCGGCATACTGGAAAAGTTCTGTCATGTACGCTGTTTATGGAATTCCAGCGGGCGATTGCTTTTTCGTATTCTAAGGCCAGAATATTGTTCGGAGATGCCAGAAAAGAAGAAACCGCATCAGAAGAAAAGGAAGGCAGCAGGGAGCACAGCGCATGGCTTCGTGCGGCAGGAAACGGATTTCCCTGCTTCATGTCATAAGAAACCAGCATCTGATAGTCCGAAGCATTTTTGGAAAGAACTTCGACAATTGCCTGCATAAGTTCTTTTTCCGGAGTTTCACAGCCATAGCAGAGCGTGTCAACGACGCCTGTTTTCCGAGAAGCTGTACGCTCCGGCAGCAAAATATTCCGCGGAAGCGGTCGCCCATACAGCCGGAAGTTCGAGTACCAGATCGGCACCGCGAGAAGTGCCATGCGGGTGCGCGTGTATTTGTCGGCAATGGCAGGAACACCGCGCTGCATAAAATCCCCGCTCATGGCAACGATCACAAAATCTGCTCCTGTAAGGTGGCGTACGGTTTCCATCTGATATTGGTGTCCGTTGTGAAACGGATTGTATTCGGCGATAATTCCTGCTGTTTTCACGTTTGCCTCCTGTTCGGTCGTTTCTTCTGCCTGTTTTTCTGTTAAAATATTAACACAGCTTTTCGAGGATTTCCACTTGTATAAGAAAGAAAATGTGTTATAATGGAAAAAGATTGTGGATTTCCACAAAATGAATAAGGACAAGGGAGAATTCAAATGAACGTATTAGTAATCAACTGCGGAAGCTCTTCCCTGAAGTACCAGCTGATCAACTCTGATTCAGAAGAGGTACTTGCCAAGGGCTTATGCGAAAGAATCGGAATTGACGGAAGACTGGTTTACCAGAAAGAGGGAATGGATAAGGAGATCACGGAAGCTCCGATGCCAACCCACAAAGAGGCCATTCAGATGGTTCTTGATGCACTGCATAATCCAAAGAGTGGAGCAGTAAAGGATCTGAGCGAAATCGACGCAGTTGGACATCGTGTTGTACACGGTGGAGAGAAGTTTGCAAAGTCGGTGGTACTGACAGAAGAAGTGCTTGCAAAGGTAGAAGAGTGTAATGAACTTGCACCGTTACATAACCCGGCAAACCTGATCGGTATCCGTGCGTGTCAGGATCTTATGCCAAATGTACCGATGGTTGGTGTATTTGATACAGCATTCCATCAGACAATGCCAAGAAAGGCATTCCTGTACGGACTTCCATATGAATATTATGAGAAATATAAAGTAAGAAGATACGGATTCCACGGAACCAGCCACAGTTTTGTATCCAAAGCATGTGCAGAGTATCTGAAACTGGATCTGAAAAACAGCAAGATTATTGTAGCGCATCTTGGAAACGGAGCATCTGTCAGTGCTGTATTAAATGGAGAATGTGTGGATACTTCTATGGGTCTGACTCCACTGGAGGGACTGGTTATGGGAACCCGTTCCGGAGATATTGATCCGGCAATCATGGAATTTATCGCAAAGAAAGAGAACCTCGACATCGATGGTGTCATGAATGTGTTAAATAAAAATCCGGTGTTGAAGGATTATCCGGTGTATCCAGTGATTTCCGTGATCTGGAAGCTGCTTATAAAGAAGGAAATCCACGCGCCATTGATGCCTGTGAGGTATTTGCTTACCGTGTGGCAAAATACATCGGTGCATATGTTGCAGCAATGAATGGTGTGGA
>ENA-OQAS01000794-OQAS01000794.1-human-gut-metagenome-genome-assembly--contig:-NODE-794-length-15980-cov-2.254211_pt1 | contig 15980 bp, 19 predicted proteins | sample MGYA00242733_ERZ504523 | MGnify/ENA primary metagenome ERZ504523 (study PRJEB26092, sample SAMD00036239) | human gut metagenome | host: Homo sapiens | study: EMG produced TPA metagenomics assembly of... | reverse complement strand
CGGACAGTTGCACCGTCACCGGCGAAATTCGTGCCCTGTGCCATCAGGACGCCCTGGATCGACTCAACGAGATTCACAGCGAGTTTGTGGAGCAGGCACAGGCGGTGGACGCCAAACTGAATTTTAAATTCCCTGCAATCCTGCGGATGGTTTGAACATACGGATCTGACTCATGTTCTCACTTCCGAAACCTTTCGGTCCTACTGTGATCTTAACTTTATCGCCAGGAACGATTTCTGTGTAAATCATAGCCGGTGTATTGTCCCCTGTGTTTCCACGGCGTACCGGGTCTTTTACTACAGATTTTCTTAAATATCCTTTGTCGTATCCGCGGCGTACACCTTCATTGATCGCATCGGTGAGATCTCCGCCAACAAAATGTACATCCTGTCCTATTTCAAGGAATACACATGCCATTCCTGTATCCTGGCAGATCGGCACGTTCTCGTTATCTGCAATATCAAAATTCTCAATAATATTGTCAAGGATACCCTTGGCAATCTCTCCGTCTTCGCATGCGCGGCATGTTTTGATGGCGCATTTTACGTCTTCCGGAAGATGTTCATTTGCTTCGATACAGAGTTTTTCGATGACATCTGTAAGTCTGCTTACTTCTACTTCACGCATTCTGGTAAGCTCCCTTCTTTCATTTGGGGATATTCACCGGGAGGTGACATATCCCTTTTGCATTATATCAAAGGCTCCCGGTACCGGTAATCCCTTATCGATACCGGGAGCTCTTTTTTACATTCTGAGTATCTTATTAGCGCTGTTCGTGACGAGCGTATTTTGGAAGCAGTAATGGAGATACCTTATCAGTATGTACGCCTGCTTTGTCCAGTTCATCTGCATATTTGTAGATATGATCCAGGTTCATTTCACCAAGCTCTACATTCTTGCATTTTGCAGCTGCTTTTTTACCGGCATTTCTTCCGAATACGATAACATCCAGAAGAGAGTTACCCATCAGTCTGTTTCTTCCGTGGATTCCACCTGCGGCTTCTCCTGCAACTAACAGGTTTGGAATTTCTTTTGTGAATCCGTCTCCGTTAATCTCAAGACCACCGTTCTGGTAGTGAAGTGTCGGATAAATAACGATAGGAACTTTTCTCATATCAATGCCGTAGTTCATGTACATACGGAACATAGCCGGGATTCTCTTTTCGATGGTTCCTTCGCCACCGAGGATTTCGATCATCGGAGTGTCAAGCCATACACCTTTCAGTCCTCCCGGAACTTCTACGCCGCGGCCTTCTTCACATTCACGGATAACACCGGAAGCATTTACGTCACGGGTTTCAAGCGGATGAATATAAGCTTCTCCGTTTGCATTTACAAGCTGTGCACCAACGGAACGAACTTTTTCTGTTACCAGAGCACCCATGATCTGTGATGGATAGATTGCTCCTGTTGGATGGTACTGGATAGAATCCTGATAAAGAAGGGAAGCACCAGCTCTATATCCAAGTACAAGTCCGTCTGCAGTTGCGCCATAATGGTTAGATGTCGGGAATCCCTGATAATGCATTCTTCCTGCACCACCTGTTGCGATTACAACAGTTTTGGCTCTTGCAACAGAATAATCTCCTGTTTCCATGTTAAGAAGAACTGCACCTGCAACCTGTCCTTTTTCATCTTTCAGAAGTTCAACAGCTGAAGTGAATTCAACTACCGGAATCTTAAGATTCAGAACTTCATCTCTGATGGTACGCATGATCTCAGATCCGGAATAATCCTTTGCAGCATGCATTCTCTTTCTGGAAGTACCGCCGCCGTGTGTGGTAACCATGGTTCCGTCTTCTGCTTTATCAAATTCAACACCAAGGTCATTGAGCCATTTGATGGCATCCGGAGCTTCCATTACAAGTCTTTTTACCAGTTCCGGTTTTGCAGCAATGTCCGCCGCCGAAGCAATCCAGATAATGCTGTACAGGAGAATCATTCTCTTTGTCTGCAGCCTGGATACCGCCCTCTGCCATCATTGTGTTGGCATCACCGATACGAAGCTTTGTAACGATCATAACGTCTGCACCTGCATTGTGTGCTTCAATGGCACAGGAAGAACCTGCACCGCCACCGCCGATCACAAGTACATCTACATCATAATCAATTTTTGTAAGGTCAATTTTTTCGTTGATCAGACGGCTTGTTGAATGAAGCATTTCTGCCAGTTCCAGAGGAGCTTTCTGTCCTTTGTTCGGTCCTACTTTGATTTCTGCAAACGCGTCTGGATTATAATCCGGATGAAATTTCTCAAGAAGAGCGTCTTTCTCTTCAGCTGTCAGACGTCTTGGCTCTGTTGCCATACGCTGTGCTCTTGTAGCCTCTACCTTTTTGATGGATTCCATCATATTTTCTGGATATGGTGCATACATGTTTTACGCCCTCCCTATTTCTCAATTTCTCTGTTGTTGTAAAGTTCCTGCATGTCTGTGATTGGTTTCTGCATGATCTGCTCGATCAGATCATCATATTTACCTTCGTGGATTTCTTCTACACGTTTCTCCAGATGTTCGCTCTTAGGCGCGATATATTTACCTGTGAGACGTCTTGCCAGAAGACCTACCATCGGATGGGAAATACCGGCCGGACATCTTACAGAACAGCATCCGCAGCTTACGCAGTCGAAGGATTCCTCTGCACATTTTTCAAGTTCGCCTCTCTGTGCATATGCGATGTACTGCATTACATTTAAGTCCTGAGTACATGCTTTTGTACAGGCATTACATCCGATACAGCTGTAGATTTCCGGATAGAGTTCCATCATTACCTGCTGATTCGGTTTCAGGTCTTCGATGTTGTAGAGTCTCTTATCTGTAGGGAAGAACGGGATGCTTGCTACATACATTCCTTCCTGTACCTGTGTCTGACAGGCAAGACATGTTTTCAGCTCGTTTTCACCTTTGATTCTGTAGATTGTTGCGCAGGCTCCGCAGAATCCGTGTCTGCAGCCGCATCCTCTCTTTAATGTATAACCGGCATATTCCATGGCAGTCATAATTGTAAGTTCTGCAGGTACGCTGTATTTCTTACCGAAAAAATATACGTTTACCATATTCTTTTCCATTTGAGATTACCAGTCCTTTCTATATATATCATCTGTCGTCAGCAGCACATACAAGCTCGAATCCGCTACGCTACTTCTCGCTTGAGGGCGTTCGCCCTACAGAATGTTCTGTGAAAGAATGCTTATATGCAAGCATGACGCATTCCTTCACATCACTTTCTGCACTGCTCATTGCTTATCAATATTCTGCAGGTAATTCATCAATCTCGTCGCATCTGAATACCGGACCGTCTTTGCAGACGTATTTGGAACCGATATTGCAACGGCCGCATTTACCGATACCGCATTTCATACGAAGCTCCAGAGTTGTATAAACCTGTTCTCTGGAGAAGCCCAGTTCTTCCAGTCCTGCAAGAACGAACTTGATCATGATGGGCGGTCCGCATACAAGTGCTGTTTTGTTTGTATCGAATCCGATCTCTTTTAAATAGGAAGGAACGAATCCAACATGTCCGTCCCAGCCTTCCTGTTCGCGGTCGATTGTCAGATAAACATTGACTCCCTCTGCTTTCATCCAGACTTCCTGGATTTCCTTTAACTGTACCAGGTCATCTGCAGAACGGGAACCATAGAGAATATCTACTGTTCCATAGTCAGCACGATTGTCCAGTACATAGTTGATAACAGAACGAAGTGGTGCAAGTCCGATACCACCTGCGATAAACAGAAGGTTTTTGCCCTTTAATTTATCTTCTACAGGAAAATGGTTTCCGTACGGTCCGCGGACTGTAATCTCATCTCCAACCTGAAGGCTGTGAAGATAATCAGTCAGGGAACCGCACTTTTTGATACTGAATTCCTGATATTCTTATTTGTAGGTGAAGAAGTAATGGAAACATACCTTCACTGACACCTGGTGCGCAGACCATTGCGCACTGTCCTGGCATATGTTCAAAAAGCTTTCCTCCTTCAGGAGCATTTACGCGGAAGGTCTTAACGTCCGGTGTCTCCTGACGGATATCTGTGATCACACCAACCTTTGGAATCAGTGTGTCCAATGTATAGTTTTTATGGCAGGTACATTCGCTCATTATTTTTCACCTCCCTGATTTTCAAAAGCTTTGATGACTTTTACGATATTTAAGGATGACGGGCATTTCTCAACGCAACGACCACAGCCTACACAGGAGAACATTCCGTTATTGTTTACAGGATAGTAACAAGCTTATGCATGAATCTCTGACGGAAACGCTGCATCTGGCTGTTACGGTTATTTCCGTGTGCCATCATTGTAAAGTCAGAGTACATACAGGAATCCCAGCAGCGGTAACGCTGTACGCCGTGTCCTGTGTCATAATCTTTGATATCATAGCACTGGCAGGTAGGGCATACGAATGTACAGGTACCACATGCCAGACATGGTTTGTAAAGTTCTTCCCATACAGGAGAGTTAAAACGGTCCATGTAATCTTCCTGTCCCCATCCTTCCAGAGAAAGATTAGAATAAGGAAGTTTTTCTACGATGCACGAATCGCAGTTTTCTCTTCTTCTACCTTTGCTTCATCCGCATCGTTAAGAAGGTCTGCAACTGCTTTTGTAAGAGCTTCGCCTTTCTCTGTAAGAGGTTTCCAGTAAAGCTCGCCTTCGATCATCCATGCTGCAACATCTGCAACAGGATCTGCACAGTCAATGCCAAATACCTTACAGAAACAGCTCTCTTCCGGTTCATGACATGCAAGTGCAACGATGGTTCCATGCTCTCTTCTTGCTGCATAGAAGGTATCTACCGGATCACTTAAAAATACGTTATCCAGAACTTTTACACCCTGTACATCGCAGGCTTTCATACCGAATACAACAAAGTTTTTCTCCTGTAATGCCTGTGGTTCGATGGTAATGTTCTTTCCTTCTTTTTCGCAGGTATAAAGGTTTTCACTCTGTGGAAAGAAAGCATCTTTTGGTGACTTTACGGTTTTTAAAGTGTCAAGACAGACTTCTGCGTCCTGGCTCCATGCTCTGAAGTTTACCTGATCACTGACTTGACAGGTAAATATAAATCCTGATCTGCGGCAATTTTCTGGAATAATGCCTGCAGATTCTCTGCTGCTATCTTATACATACATTATCCCTTTCTGCCACGATACTCGGCTCAACATCTTCAAATGTAAAGTTTGTAAGAGGTCCCTTGGATGTTGAATCCTCTCCTGCCTGATATTCACCATAGAATGTATCAATATCTTTGATAAATTTACGATTGAACAGGTGAAGCGGAATTCCCTGAGGACATACTCTGCTGCATTCGCCGCAGTCTGTACATCTTCCTGCCACATGGAATGCACGGATGATATGGAACATCTTCTCTTCGAAAGAGTCCACGTTTGCTTTCTGCGCACTGTCAAACTTATTGCTGTCGAATACACATTTACGGCAGCTGCATGCAGGACAGACATTACGGCAGGCATTGCAGCGGATACATTTGCTTAACTGGCTCTGGAAGAATGCAAATTTTTCTTCCGGGCTCATTGCTTCGATCTTCTCTACTTCTGCAAAACGATCTGCATCTTTTGTGTCTTTGGACTCACCGATCAGTTCATCATAAATCTTATGTTCTTTTCCTTTACATACGTGACATCTTTCAAGCATTGCATCTTTGTATGCACAGGTCTTCTCACCATAGATTGTCTGAATAGTCAGTGTTTCTGCCTCATCTGTGATCTCTGCACCGGAAATGCTTTCGATACCTTTGATTCCCTGTTTGCGGATTCTCTCGATATCCAGTTTTCCTTTACATCCAACACCAATGATATAAGCTTTCTCACGGTCTACACGATGCTCTTTGATCAGCTGATTAAAGCTGTATGTATCACATGGTTTTAAACAAACCAGTGTCTTGCCTTCCAGTTTGGAAGCTTCGATCATATATTTGCTTAAGTTTGCACCGCAGAATCCGTTATATACAAAATCTTTCAGAGATTCTTCTGTTTCAAAGTAAGCCGGTTCCGGATTGTAAGGCAGATCTCCGGCTTTCCATCCCAGAACTCTTGCAACTGTACCGTCAGCAAGCAGTTCTTTTGCACGATTTATCAGCTCCTGCATCTTAAATCCTCCAATCTTACGTTCTTACCAAGTGAATGGATCTTCTCTACAAACTCATTCATAGTCTGGGAGAATTTCACACCTTCAGCAGCGGAAACCCATTCTACTCGTGTTCTTCCGTTTTCCACACCGATGTAGTCGAGCATGGAGAAAAGAAGCGTCATACGTCTTCTTGCATAGTAGTTACCTGTGCTGTAATGACAGTCTCCAGGATGACATCCACACATGATCACACCGTCAGCACCTTTCTCAAAAGCACGGAGGATGAACATTGGATTGACACGGCAGGAACATGGAACACGGATGATCTTTACGTCAGCCGGGTAAGAAAGACGGCTGCTTCCTGCAAGGTCTGCACCTGCGTAACTACACCAGTTACAGCAGAATGCTACAATCTTAGGTCTGAATTCTTCGTTTGTTTCTATCGACATATTGCATCTACCTCCGCGATAATCTGTCTGTTGGAAAAGCCCTGCAGATCCATAGCACCAGACGGGCAGGCTACTGTACAAGCGCCGCATCCCTGGCAAAGTGCTGTATTTACAACGGCTACTCTTCTTGTTTCACGGATACCGTGGTCATTTACCTGTTTATCCTCATAGGAAATTGCTCCATATGGGCAGACATTTGCACATGTAGAACATCCGTTACATAACAGTTCATCGGATTTTGCTGTACATGGGTTAGTTGTCAGTTTATCTTTGGCAAGAAGGCCGATTGCCTTAACTGCTGCTGCGCCAGCCTGTGCAACTGTCTCCGGAATATCCTTCGGTCCCTGGCATACACCGGAAAGGAAGATACCTGCTGTAGGAGATTCTACAGGACGGAGTTTTGCATGGGCTTCTGTGAGGAAGTTATTTGTATCAATACTTGCTGTAAGCATAGTAGCGATCTTACGAACATCCGGGTTCGGTTCAATGGCTGTTGCAAGAACGACCATATCTGCTTTCTTAAGGATTTGTTTGTTGTCGATCAGGTCAGATCCCTGTACAAGAAGGCTTCCGTCCGGCTGTGGAATAACTTTTCCTACCTGGCCTTTGATGTAGTTTACGCCGTACTGTTCTACGGCTCTTCTGTAGAACTCATCGAAGTTCTTACCAGGTGTACGCACATCAATATAGAAGACTGTTACATTTGTATCCGGATATTTATCACGGATCAGCATTGCATGTTTTGCTGTGTACATACAGCAGATTTTGGAACAGTATGGCTTTCCTCTGTCATCAGAACATCTGCTTCCCACACACTGGATAAATACCAGCTCTTTCGGAGCCTTTCCGTCGGAAAGACGCTCTAAGTGTCCTTTTGTAGGACCTGCTGCGTTCATGATACGTTCCAGTTCCAGGGATGTGATAACATCTTTACTCTGGCTGTACGCATATTCATCATATTTGTCAAGTTTGATGGTATCAAAACCTGTAGCAACTACGATTGCACCGTATTTCTGTGTTACGATCTCATCCTGCTGATCGTAATCAATGGCTCCTGCCTGACATACTTTGGAGCAGACACCACATTTTCCTGTTTTAAATTTCAGACAGTTCTCACGGTCGATAACCGGAACATTCGGGATTGCCTGTGCAAATGGAGTGTAAATAGCAGTTCTGTTATTTAATCCTCTGTTAAATTCGTTCGGAATCTTCTTGGACGGACATTTTTCCTGGCAGACACCGCAGCCTGTACATTTGTCCATATTTACACTTCTTGCTTTCTTTCTGATATCAACGGTGAAATCACCTACGAAACCGCTGACATGTTCTACTTCACTGTATGTATAGATGTTGATTTTCTCATGTGCTGCTGCCTCTACCATCTTAGGTGTGAGGATACATGCAGAACAGTCAAGTGTCGGGAATGTTTTGTCAAGCTGTGACATTCTTCCACCGATACTTGGAGTCTTCTCTACGATATCTACTTCATATCCTGCATCTGCAATATCCAGGGCTGTCTGGATTCCGGCGATACCGCCTCCGATGATCAGGGCTCTCTTTGTAACACGGCTCTCTCCTGGCTGAAGAGGTGTGTTTAAGTTTACTTTTGCGATTGCTGCCCTGGCAAGGATCACGGCCTTCTTTGTAGCCTCTTCCATATCCTTGTGGATCCAGGAACAATGCTCACGGATATTTGCAATCTCCACCATGTATGGATTCAGGCCAGCTCTTTCAGCTGCTTTTCTGAATGTTGCCTCATGCATACGTGGAGAGCATGAACAGACAACAACGCCTGTCAGGTTTTTCTCTTTAATGGCTTCCTGAATTTTAGCCTGGCCTGCTTCTGAGCACATGTACTGGTAGTCTTCTGCATGAACGACACCCGGCTCTTTGGCAGCTAATTCAACAACTTTTTTTACATCTACCGTAGCGGCGATATTACTTCCGCAATGACAGACAAATACACCAATTCTCTGCACGCTGGCTTACCTCCTGTATCTTCTGAATGCACTTACCAGAAGCTGCTGTGGCAGTTCCGGATCAAGAAGCTGTGGTATCTCATCTGCTTTCAGATAATCGCCGCCTTTTTCACGGACAACTAACTGTCTTGCTGCATCGATGATCTTTCCCGGTTTTACATCTCTTGGACAACGCTCTACACAGGCGAAGCAGGAAAGGCATTTCCAGAGAGACTTTGAATTGACAAGTGCTTCGATATCTTCATTTACAACATAGGATACAAACTGATGTGGCTTGATATCCATTTCATTGAAAGATGGGCAGGTAGCAGAACATTTTCCACATTTCATACATTTCAGCGGATTGGTTCCGGAGATCTCTTTGATCTTTTCTGCTGCTGAATGCTGGTTTCTCATTTTGCCACCTCCTCTTTTACTCCGAGGGCTTCTGCAAGGAGCTCTGTGAAATAATATACAGGCAGTTTCGCTGGAAGCGTTTTTATTTAAATTATATTTACACAATGGACAGGCTGTGATCAACATATCTGCGCCAAAGCCTTTCGCACTGTCTTCGATTTTCTGACACATGTTCTGAGACATATCTTTTTCTTTCAGAGAAATGTAACCGCCGCAGCATTCATTTCTGTATGGATAGATTACCGGTTCTGCCCCAAGTGCACGGATGAAATCTTCCATGATTGTCGGATTCTCAGGATCATCGAAAGCCATGATCTTACCCGGACGTAATAAGAGACATCCGTAATATGCTCCGATCTTCTTTCCTGTAAGCGGGTTTACTACTTCTCTTTCAGCTTGTCAAAGCCAACTCTGTCGCGAAGCACTTCCAGATAATGGAGTACTGTTGTCTCGCCAGCATAAGGCTCGTCAAGCTGCATGTAATTATTTGCTCTGGTGCGGATATCTTCCACATTCTTCATGTCGTCATTGACACGTTTGATCACGTGATGACAGGCAGAACAGATTGTCACCAGATCCTGGCCTTTTTCTTTGGCCTGATTAAGAGCACGTACGGAAGAAAGTTTCGTAGCGATCTCGTCAGTTCCCAGAGGATAAACACCTCCGCAGCACTGCCAGTCTTCGATCTCTTCCAGTTCAAACCCAAGTGCTCTGGCGCTGGCTCTGGCATATTCGTCCAGATCTTTCGCCTTGTTTCTCAGGGTACAACCCGGATAATAACTGTACTTCATACTTAACATTATCCTTTCTTAGTTGTTCAGATAAATTCATGTTGCTCAAATAATGATATCAGGGTCCAAAAGCAATTTGCCCCGATATATAGCGCCCGTAAATAACAGTCGCTAGTCCTTGTCTTTTTTTTAACAATATATGGACAAAAATATAAATCAAGTCTAATACAATTACTTTTTATATCTTTGTTGAGACATAGAAAATAAAAGAGTTCGCACACCCTTCCTCCGCAATTAAAGGAGTGTATCAGCTCGATTTCCGAAAAATATTATATCATATTGACAACATTTTAACAAGAGGTTTTGATAATTTTTTTATCACGCATCATTGCTCAATTCTTCTGATCTAAATTAATCTTTTTCAGGCAGATAAAATCTTCCGCTTTTCTATTTACTCACAATCATAGTATCTTTCAAAAAATTAATAAAAATATTATTTATATATTTTTTGCTTTTGATATATGTAAGCATTCGTCTGTTTCCGCTTACAGTACAGAATTTTGGCTAATAATTAAAAAGGAGTAAACAGTAATATGGATTCAGAAGAACAGGCTGTACCTGTACTTCTGAATGTTTTGTCTGATATATTATTAATTAAGGTCAATCTGAGCAATAATTTCTTTCAGTGCATCTGCACTCTTCTTAAGCTGTTCGATCTCAGCTTTTGTCATTCTCATTGGAACTTTGCCCTGTACACCATTTGGTCCTACCAGAGTTAATGTACTCAGGCATACATCATCGATTCCGTACTCTCCATGCATCATAGTAGATACTGTAGAGATAGACTCTGAAGAAGATACAAGAAGGCTGCAAAGTTTGCATACAGAAGAGGATACTGCATAGAAAGTTGCACCTTTCTTGGAAATGATCTCACCGCCAGATTTCTGTACATACTGAAGCATTGCTTCTTTATCAATCGGTTCAATATCCTTACCGAGTTTCTTCTCAAGGTCGTAATATTCATCCACACTTACACCTGAAATATAGGCACCAGACCACGGAATAAAGGATGTATCTCCATGCTCACCGAATACATAGGCATGGATATTACTCTGTGCAATCTGGAAATGTTCGGATAATCCGCAGCGCAGACGTGCAGAGTCAAGAATTGTACCGGAACCAAGGATCTGGTTTTCTGGAAGTCCGGAAATCTTTGTAAATACATAAGTCATGATATCAACCGGATTGCTTACGATCAGATAAAGGGCATTTGGAGCTGCCTTTACGATCTCCGGTGTGATAGATTTGAGGATATTTACATTTGTCTGTGTAAGTTCAAGTCTTGTCTGTCCTGGTTTACGGGCAATACCGGATGTGATGATAACGATGTCAGAATCCCTAGCATCTTCGTAGTCTCCGGCAATGATAGAGATAGGATCTCTGAAGCAGGTTCCCTGGATAATATCCAGAACTTCACCTTCTGCTTTCTTTTGTTGATATCGATCAGAACAATTTCAGATGCGATATCCTGGCTTGATAAAGTGTACGCGATGGTAGATCCGACGCTGCCGGCTCCAATGATAGTAATTTTACTGCTCATAATCTTAATACTCCTTTTCTCCTAACAAAATTGACGTCTTAATGATAACACATTGTCAAAAAATTGACAAGAGCTTTTGTACAGAACCTGAACAATTTTTTCGTTTAAATATTTGTTTGGAAGCATAAAATTGTTTGTTAGTTTGATATAATTTTCACATTTTCCTATTGGAGTAGATACTTGCAATTTAAGCAGTGGTTGGGGATTTCCCTGATTTTTGATTCGGTTAAGTACAGTATCTGAAAGCTTTATCTGTCAGAATACGTGCAAAGATTAGCCCTAATGGCAACGCTGCAATGATAAGGATCGCAGACGCAAACCAGGATGCAGCTACTGATAATGACATAATACCAAGATTATAAAATCCTCTGTATAAATATAATCCCGGAACCATGATAACGATTGAGGGAACTGTTACAGATATCCTTGGATATCCGACTTTATTCTTCAGCAGGGACGCCAGAAGTCCCGCAGTAAGTGCACCAATAAATGCGGCTGCAGCAGGAGGAATATTTGCAAGGTCTACCAGTTCCAGTCTCAGAGTATTGGCAACTGCTCCTATCCCGGCTGCTGCGACTGCCAGACGAACCGGCTGTTAAACATGATAGAGAATCCAAACACTCCGCAGAAACTTGCAAGAAGCCTGAATAAGATCCACTGCTCTGTTGACAGTGAAAGTTTTATAAAATCTACAGGTTTCAAATGCAGGATCAGTGCCATGATCCATGCTGACATAGTAGCTACCAGAATAACGATCAAAGCATAAGTCAGACGTTCTATTCCTGAACGCATATCCAGTTTTGCAAGGTCAATACCACTGGTAATAAACGGAAATCCCGGTATGATAAAGAGCATTGCACAGATATATCCCGCTTCGTGCTGAACAGAAATACCAAATAATATTTCTCCAAGTTTGAGCAGACCTGCATATGCAAAACATGCCAGAGATACAGAAGACACAATACATAAGAACAATGTAAAATGGTGTTTGGTCAGTTTGCAGCGGAGATAATTTCCAATTCCTGCCCCGACAAATGCACAGAACATCTCAATCGGACCGCCTCCCAGCAGAAATGTAAATCCACAGCATGCGATTGCTGCTGCAAGTCCCAGTGCAGGCGGGGAATAGAGACCATGTGTTTTTCAATATTATCAAGGAAGTATGCAGCTGTTCCCCTGACATATGTTTCCCTTCTGTTTTAAGTTCCGGATAAAGTGTTCCAAACGGTTTAACTTTAAGGTATTTACTCCGGTATTGGTCAGGCACAGTGACTGGGTAAAGCCTTCTTCTCCGTCATAGCATGTATATTCAATAGACATCAGACAATATCCGCCGTACATGTAATGCCAAGTGCTTCTGCCAATGTGTTCATGGAACTTCTTACTCTCCAGGCTCCGGTACCGCATGAGAGAAACATAATCCCCACACGTCCGATAATGGATGCTTTCTCTGCGATGCTGGAATCTACAACTGGTACATTTCCCCCATTTTCATCTGTATACTCATGCCAGGCAACATCCATATGGTTCTTTTTAATCACTTCCTGCGGCATTTTTCTCACTTCCTCATTCTATATTGTCAATCGGATAAAATCATCCGCTTTGCTACTTGCTTGATTTGTTAAAGCTGCAGACTGTCATTTCCTGCTTTTTCCATCATTTTTTCCCTGCATGCCAGTACGATTCCGTCAATCTCGTCTAAATGCTGCAGCATTTTTCTCAAATTCATGGATGAGGAAGAAGTCAATTTCCAATTTCATCTATAGGGTTTATCCGGATTCTCTTTCTTCAGACCTGTTTCCTGTCCGTAGTATACCATGGCTCTTGGGGCTTCTTCCTGAATCTTCTGGAAAGCATCCCATACAACGGCATATGCCTGTGCTTCTGTCAGACCCAGTTTACAGGTGTCGGGAAGTGCATAAAGAGCCAGGACACCACGTTTACGGTTATCTTTTTCTTCTGTAATGTTCAGACCTTCTGTATAGGTACGGACAAGATCATAACCATCTGCAAGATACAGCGCAGATCTGGGGGCACATTCATGATGTTCATATGTTTCCTTGAATTTTGCATATTCTCTGGCTGAAACCTTTTCCCCGGGAAGAAGTTCTCCGGCTGCATCTGTAAGGAGCACCGGGTTCTCTCCTGCTTTTCCGTGGAATTTCTTCGGGATCAGATAAGCCTCCCTTAACAGGTCAAACATACTTCTGCCGCATAATTCCAACAGCAGTGCACTGATATCACCGTTCTGGTACGCATGAAACAATACCTGCAGGAAATGATCTCTGTCATTATCTGTCAGACGATGGTCGTCATCTATATGGTCATAAAAACTCCGCTTAATCGTCCGGATGCTTCCGGCGAAGCCAAAATTTTAGAAAAAATTGTTTCTACTGCTTCTTCTCTTGGCAAAACTGTACTCATAATTAACTTCCCCTTTCCAATCGTGTCAGATTCTTTTTTCGGTTTTCATTATAGTCTTGCTTTTAGTAATGTCAACATAAAAAGAGGGAATTTTCTGATATCAATTTTACATAGATGCCAGCTAAAAATTATATAAAAAAGACATTCCATCCACTGGGGTAGAATGTCTTTTCTCATAACTTATATGATTCTTTTGAAGTTACGTTCTATATACACAGTGGAAACCATTTTTCGATTACACACTGATGTACTTTTTCTTTTTTATCGTAGTTGATCCCCACCAGCAAAATATCTCCTGTATACTGCTGTAATGACTCTGGATATTTTCGTTCTTTTATCTGATTCAGAACAGTTTCTGCGTCTTTGTTCCATTTCAGTTCGACGAGTAATGCAGGATAATAGTCTCTGTACAGTGGTTTGGGGATGAAGACAAAATCTGCGAAGCCTCTTCCTGTCGAGAGTTCCCGGATTGGCTTAAAATAGTATTTTATTGCACTTAAGTAGGCAATGCTGAGTACGCTGCTCAGGGAATTCTCGTTATTGTACTGAATCACTGATGTGTATTCTGCATGGATTTTCTCTATCTGTTCAGCAACTGTTTCTGCATCCATTTCCCAGGTGGCTTCCAGCAGTTTTTCAGATTCCTGCTGGAATTCGATCAGTTCATTCCATTTATTTCGTTTGGTTGCGGCACGAAATTCCTGACGGATTTCTTCATTAGGAATGTAAGCTCTCTGGGTTCTCTGGTCGTAGGCAAGGTAACCCAGGTGGATCAGCAGAGTCAATACATCATCTTTGTCTGCGAAGCTGACCATATCATTCTGAAATTCATTGACATTTACTTCTACAGAGGAACCGGACAGCATTTCTATGATGGATGTCCGCAGACCATCAAAATCCATGTTGATCAGTGGCAGGATTGACAGATAGGTTCCTGTCTGTGACCAGTAGCTCTGGAATGTCCGCATAATTGTCAGATTTACTAACGCATTTGGATTATATACATGGTAATCTCCAAGACGGTAACCATCGTACCACCGCCTCACTTCTGCAAAATCTATCTCATATTTTTCACACAAATCGATTACTTCATCTTCATTAAAACCGATATATGGTGTCAATGGGCCGGCATTAAGCATTGTAAACTGGGTGAAATTATTTAAGGCAGACTGGGTTTTTAATTTCTTTATCGGTAAAATTCCGGTCAGATATGCAAGTGCGATATATTTTGATGCCTCAATTCCTTTAAACATGTTTCTGAGAAAGTCAATATACATTTCCTGTGCTGCCTGATTATGGGCTTCATCACGAATCAGAACATCCCATTCATCAATGATTACAATAAACTGTTTTCCTAATACAGTATTAATGCGTGCCATTGCTCCATATATAGTGCTGTTTTCCACCAGATTGACTTCAGGATAAGTCTCTCTTAATTCGGAAACAACGATATTCGTGATATATGAAATTAAATTCTCACTGGAACCTGCTGATATACAGCACCATTGTACATCAAAACGAATGACATCATATTTATTTAAATGTTCGTAAAAATCCGGACATTTGCTGATTTCCAGTCCTGAAAACATTTTTTCAGTGTCGCATCCTTTACTGTAATATGCAGTCAGCATATCTACAGTAACAGATTTCCCGAATCTGCGCGGACGACTGTTACATATAAACCTGGCATTTGTGCCCAATACTTTATTTGTATATTCCAATAATCCCGTTTTGTCTATATATACCTCTGAATTGACTGCACACTGAAATGCTGCAGCATTCGGATTTACAAACATACCCATTATCTCACCCTCCCTCTTTATTATTGATAGCTTTTCTGTCTTCTTATACAGCATCTTATAACCTCCTTGATAAATATGTTCAGGAGTTCCTGTCTTTTAGAAAACTCCTGCTAGAAATAAATAGTGAAAATTAAAGCATGACTTTTCTGAAAGACAGATTCATGATCTGTATATGAATTGAGATTTGGCTGTAACTGTTGAAAATACCGGACAGTTACATAGATTTAGATAATTAGAAAATATGCTTTTGTTTATCATAGCATACCGGAACTTATTGGGCAAGAGACAAAAAAGAATCCAACGCATAAACCTATATGTTTTATGCATCAGACTCTTTTCATTTTTGATAATTATCCTGTCAGGAAAATATAATTTATTTTCCACAGCAGTTTTTATATTTCTTTCCTATAAAGTAAAAACTCGCGTATTGCGTAAAATCTTACCCGTAAAAGAATGTTTGCTGTATAGCATGGGAAGTTTAGTACCTGATACAGTTACAGATGAGTATATCTTG
>ENA-OQAS01000793-OQAS01000793.1-human-gut-metagenome-genome-assembly--contig:-NODE-793-length-15983-cov-2.216259_pt1 | contig 15983 bp, 20 predicted proteins | sample MGYA00242733_ERZ504523 | MGnify/ENA primary metagenome ERZ504523 (study PRJEB26092, sample SAMD00036239) | human gut metagenome | host: Homo sapiens | study: EMG produced TPA metagenomics assembly of... | reverse complement strand
TCAGAATTGTAAAAGCTCCTTTTGAATAAGAAAGGGGCTTTTAATATGCACAAGAATGGAGATAATATTATGAGTTTATTAAATGTTGAACATCTTACACACGGATTTGGTGACAGAGCGATATTTGATGATGTATCGTTTAGATTATTAAAGGGTGAACATATCGGACTTGTTGGAGCTAATGGTGAGGGAAAGTCCACATTTATGAATATAATTACAGGAAAGCTTATGCCTGATGAGGGCAGGATTGAATGGGCTAAGAATATTAAGGTGGGATATCTTGACCAGCATTCTGTACTTGAAAAAGGAATGACTATAGGTTCTGTAATGCGGCAGGCATTTGATGATTTATTTGTTATGGAAGAACGAATGAATGAAATCTGTGACAAGATGATGGATGCAGATGACGAGCAGATGACTGAATATATGGAAGAATTAGGTACAATTCAGGATATGCTTACTAATCACGATTTCTATATGATAGATGCTAAGGTTGAAGAAGTTGCAAGGGCATTGGGACTTTTGGAGCTGGGACTTGATAAAGATGTAACAGATCTTAGTGGTGGACAGAGAACTAAGGTTTTATTAGGAAAGCTGCTTCTTGAAAAGCCTGATATTCTGCTTCTGGATGAGCCTACTAACTATCTTGACAAGGAACATATTGACTGGCTTAAAAGATACCTTTTAGATTATGAGAACGCGTTTATATTAATATCACACGATATTCCATTTCTTAACAGCGTTATTAATATAATATACCATATGGATAATCAGCAGCTTAACAGATATGTTGGTGATTATTATAAGTTCCAGGAAGTGTATGAGATGAAGCAGGCACAGATGAAAGCAGCCTACGACAAACAGCAGAAAGAGATTGCTGATTTGAAGGATTTTGTTGCAAGAAATAAGGCCAGGGTTGCAACAAGAAATATGGCTATGTCAAGACAGAAAAAGCTTGATAATATGGAGATGATTGAGTTAGCCAAGGATAAACCAAAGCCAGAATTCAATTTTAAAGTTGCTAGAACTTCCGGCAAATATGTATTTACAACTAAAGATCTTGTAATCGGATATGATGAGCCTTTATCAAAGCCTCTTAATTTCGAGATGGAAAGGGGTAAGAAAATAGTACTTACAGGTGCTAACGGAATTGGTAAATCTACATTGTTAAAGAGCCTTTTAGGTTTAATTAAGCCTTTATCAGGTGAGGCAGTAATGGGTGATTATCTTGAGATAGGATATTTTGAACAGGAGATGCCACCTGATATTAACACAACCTGTCTTGAAGAGATATGGCAGGAATTTCCTGGTTTTACACAGTATGAGGTAAGGTCAGCATTAGCCAAATGCGGACTTACAACTAAGCATATTGAAAGCAAGGTAAGAGTGTTAAGTGGTGGTGAACAGGCAAAGGTAAGATTATGCAAGCTTGTAAATAGGGAGTCTAATATTCTTGTGTTAGATGAGCCTACTAACCACTTAGATGTAGATGCCAAGGAAGAACTAAAAAGAGCACTTATAGAATACAAAGGAAGTATACTTATGGTATGCCACGAGCCAGAGTTCTATGACGGACTTGCAACAGACGTGTGGGATTGCAGTGAGTGGACGACAAGACTTTAAGTATAAGGAAATGAGGTGTGGACCGTGAAGATAGGTATATTTGATTCAGGAATTGGCGGCTTATCACTGCTTCATCAGGCAATGATAACATTGCCTGAAGTTGATTATGTATTTTATGCAGATGTTGATAATGTGCCATATGGAGAAAAGACTACAGAACAGATAAGAGAGTATGTAGACAGGGCAGTTGATTTTCTTGTATCAAAGGGCTGTAAGGCAATAGTGTTAGCGTGCAACACAGCTACTAGTGCAGCCATTACATTTTTAAGAAATAAATACCAGATTCCAATAATCGGCATTGAACCAGCAGTTAAGCCAGCCTGCGCACATAACAGGGGTAAGAGGATAATGGTTGTTGCAACTCCGGTTACGGCTAAGGGAGTGAAACTTAAAAATCTTATTATGAAGTATGATATAGACTCAAAGGTAGATGTTATTGCACTTCCTAAGCTTGTAAGATTTGCACAGCAGGATGAATTTAATTCAGCAGAGGTTATGAATTATCTTAACAATCAGTTTGCAGGACATAATTTTAATGATTATTCAGAACTTGTGCTTGGCTGTACACATTTTAATTATTTCAAAGATTCATTTGCGAAGCTGTTTCCAGATGATATTGAGATAATAGATGGTAATATCGGAGTATCTAATAACTTAAAAAATATACTTATAAAGAATGGTGTTCTTGATAATAATGATGATAAACTGTGTGGAACTGTGGAATACTATTATTCTGGAAGAGCAGTTGACGATAAGGAACTGGAACATATTAAAATGCTGCACCGCAGACTTGAGGTTATGCGTAAGATTTAATTGTGGGGAATGATTAATGCAGAATAACCATATGTATATAGCAATAGATTTAAAGACATTTTATGCATCTGTGGAGTGTGTCGAAAGAAATTTAGACCCACTTGATACCAATCTTGTAGTTGCTGATCCCCAAAGAACCGAAAAGACGATATGCCTTGCCGTATCACCATCATTAAAGGCTTTCGGAATATCAGGGAGGGCAAGGCTTTTTGAGGTCGTACAGAAAGTTAAGGAGGTCAATGCACTAAGAAAGAGCAGGTTAAGAAACAGGCAGTTTACAGGAAGTTCATATAGTGCAGAAGAACTTAAGAATAATGAGTCTTACGAGCTTTCTTATATAATTGCACCTCCAAGAATGTCTTTATATATGAAATACAGTACACAGATATATAACATTTACCTTAAATATGTTGCACCTGAGGATATTCATATATATTCCGTTGATGAAGTATTTATTGATGCCGGAGCTTATCTTAATACTTATAAGATGACACCGCACCAGCTGGCTATGACTATGATTAAAGATGTGCTTGAGTCGACAGGAATTACAGCAACGGCAGGCATAGGAACGAATCTATATCTATGTAAGATTGCTATGGATATAGTTGCCAAGCATATTCCGGCAGATAAAGATGGTGTGAGAATAGCTGAGTTAGACGAACGAAGCTATAGGGAAAAGCTATGGGGACACAAGCCTATTACAGATTTCTGGAGAGTGGGTGCTGGATATGCTTCCAGACTTAAAGAGTATGGTATGTATACAATGGGTGATGTTGCGAGATGTTCGCTTGGCGGTGAGCAGGATTTCTATAATGAGGAACTGCTCTATAAGCTGTTTGGGATAAATGCAGAGCTCCTTATTGACCACGCATGGGGTTATGAGCCGTGTACAATAGCTGACATTAAGCAGTATAAGCCGGAAAGCAACAGCATATCATCGGGACAGGTACTTCACTGTGCATATGATTATGAAAAGACAAGACTAGTTGTATGTGAGATGGTAGATCTGCTTATGCTTGACCTTATAGATAAAGGACTTGTGACAGACCAGCTTGTGCTTACAGTTGGATATGATATAGATAATATATCTACAGGAAGAAGCACGGGTGAGTATAAAGGTGAGGTTGTAAAAGACAGATACGGCAGGAAGATACCAAAGCACGCTCACGGAACGGCTAATCTTTCTCGTTATACGGCTTCGGTTTCACTTGCTACGCAGGCAGTTACCAAGCTGTATGATGATATAGTAGATAAAAGGCTTTATCAAGACGAATTAATATAACGGCTAATCATGTCATAACAGAAAAAGAAGCAGTTAATAAGAATTCTTCTTATCATCAGATGGATTTATTCACAGATTTTATTAATAAAGATGATAATGAGGAAGAAGTGCTAAGCTTGAAAAAGAGAAGAAAGTCTTAAAGGCTATGGTTGATATTAAGAAAAAATATGGTAAAAATGCAATTGTCAGAGGAATGAATCTTAAAGAAGGTGCGACAGCTATGGACAGAAACAGGCAGATTGGCGGTCATCACGAATAAAGCTGATAATTGGGAGATGAGAAATATTGTGAATGGATATGAAGATATAATTAATAAATTCCGTCCTGTAAATAACAGGCATAAAAGAATGTCTAATTATGAGCGGGCTGCTCAGTTTTCTCCATTTGCTGCACTTACCGGTCTTGGAGCGGCTATATCAGAAACAGCAAGGCTTACAGATGAGAAAATAGAACAGGACGAGGAACAACTTAATATTCTTAATAATAAATTCGCCATATTACGAGCAAATATAGCCAGCCAGCCGGTTGTAACCATAACTTATTTTGTTAAAGATTTAAGAAAAGATGGCGGAGAATATGTTACAATAAGCGGCGTAATTAAAAAGATTGATGATTATCAGAAAATTATAGTTATGCAGGATAACATAATTATTAGTATTGATGATATCGCAGACATAAAATCAGATATATTTAACAGAATTATATAGAATATACTTTGAGGTAAAGATAATGAAACAGAGAGTACCATTTTATTATAACGAATTTGGATGTATAACAAGCAAATGTAAGGATAACTGCTGTATAGGCGGCTGGGAGATAGACATAGATGATGAAACCTATGAGCGTTATAATAATATGACAGGTGAGCTTAAACACAAGATTCTTGACAGCATAACACAGAATGAAGATGAGGAGTATTGCTTCAAATTATGTGACGGCAAATGTCCTATGCTTGATGATAATGGCTTATGTGAAATACATAAAAATCTTGGAGAAGATTATCTTGGTGTTGTATGTAAGCAGTTTCCAAGATATTCGGAATATTATGGTACAATAAAGGAATCAGGAATTGGTCTTGCCTGTGAAGAAGCAGCAAGGATTATATTGTCTGAAAATCGTCCTTTTAGTATGGAAACTGCTGCCTGTGATGAAGAATATGAACCGAGTTCAGAATATGACAGTTCATTTGCATTGCAGATATTCGCGGCAAGAGAGGCTGTATTTAAGATATTAGCCAAGGAAAGCCTGTCAATACACGAAAAGCTGATTGTCATACTTGATATGGGAAGTAAAATCCAGCAGTGTATTAACACTGATGAGTATGATAATATTAAATCTGTTGTTAATGATTACCTCAAAGAAGGAATTGCCCATACTTTAGATGAAACAAGAAATCTAAGCGATAGCGGACAATTTGTAGGATATATCATTACAACAGGTATAAGACAGATTTGTATCCTTATGAAGAAATGGAAGTGCTTAATCCTGAGTGGGAGGTCATACTTAAGGATATTATTGACAGCCTTTTTGAGCAGATGAGTGATGAAGAATACAATATACTCAATGAGGAATTTGGAACTTATATGGTTTCAAGGGCATATCAATATAGACAGCTTTTGGAGTATTTGGTGTTCAGATATTTTGCAAGTCAATATATGATTATGATTTCCTTGGCAAATGCCAGATGTTAGTAACTAATTTTTTTGTTATAAGACAGATGGATATTATAAGGTGGTTGGATAACCACAGAGAGTATTCTTTCAAGGATAGAATGGATGTAGTGCACATTTTTTCAAGACAGGTTGAATATTCAGAAGATAATATAGAGAACCTTTATGAAGACTTTATTTTTGATGATATTTTCAAAACTGACAGTTTAATTGCTATTTTATGGATTGACAGCGAAAACATATAGGACTAATATGTAAATAGATTTTTGAAAGGTTAGGGTTTTGGCGATGATTAAAGAAGCAATAGCTCAGTTAGTTAAAAGAGAAGATCTCACATCAGAGGTTATGGAACAGGTTATGGAAGAGATAATGACAGGAGAGGCTACAGATGCACAGAAGGCTTCATTCCTTACAGCATTATCAATGAAAGGTGAGACAATTGACGAGATTACATCAGCAGCTAAGGTATTACGTTCACACTGCGAGCGTTTCCTTAATGATATGGATGTGCTTGAGATCGTAGGAACAGGTGGAGATGGTTCTAATACTATCAATATATCTACACTCTCATCAGTTGTTGTATCTGCCGCAGGAATACCTGTTGCAAAGCATGGTAACAGAGCTGCTTCAAGTAAGTGTGGAACAGCCGATTGTCTTGAAGCACTTGGTGTAAAGATTGATTGTGCTCCAGCAAGAAGTGCCCAGATATTAAAAGATATTAATCTTTGTTTCTTATTTGCACAGAAGTATCACCCAGCAATGAGATTTGTTGGTGCTGTAAGAAAAGAGATGGGTATAAGAACATTATTTAATGTACTTGGACCATTAGCTAATCCAGCAGGTGCTACTATGCAGTTATTCGGTGTATATAGCGAAGAACTTGTTGAACCACTTGCACATGTATTAAGAAATCTTGGTGTTAAGAGAGCTATGGTTGTATATGGCAGAGATTCTATGGACGAGATTTCTCTTAGTGCAGAGACTAAGGTATGTGAATTCAAGAACGATGAATTCAAGTCATATGTTATTAAGCCAGAAGATTTAGGACTTACAAGATGCAATAAGGAAGATCTTGTTGGTGGAACACCACAGGAGAATGCAGCTATCGTTAATGATATATTAGGTGGTGCTAAAGGACCTAAGACAGATGTTGTATTACTTAACGCTGGTGCAGCTATATATCTTGCTTCAGACGGAATTACATTAAAGGATGGTATTGAGAAGGCAAGAGAGATTATTGTGTCAGGCAAGGCTAAGAAACAGCTCAAGGAGTTCATTGAAGAAACTAACAAATAATATTAAGTATTAATAAACAGACAGCCTCTTAAAGGATTGAAAATATCTTTTAAGAGGCTTTTTTAGTGATAATCAAGGCTGGCATAATATATAATTAGAAAAATGGGTTACAAAATATAGAAAATATAGTAAAATAATATAAAATAAAACCTGCAATATTCGGATAACAAACAGGGGCAGAATATATAAGCTGGTATATTTATTAAGGTATGTTAAATACAGGAAAAAGATTGGAGAATAAATGTATAATATATTAATTGTTGATGATGAGAGAATAGAGCGTAATGGAATAATAATGCTGTTAAAAGGCTTTCAATTAATGCGGGCATAGTTGAGGCTGCTAATGGAAAGGAAGCATATGAATATTTATGCAGTGATGAAGCAGAGCATATTGATATTCTTCTCACAGATGTGAAGATGCCATTTATGGACGGAATAACACTTATTAAAAAGCTCAATGAAGATAATATAAAACTTAAAAACAATAATATTTTCTGGATATAATGAATTTGAATATGCAAGCTTGCGGTAAAGCTGGGAGTTAAAGATTACATTTTAAAGCCTGTTGACCCTGTGGAGTTTGAGAACACAATTAAGAAAGTGTGTGCAGAGCTTGATGAGGAACGTATTCATACAAGTAATTATAATAAACAGGCGGATTTTGTTAAGCAGTTCTATCTGTATTCGCTTCTTAATAAGGCTGATACCAAGGGGATATTAGAAAACGATGATTTTCTTAGAAGCTATAACAGGCTTATTCTTATAGAATTCAATACCGATTTCTTTGGTAAATATGATGGTGGAGATGCCAATATATTAACCCTTGCGGATTGTATGGGAGATATTGAATATCAGTATCTTAATCTTAATACACAGCAGTCAGTTATTCTTATTAAAGATGAAGCTAAGGCGTTAAGTATGGATTTGTTAAAGAATATGCTTGAAAAGCTGCATAATTATATATTCGGTAAGACGGGACAGTTTATGTATGCAGCTGTGTCTGATATTATAGATGATTATCACAGGATATCTGATATGATGGACGAATTAGAAAACCTTATGAGCAATAAGTTCTACCAGACAAATAACTATATATTTACCAACGATATAAGTGATAAAATGCCTGTTTTCGTACAGATAGATGATGATGTTCTTATGAAGCAGATGAAGCAGGACATTAAGATGAAAGATGTAACATTTTTAAGAATACATTTTGATGCTTTATGCAAGAAATACAGAAGCCAGTCCAATTTTTCACATATATATATTAAGTTCGTATTTTCTAACCTGCTTAAAGATTTCTATGATGCACTTCCAGGGGCAAATGAAGATGAATTTGCATCACAGATTGATAAGTTGTATACATCAGAGGATTTTAACTGCATAATGGATATTGTTAATCATAATATTGATATATTAGAGAAGAGTTTTATCAGTAATCCATTGACAATGCACAGAGAGATTGAAACGGTTAAGGAGTATATACATAATCATTATAGTGAGGAGTTAGGTGCACAGCAGTTAGCGGATATGGTATATCTTGCACCAAGTTATCTAAGTTCGCTTTTTAAGAAAGAGACAGGGCAGAACTTGAGCAAATATATAAAACAGTACAGAATGGAAAAGGCTAAGGAGCTGCTCACGGACACTAATATGAAGATTGTTAATATAAGTGAGAAGACAGGTTATCCGAATGTGTCATATTCTGCCAGAGTTCAGGGAATATTTCGGTGTAAGCCCTCAGAAGTTCAGGGATAAAGGTGAAGTGTTATGAGTGAACCATTAAAATTAAAGCAATGGGTGAATAATATAAAGCTTCAGAATAAGCTTGTTATAATATATGTCGTCACAGGTCTTCTGCCACTTATAATACTTTTTGTATTTGCGTATGGACAGATGCGCTCAATACTTATGGACAGGGATGTCCGTTCAATGGAAAGTGCATTAAGCAGTCGGTTACAACAGTGGACGGACAGATAGAGGTATATGATAATCTGTCCAATTACATAACATTTAATGAAACTGTATCAGGAATACTTTCCTACAATTACAGCAACAAATATGAAATGTACAGCCAGATTGTTACGACATTTGACCCGCTTGTATCTTCATTGAAATATTTTCACAATGATATTAACAAGGTGACGATATACATTAATAACGGAATAAAGCACGACACTACACTTGCACCATTATCAGAGATTGAGAATGAAGCATTTTATAATTCAGCAGTTAATTCGACTAATATTAACTGGTATGTCGATAAAGATAAGAAAGAGCTTATATCAGCAAGGAAGATGTCTACGCTTGCCACTGCCGGCATTACTGGAATTATGTATATTAATGTAGATTATGACAGTATAATGGATATTTATGCAAAAGGACTTATAGATAACAGTGGCATTATAGTAACTGATGGCAATGGTAGTATTATAAGCAAAAAAGCAGCATTTTTGGATAATGCCGATAAATATATCCTTTCAGACAGCCGGTTTACTGAGTTTATGGAAAAAGCGGATTTTTCAGAAAATGTATGCAGTAATATAGCAGGTTATGTGCTTATTAAGCAGAACTCAGACGTTACAGGCTGGACAAGCTATGTGTATGCACCAAGTCGCTTATGTTAAAATCAACTAATTCCATTATTACAATGATTGTGCTTGCATTAGTTGTTGCGTGTATTGGAATGGCTGCGGCTACAATATTTACATCTGATTTCATAACTAAGAGGATATATAAATTAAGAACAAGTATGGAAAAGGTTGAGAATGGAGATTTTGATGTTGTTATAAGGTCATCAGATAAGGATGAAATCGGTGCATTGATACACGGCTTTAATAGTATGACGGGTACGATTAATAATCTTATCAATGAGGTGTATGAGGGGAAATTAAGCCAGAAAGAGTCGGAGATGAGAGCATTAAGGGCACAGATTAACCCACATTTCCTCTATAATTCATTATCGCTTATAAACTGGAAGGCGATTGAGTACGGACAGGATGATATAGCGGTATAACACTTGCCCTTCTAACTATTACAGGACTTCACTTAATAAGGGTAAGAATACGCTGACTGTAAAGCAGGAATTAAGTAATATGGAGTCATATCTTAACATACAGCAGATAATGCACGATAATTCATTTGATGTTGTTATGGATATTGATGAAAATGTGCTTGAATATGAATCACTTAATCTTATATTACAGCCTCTTGTTGAAAATGCTATTGAGCATGGAATAGACCTTTTGACTGACAGAAGAGGAGTTATCACTGTTGCAGCAAAGCTTCATAACGGACTTATTCATATTGAGGTTAAGGATAATGCATTGGTATGCCAAAAGAAACGGCTCATACATTCTTAACAAGTGAGTCTGGCGGATATGGAGCAAGAAATGTCAATGACCGTATAAGGCTGTTTTACGGTGAGCAGTATAATCTTAAAGTAAGCAGTGATGAGAATGGAACGGTTATAACAATAGAGTTCCCGGCAAGAAAGCCAGTCTGATATGCTGTATAGCAGATAAACTAAACATAATAATATACTAATTTAATTAACGGATATACTTAATGAAAAAGTATGATAAATAGTATGAAGTATAAAAAAGAAATGTTGTTCATTATTTGATAACATTTCTTTTTGTTTATTTTTTATGTAAAAATTCCAATATGTTTCTAAAATTTCTTATATTTAATTTCTCATAAAATAAACATATAATTAAACTATCAAAAGAACTTGTAAATAAATTACAAAAGATATGTACCGAATTAATTATATATAATATGTATTCCGGGTAATGGGTATTATATAAATAGATGGTACATATCAGCGGTTAAACGCATTAAGAAATGGAGGTATGTTTATGAGGTTTAAAAGATTAGCGGCTGCTGTTATGGCGGCAACAATGTGTGCTCATTGCTTGTGGGCTGTGGAGGAAGTGATAACAAATCAGCGGATAATAATGAGAATATCACAGCCACTATTAAGGTATGGGGTCCGGCAGAGGATCAGGCAGAAGAAAATGGCAAATGGCTTCAGACAATGTGCGAGCAGTTCAATTCAGAACATCCTGAATGGAATCTGACTTTTGAATACGGAGTATGTTCTGAGACAGATGCAGGTAAGACAGTTACACAGGATCCTGCGAATTCAGGCGATGTATATTTCTTCGCTAATGATCAGTTGCAGACACTTATTGATGCAAATGCTATAGCAAAGCTTGGTGGTGAAACAGCAGATTATGTTAAGAGTACTAATTCAAGTGCAATAGTTGATTCAGTATCAGTTGATGGCAGTGTATATGGTGTTCCATTTACTACTAATACATGGTTTATGTTCTATGATAAGAGCAAATTCTCAGAAAGCGATATAAAGAGTCTTGATACAATGCTTTCAAAGAACAAGGTAGCATTTAATATAACAGAAGGCTGGTATATGTCATCATTCTATCTTGCTAATGGCTGTACATATTTCGGAAAAGACGGCAAGGATAATTCAGCAGGCGTAGATATTAAGGGTGATAAAGGAACACAAGCAACCAAGGCTTTAGTTGCACTTGTTAATAATCCTAACTTTGTCAATGATTTACAGGGTGTAGGTATTGCTGGTTTAAGAGATGGAAGCGTTGGTGCTTACTTCTCAGGTTCATGGGATTATAAGAGTGTTAAGGAAATATTAGGAGATAACTTTGGTGCAGTATCATTACCAACTGTTAAGATTAACGGAACAGATAAGCAGCTTAAAGCATTTGCAGGTTCAAAGGCTATAGCAGTTAACCCTAATTGCAAGTATCAGCAGGTAGCAGTTGCACTTGCTAAATATCTTGGAGGCAAGGATGCACAGGCTAAGCATTATGAGTTAAGAAATGTTATTCCTTGTAATACAGAGTTACTTGCAACAGATGTAATTAAGAAAGATGCTCTTGTATCAGCACAGAATGATACATTTAATAAGACATCTGTAATTCAGCCTACAGTTACAGGTATGAATGATTACTGGACACCAGCTCAGAATTTTGCTAAAGCAATTGTTAACGGTGAGGTTACTGCTGATAATGCAGAAGCCAAGACATTAGATTTCTATAATCAGATTAATACATCAATTGTAAAATAGTAAATATCAATTCTAGCAATTCTGGGTCAGTATTAATTGACCCAGAATTTACTTGACATCATATAATGGTCAGGAGGTGTGGTCAATGAAAGACATTACATTTCGTAATTCTATGAAATATGGCGATTTGACGACAAAACTCAGTTTATTAATACTCGGACTTGGTAATTTCAGGGGCAGACAGATAATAAAAGGAATATTATATATAGCTTTAGAGGCAGCATTTATAATATTTATGATAATAAAAGGAATCAGCTGTCTTGCAGGACTTCCTGGTCTTGGCAGCAGGGAACAGGAAGAGATATGGAATGAAAAGCTTGGAATATATGAGTATGTACAGGGTGATAATTCGCTGCTTATTCTGCTTTATGGAATAACTGTAATATTTATTATATGTGCCTATATTATTCTTGCAGTTAGTTCGTTAAAAAGTGCTTATAATGTAGAGTTAAGAATGAAACAGGGTAAGCATATTAATACATTTGTGGAAGATATTAAAGCATTGTTCAATGAAAATCTTCATAAGCTTTTACTTGTACTCCCAGTTACAGGAATACTTGTATTCACAATACTTCCGCTTGTATTTATGATTTCAATGGCATTTACAAGTTACAGCAAGGTAGACAGTCATCTTGTATTATTTGACTGGGTAGGGCTTGAGAACTTTAAGCTTATATTTAATTCAGGAAGTTCAATAGGACAGTCATTCTGGTCAGTGTTTGGCTGGACTATTATATGGGCAGTATTAGCTACATTTCTTAATTATATACTTGGAATTCTTGTGGCACTGCTTATTAATAGAAAAGGAACTAAGTTTAAGTCATTCTGGAGATTTATATTCATATTATCAATTGCAATTCCGCAGTTCGTATCACTCTTATAATAAGAAGTATGCTGGCACAGGATGGTATTATAAATGTTGTATTAAAAAATGCTGGCTGGATAAGCAAGTCACTTCCATTCTTTACTAATGCAACATGGGCAAGAATGACAGTTATAATAGTCAATCTATGGATTGGTATTCCATACACAATATTGCAGGTAACAGGAATATTGCAGAATATTCCAATGGAATTATATGAGGCGGCAGATGTGGACGGAGCTAATGGCTTTGTCAAATTCTTTAAAATAACAATGCCTTATATGTTATTTGTAACAACACCTTACCTGATAACTACATTTACTGCTAATGTTAATAACTTTAATATTGTGTATCTGCTTACAAAGGGCGACCCAGTGCTTGCGGGACATACAGCAGGAAAGACAGATCTGCTTGTAACGTGGCTTTATAAGATGACGGTAGATTACCAGTATTATAATCTTGGAGCTGTTATAGGTATTATGACATTCGTATTTCTTGCACTCGGTTCACTTCTTGTATACAGGAGAACCAAATCTTATAAAGATGAGGAGGGATTCCAATGAAAAAGAAGAAAACTATAAAAAATATACTTGCACATACGGTGCTTACAGTGCTTGCGATTGTGTGGGTAAGTCCGCTTGTATGGATAATTCTTACAAGCTTCAGGGCACAGAAGGAGCATATACAAGCTCATTCTTTCCTAAAAGTTATTCACTTGATAATTATATTAAGTTATTTACAGATACGGGAATACTTAATTTCCCACGAATGTTTACCAATACATTGATTGTGGCTGTATTTTCTTGTATTATATCTACATTTTTTGTATTATCAGTAGCTTATTGTATGTCACGACTTAAGTTCAAGATGAGAAAAGCTATGATGAATGTTGCAATGATACTTGGTTTATTTCCGGCATTTATGGCAATGATAGCTGTGTATTACATATTAAAGGCTATCGGCTTGTCAGAGGGAAGTATGATAAGAGTGGCATTGGTGCTTGTGTATTCGGCTTCGGCTGGTATTCAGTTCTATATCGCCAAAGGCTTTTTTGACACAATACCTAAGACTATTGATGAAGCCGCATTAATTGATGGTGCTACCAAATGGCAGGTATTTACCAAGATTACAATTCCATTAAGCAAACCTATTATTGTATACACGGTTCTAACATCATTTATAGCACCTTGGGTGGATTTTATATTTGCAAGAGTAATATGCCGTGCCAATGCTGATTATTACACAGTTGCCATTGGTCTTTGGCAGATGCTTGAGAAGGAATATGTTGATGTGTGGTATACAAGATTTGCTGCTGGTGCAGTACTTATATCAATTCCAATTGCCGCCTTGTTTATGATTATGACAAGTGTATAATGAGTCTATGTCAGGAGCAGTTAAAGGCTGACAGGAATAGGTGGAAAAATATTATGTTTGTGCATCATCAGATAAATAATAATTCTGGTATTAATATAATATATAAGCAAAGCAGTACCATATGTATTGCAAAGCTTTTATATACCATTATGATGTTAACAGTAATAACGCTTTTAGCCGGGTGTAACAGCCCGGCTAAAGGTGTTTATAATGACAGTGATTATAATGAAGCAGTTGGTACTGCTAAGACAACGCCATTTGGGCTTATCCTGATACGATTGAATATACTCTTGGAAAGATGACAAGTGTCAATAATTCGAATATGCCAGCTATGGATACATATACTGATAATGCGTATACGAGATATATAAAGTCGGTTCTTAATGTGCAGAATGTAGATGTATTTGAGGCTAATGACAGTCAGTATAATACTAATGTATCAATGGCTGTTTCAATGAATAGGCTTCCTGATATTATGGTTGTGTCAAGCCAGAGTGAGCTGGAACAGCTTATAGAAAATGGAATGATAGAGGATTTGACAGACAGCTACAATAATTGTCTTACAGATAGAATAAAGAGTATGTATGCAAGTTATGGCAGTGCACTTATGGATATGGTAACATATGATGGAAAGATAATGGCACTTCCTGAGACTAATATTACTGACGGACCTAATCTTGTATGGCTCCGCAAAGACTGGATGGATATATTAGGACTTTCAGAACCGCGTACTGTAGACGATGTTGTTAATATTGTAAGGCATTTCATAACCTATGATCCTGGCAATAATGGTGTGGCAGAGGATGGCAGCAGTAATACAGTTGGACTTGTTGTAGATACATCGGTGGCAGGAGAATGTGGATATAGCAGTGAGTTCCTGCTTGATATAATATTTGCCAGCTTCAATGCTTATCCTAAGCAATGGATAGAGAATGATGACGGACAGATTGTATATGGTTCTGTAACTGATGAAGCTAAAAATGCACTTGAATATATCAACCAGTTATATAATGAGAAGATAATAGATAATGATTTCTTATTAAGGACATCAACTAATATATGTGAACTTATAGAAAATGGCTTGTGTGGCTCATTTTTTGGACCTTGGTGGGCACCTAACAATCCACTTGCCAATGCTGTCAGCATTAATCCTGATTCTAACTGGCAGCCATATCTGATATCAACAGGCGATAATGTAACAGAATATCATAGTCAAAATCCCTGCTACAAATATGTAGTTGTCAGAAAAGGCTATGAATATCCAGAGATTGCGGCTAAGATGATAAGTGTTATGTTTGATAAGATAAGATTTGATTGTGCAGACTCAGAAGAATTTGATAATTATTATCAGTTAAATGTTGAGCCAACAGCCAGACCATTATCAATTAATGTTGACTATAATAATGCTTTATCAATATGCTATAGAAATATATCAGATGCAATTGAGGGACGAAAAGATAGTGATAATCTGGAATTGCTGGAACGCTCATATTATAATGCCTGCAAATCATACCTTAACAATACAGGTCTTGCCAATACATCTTATGAATATAATACAGATGATTCATATAAGGAATATTCACAGTCAGGAAGAAAAGGTGCAACAAGCACGCAGTGGGCGGCGTATATGTCGCGAATTAAAGCCTGCCGGCTTTTAGACGAAGGCAATATAGTGATTAAGCAGTCGTTATATTTTAAGACGACAGACACTATGAAGAATAGATGGTGGAAGCTTAAAAGTCTTGAAAAAGAAGCATACCTTAAGATTATAAGTGGGGAAGCAGACATTGATTATTTTGATACATTTGTTAGCGAATGGAACGCACAAGGTGGTATAATAATTACGGAAGAAGTTCGGGAGAATATTGTAAGGTGAATTTTGTAAGAATTATAACATTGTGAATTTAGATTAGTTATTTCATATATAATATTATGGTTCCAGCAAGGCAATAT
>ENA-OQAS01000791-OQAS01000791.1-human-gut-metagenome-genome-assembly--contig:-NODE-791-length-15992-cov-12.538607_pt1 | contig 15992 bp, 16 predicted proteins | sample MGYA00242733_ERZ504523 | MGnify/ENA primary metagenome ERZ504523 (study PRJEB26092, sample SAMD00036239) | human gut metagenome | host: Homo sapiens | study: EMG produced TPA metagenomics assembly of... | reverse complement strand
AGTCGCGGTGGCGGCAGCCGGAGCGGCTTCCTTGGCTTCGACCGCCGGAGCGGCGGCCTTCTGATCGGCGGCGGCGCGGGCCAGCACTTCAGCCTTCTGTTCCGGGGTGCGGTAGTCGAAGGTGATGATCAGGAAGAAGGAGGTCAGGAAGGAGACCGCGATGGACACCGCGTACACCCACATCTGGTCGAAGACGGAATGGTCAGCAGCGAGGTGAAGGCGAAGGCGGTGGTGGTCACACCATGCACGGTCTGGCCGGCGGCGGTGACGGACGGGAAGAGCCAGCCGAGGACGGCAATGACGACGCCACCAAGGCCGCAGCCCACGAGCATGCGCTTGTAGACCAGCTTGTAACGCAGGTGGATGCCGTACAGGGACGGTTCGGAAACACCACCAAGCAGGCCGGCTGCGAGCGCGCCGAGAGCGGTCTGGCGCATGTCCTTGTCCTTGTCACGCACGGCGATGAAGAGCACGCCGGCGGTGGCGCCGAAGCAAGCGAAGTTCCACACGCCCATCGGGCCCTGGATGAAGTCGTAGCCGAGCGTCTGGATGTTCATGAGCATCAGGCGTGAGCGGCCAGTGCAGGCCGAGCGGCACGAGGAACGGGTACAGCAGCGGGATGATGATGCGAAGATGAACGGTGCATGGGTGTTCATCCAAGCCAGGCCGACGCCGAGGCCGTTGCCGACCCACACGCCGATCGGGCCGATGATGAAGGCGGTCAGCGCGCCGACGATGATCATGCAGAAGAACGGCACGAACACCAGCTGGACGCTTTCGGGAATGATCTTCTTCAATCCGTGGTAGACGAGGGCGAGCACGGCGGCCATGAGCAGCGGCACGAACACGTTGCCGCTGTAGTCGCTCAACGCCATCGGAATGCCGAAGATGTTGGCGGTGCAGGACTTGGTGCCCAGAGCCGCGTTCTCCACGCACGTGGTGGTCTTGGCGTCTATCAGGCTGGTGAACTGCGGGGTCATGAGGATGGCCATGATGGCGCCGCCCAGCCACGGATCGACCTTGAGCTTCTTGGAGGCGTTGTAGGCGACCATGATCGGCAGGAAGTAGAACACGCCCTTCCAGATGGCCTTGACGAACACCCAGCCGGCGGAGGCCTCGTCATTCGGAATGACGTTCAGTGAGATGAGCAGGTTGACCAGGGCGATGATGATGGAGGCGCCGAGCAGCACGCCCAGGATCGGGCGGAAGGAGTCGGCGAGATACTCGAAGAAGGAGTCCAGCCATGCCACCTTGCCGCGTGCCTTGGAACGGGCCTCGGCCTTGACGTCGGCGTTGCTCTTCTGGCCTTCGCCGGATGCGGAGGCGGCACCGGCGTTCGCCATTTCGGCAGATGCATGATGTTTTCGTATACGGTGGCCACGCCGCCGCCGATGACGACCTGGAAACGGTCACCGCTTTGCGGGACCGCGCCAAGCACGCCCTTCATATGTTCGAGGGCGTTCTGGTCCACCTTGGACGCGTCCGCCAGCTCGAAGCGCAGTCGGGTGGCGCAATGCGTCAGACTGCGAACGTTTTCAGGTCCGCCGATCGCAGTGATGATCTGCGATGCGAGAGAGTCAGCCATCCTGATTCCTTTCTATTTCCTTCCGATGGGATTCGATGACGCAGCGCGGCTTTTTGCAACAAAAAGACCCGGAACATGGCAAACCAATGCCACATTCCAGGTCTTGCGTCTAAAAATGTTGACTTGCAACCCTGCATGAGTCGAATTCGTTAGAAACAATACACTACCGGCGTGCGATGCGCAAATCGTCGGGCATCGGGACACTGAAACCCCAATTCTATACTGGAGACACGCCGAGACGTCAAAAAGAAAACGTATTCATCGCACATTGTGGGATGGCTTTCCGCGTTCCGCGCAAACTCGTGGCACAATGAAGGTATGGTTGCAAAAAATGCGGGAATGCCCGCCACCCCAGCAGATCTGATCAATGTCGACGAGGTCATTGGAAAGTACTATGACGTCGTCCCCGACCCGAACGTTCCGGAGCAGCGTGTCTCCTTCGGCACTTCCGGACACCGTGGTTCGTCCCTGAAGACCTCATTCAACGAGGCCCACATCGTGGCCATCACGCAGGCCATCGCCGAATACCGCAAGAAGGCCGGCGTCACCGGCCCGCTGTACATCGGCCGCGACACCCACGCCCTGTCCGAGCCGGCTTGGAAGACCGCCATCGAAGTGCTCGTCGCCAACGGCGTGACCGTGCGCATCGACTCCCGTGACGACTTCACCCCGACCCCGGTCGTGTCCCAGGCCATCCTGACCCACAACCGCGCCGCCGACGGCACCCAGCGCTTCACCGGCGAAGGCCTGCCGACGGCATCGTCGTGACCCCGTCCCACAACCCGCCGACCGATGGCGGCTTCAAGTACGATCCGGTCACCGGCGGCCCGGCTCCGGCCGACGTCACCAACGCCATCGCCGACCGCGCCAACGAGCTGCTCGGCGATTTCAGGAACGTCAAGCGCGTGCCGTTCGAGCAGGCCGTCAAGTCCGATCTGGTCGAGCGTTTCGACTTCCGTGAGCACTATGTGGCCGATCTGGAGAACGTCATCGACTTCGACGTGATCCGCTCCTCCGGCGTACGCCTGGGCATCGACCCGCTCGGCGGCGCTTCGGTCAACTACTGGCCGCTGATGAACGAGAAGTACAACCTGACCATCGACGTGGTGCGTCCGCAGGTCGACCCGACCTGGAGCTTCATGACCATCGACCATGATGGCAAGATCCGCATGGATCCGAGCTCCCCGTACGCGATGAAGGGTCTGGTCGATTCCCTCAACAACGGCGCTTGGGACAAGTACGATCTGGTCGGCGGCACCGATCCGGATGCCGACCGCCACGGCATCGTCTGCCCGAACTGGGGCGTCATGAACCCGAACCACTACATCGCAGTGTGCGTGGAGTACCTGTTCGGCGGCAACCGTCCGGATTGGCCGGAGAACGCCGGCATCGGCAAGACCCTCGTGTCTTCCTCCCTGATCGACCGCGTGGCCGCCTCCATCAACGCCAAGCTCGTCGAGGTTCCGGTCGGCTTCAAGTGGTTCGTGGACCCGCTGTTCAAGGGCGAGGTCGCGTTCGGCGGCGAGGAAAGCTCCGGCATGTCCTTCCTGCGCAAGGACGGCCGCGTGTGGACCACCGACAAGGACGGCCTGATTCCGGACCTGCTGGCCGCTGAGATCACCGCGAAGACCGGCAAGAACCCGGCCCAGCTGCACCAGGAGCAGGTGGAGCGTTTCGGCGAAAGCTGGTACAAGCGCGTCGATACCCCGACCACCCTCGAGCAGAAGCAGAAGTTCGCCAAGCTCACCGGCGACGACGTCGAGGCCACCCAGCTGGCCGGCGAGGACATCACCGCCAAGCTCACCGAGGCTCCGGGCAACCACGCCAAGATCGGCGGTCTGAAGGTCACCACCAAGGACAACTGGTTCGCCGCCCGTCCGTCTGGCACCGAGAACATCTACAAGGTGTACGCCGAGAGCTTCGAATCCCCTGAGGCTCTGGACAAGGTGCTCGCCGAGGCCACCGAGGTCGTGGACAAGGCTCTGGCCGAGTGATACGGCGTTCCGCCAAGTAATCAAGGCGTAGCGCGAAAAAGACCCGTTCCGTATGGAGCGGGTCTTTTTCGTTGTCGATATCCGCCGTATGGCACGAAACGTGCTTTTCTGGCATGAAACGCAAGCTCCGCGGCACCCCGTATTTCCCTCTCCCGGTACGCTTGGAAACAGAGCCGGAACGTCATCCGCGCAATCACGGCACAGCAAGGAGGGAACGTGCGCATCGCCATCGTCGAGGATCACCCTGCCGAACGCGAACTGATCGCCACCATGTGCGCGGAATACTTCAACGGCCGGAACGTCGGCGCAACCGCCGGCAGGAATGCCATGCAAACGGTCTGTGACGTTTTCCCCGACGCGAAATCGTTCATCGAAAGCTGGAAGAACAGCCGTTACGACCTGCTGCTGCTCGACTGTTATCTCAGCGACGAGAATCTGCCGCATGCCACCACCGGATTGGACATAGCGCGGCTGCTGCGCAATCAGAACGACGACTGCGCGATCGTCTTCATCACGTCCAGCACCGATTTCGCGGTGCTCGGCTACGAGGTGCAGGCGAGCGGTTATCTGCTCAAGCCCGTCAATCGCAAAACCTTCGAAGCCACCATGGAACGCGTCGAGGAGCAGCTGAAGGCAAAACCGCCGGTCACCCATCTGGCAAAGGCGCAGTCGCCCGGCACGGTGGATTCCAGCTGGCATGTGGCGTTCGGCAATCCGGCCGTGACCATGGACCGGCGGCTCATCGCATACGCCCTGTCCAACGCGCACTACGTGGAATTCACGTTCGCGGACGGCACCCGGACCAAAATCCGCACCAATTTCTCCGATGTGGACCAACGGCTCACCGTGTTCGACAACTTCTACCGCACCGCGCGAGGCGTGCTCGTCAACTTCGACTACGTGTCCGGCATCACCAACGCGCAGTTCGTCATGAAAGGCGGCAAACGCATTCCCATCACGAAAACGGCGGTGACCACCACCTGCCGTGCATACGCGGAATACACGTTCACCCGCATGCGTACGGAGGACTGACATGTTCGCACCACTCGGCGAAATCATCCGGAACGGCATCGCCCAAACCACCCCGTCAGGTCTGTTCTTCGCCATCGGAGAGCAGCTCAACGCGTTGTCCGGCCTGGCATTGTGCCTCATCATGGCATGGAGTCACATGGACAATCCACGCCGTAACGGCACACTGTTCATGTCCATCGGACTGGTCTGGTTCCTGCTATGCGGCGTGCTGTGCGGCACTCTGGGCATCCCATCACTGTGGACGGTCATTCCGACCGCGCCGCTTGTGCTGCTGGTCCTGCGATGGCTGACCGAACTGCCATGGCGGCAACTGTTGCTGATTGTGGCCACGGCTTCCTACATGGTGGCGATCGTCTACTATCTGTCGCTCGTCATCGATGTGGCCGTTCTTGGCGCGGATTCAACCAATCTCCGCGTCGGCTGGCCGGGACTGGTCAATCTGCTGCTGCTTGACGTCGTCGCACTGGTCTCGCTTTGGCATCCGCTGCATGATTCGATTCCAGCCGCATTCGATTCCCCATCCATCAGCAAAGGCTTCTGGCAGCTTATCTGGCTGTTTCCGTTCGTTTCGTCCGCGATTGTGGTGTGGTGCATGCCGGCGGACAATTCCACGCTGCTGGACTCGCATATGCTGGAAATCGCGTTCACCGTGGCGGTGGTCTATTCCTGTTTCATGGTGTTGGCGTATTTCCTCATCTGGTACATGATTCAGCAGTCGGACCGTCTGCTCGCGGCCCGCAGGCGACAGCATTATGAGGCTTTGCAGACGTTGCAGCTGCAACACATGAACGAGCGGATCCGTGAGGCGCGTCAGATCAAGCACAACGTGCGTCACCACATCCACTCACTGCAGGCGTTGGCCGCGGCTGAAGACATGGATGGCATCCGCTCATATCTGGATGAGATGTCCAAACACCGGCTGCTGCAAACGGCACCAATGCAGTATTGCGAGCATGCGTCGCTGAACGCGGTGCTTGTCTACTATTGCGATTGGGTCCGGCATTTGGGTGCGGATGTGGACGTCAAAGCGGCGGCGCCGCAATACGTCAACATCAACAACGCGGAATTATGCTCCATGGTCGGCAATCTGCTGGAGAACGCCACGGAGGCCATCACCCAGCAAACGCAGGGCGAGAGGCGGCTCAAAGTGCGCATCCGGTATCGTTCCGGCCCTCCGGCGGCCCTGTTCATCACGGTGGACAACACGTACGGCGAAGCCGATACCAGCATCGAACAGATCGACGGCGATCTCGTCTCGACCAAACATGGTGGCACGGGGCTGGGCACCGCCACCGTACGAGAGACAGCCGAACGGCACCATGGCACGGCCTCCTTCGAGCACAGCGACGGCATGTTCCGCGCCTCCGTCATGCTGTGTCTCGGCGACTAATCGCATATGCCGTTGCCATGCGGTATGACGGGCAAGCGGCGAGTCGCGCGGCTTTCGTAGGTAGAAGCATGACGATTACGGTTTCAACAGACGGTTCCGCGCTTGGCAATCCGAATGGTCCGATGGGTTGGGCCTGGGCCGACCACGAGCCCGCGGCAGGCGGCAAGCCGGGGCACGAGCATGCCGGCGATTGCGATGCCGGCGGCGCGACGAACGGCACCAACCAGATCGGCGAATTATGCGCCGTGCTGGAGGCGTTGCGAGCGCATCCCGGTTCCGAAGACCTGGTGATCGAGACCGACTCGCAGTATGCGATCAACTGCTCCACCAAGTGGGTGCAGGGTTGGAAGCGCAACGGCTGGAAGAATTCGCAGAAGAAACCGGTGAAGAACGCCGATTTGATCCGCGCCATCGACAATGAGATCGCACATAGGGCGGGGTCGGTGCGATTCGTGTGGGTCAAGGGTCATGCCGGCAACGCGGGCAACGAGAAAGTGGACGAGCTGGCACGCACGTATGCGCGATTGCCGTTCGCATGTGCGCGAAGCTATCTGCCGTTGGAAGGATGGCAGTCGCTGCTGGCTTCCGAGTATTCGCGTGGCACCGATGTTCCCGAGGATGCGAGGATGCTGATGGATGGTGCAATCAGCGCCGCCGAATACCACATGGGACGCGGACAAGGCGATTCCGCCACGACCGGCACCGGCGATTCCGGTGCCGATACCGCCAATTCCAGCAGCAGCACGAAGCCGCGTTCGATCGCCAGCATGCTGGCGGAGCCGGAAGGCGTTTCCCACGACCTTGCGGATTTCGGACAGACAACCGATGACGACGCAGATGATGCGGTGGAAACGACCGTGCTCGAGACCGAACCGGCGGAAACCACCACAATGCTTGAGACCGAAGCGACGAAGGTCATACCCGAATCCAGCTTCCCGGACGCGGGCGGTCCAGCCGAACCGGACGAATCCGGAGAAACAGACGAATCCGGGAAAACGGACGAATCCGGTGAACCGCATCAATCCTATGCGCAGATGCTGGTCAAACCCGACTATTTTCCCCGTGAAGGCGACGAGAACGACAAGCCGGTGACTGGCAACGCGGACGGCACGGACACGGACAGCACGGCCGTACCGCAGAATGCGAACGAATCGCGCAGCGAATCGCAAGACGACGAAGAATCGGCACCGGAACAGGCAGCTTCATCGCAATCGCAGGATCTGCCGAAACTGCCGCATCGTCCAAGCCCATCGGGCCTGTCGGTGTCGGGTACGGTGCGGTTCACTCCCCCACCGGAATCCAGCCCGACCTTCGACGGCAATCCACGTCTCATCCGTGGGTATATCGCCGTGGAAGGCTATGTGATGGGTGACGGCACGCTGGTATTGGACGAGGCGCCGTTCGCGGTCAAACATAGCTGAGCGAGACATGTGGGGAGCCGCTTTACGCAAGCCGCTCCCCACATGTCATTTCATGCGCGTCTTTTTTTGCACGCCACCTCACGCAGGACCGTGAAACATTCCGTGAAAACTTTTCCGCAGTCCAAAACAGACACCTGCTCCCGCAACCGACCATTCGCGCCTTGAAAATCAACGCATCCGATAGTATGGAGACGGTCTTAACCCCATATCGAAGGAGGATCATGGACAAGGCACAGCAGGACGCGCTGAAGAAGGCGGCCGGCATCGAGGCTGCAAAGCTGATTCAGAACGGCATGATCGCAGGTCTGGGCACCGGCTCGACCGTGCGTTTCCTGGTCGACGAGCTCGGTCGTCGCGTCAAGGAGGAAGGCCTCGAGTTCACGGGCGTCACCACCTCCCGCCGCACCCAGGAGCAGGCCGAAGGCTACGGCATCAAGATCGTCAACATCGATGACGTCGACCATATCGACGTGACCATCGACGGCGCCGACGAGGTGGACAAGAACTTCAACGGCATCAAGGGCGGCGGTGCGGCTCTCCTGTGGGAGAAGATCGTGGCCACCAACTCCAACAAGATCGTGTGGATCGTGGACGAGTCCAAGGTCGTGGACACCATCGGCAAGTTCCCGCTGCCGGTCGAGGTGATTCCGTTCGGCGCAGGCCAGGTCGTCAAGAAGTTCGAGGCCAAGGGCTACAAGCCGGTGCTGCGTCTCGACGCGAACGGCGAGCCGGTGCGCACCGATGAGAACAACTATGTGGTGGATCTGCACCTCGAGCGCATCGACCACCCGCAGGAGCTCGCGCAGGACCTCATCACCACGGTCGGCGTGGTCGAGCACGGCCTGTTCCTGAACATGGTGGACCAGGTCATCGTCGGCGATCCGAACGGCCCGCGCGTGATGGACAACCCCAACAAGTGAGATCCTGACAGGCAGGCGTGTCGGCTGGTGTGGAATATACCGGCCGACACCGCCGCGCAGATAGCAAAAATCCCGCGACTCCGAAAGGAATCGCGGGATTTTGTTTGAGCGGACGCTTCACACGCGCCTGAAGACTACTTGCGCTGGTGGCGAGTCTTACGAAGCAGTTTACGATGCTTCTTCTTGCTCATGCGCTTGCGGCGCTTCTTGATGACCGAGCCCATCTCAGCCTCCGTTCCTTAAACTCAAAGGGTAAAAGTTTGCAACTTGCCCAATACTACACTGCTTCGGGGACGAATACGCGCGCAGACATTCATATGGTGGAAAATCACGTTTCGTTTTCCGCGTGATATTCCATCAGCCGGCCGCGATTCGCCATCGAGACGATTCCGTCGACGTTACAGGGGGAACTGCTGGTAGAAACGCTGGATGTCGTTCTTCGCGCCGGTGGCATAGAAAACCACCGTATCGTTGCGCCACACGGCAACGGCCTTGGTATCGTCGTCCGGATCGGCTTTGGCGCTGTAGGCGCCGGTCGTCTTGCCGGAAACCTTCACGTTGCCGCTTCCCAGCTCCTTGCCGGTCATGGCTTCAGCCAGCGTGTCGTACTGGGATTTCGCCTTGTCGCCGTCGTTCCACTGGCCCACTTCCAGCGTGACGTCCTGTCCTTTCTTGCCGGTGGAATACGTCAACGCGTATTCCTCGACGGGAGAGGTGCTGGACACGTCGTGCTGGCGTCAGCCTTGGTACGCGCGTAATTCAATACGGAATCCGGCATGGCCTTGAGCAGCTCGCTGGCCCCGTCGGGCAATGCCACGGCATCGATCGACGGTTTGGTGGGCTCCGTCTTGTCGCCGTCCGTACCGTTCGAAGTGGAAGCCTGCTGGCTCGTCTGACCGGCCTGACCGGCCTGTCCGTTCTTGTTCAAGGCCCAACCAGGCCACACAAATGCGGAAATCAGAGCAAGCACAACCACAAGCGCGGCTGCTACGACGGCGGCAATCAATTTGCCATGCGAAGAGGAATTCTGCGTATCAGACATGCTTGTCATTCTTTCACAGCCATAAGACGCGCAACCATCCCCTCGAAGTCATGGAATCCAGTTCCCGAAACGGTTTTCAGCGCAATGTCTGTGCAACGAGTACGCCACCCGCGAACGTCTTGTCCCAAAACCTCCGTATTGTCGGCGATATGGCAAAGACGTCCTCGCAATTCCTCTGTTCCGAATGCGGCTGGAGCGGCCCGAAGTGGCTCGGCCGCTGCCCCGAATGCGGTCAATGGGGCACCATTGAGGAATTCCATGAAGCCCGTCCCGCGGCAGGCTCGCGTACCGCGGCTCCGGGACGGACCTCGCGCACGCAATCGCATCCGGTCGCATCGTCCGCGGCGAGGCCGATCACCGACATAGGCACGGAGAACATCTCCAGAATCGCCACAGGATTTTCGGAATTCGACCGCGTGCTCGGCGGTGGCATCGTGCCGGGATCGGTCACGCTGATCGCAGGAGAGCCGGGCATCGGCAAATCGACATTGCTGCTGGAAACCGCCGGCAATGTGGCGAGGCTGACGGCGTTCGCCACCGAGCGCAATACCGTACTGTATATTTCCGGCGAGGAATCGCAGGCGCAGGTCCGCATGCGCGCGTCGCGCATCGCGCCATGGAGCCGAATCTACTACTCGCCTCCACCACGGATCTGTCCACGGTGTTGGGGCTTATCGAACAGTTCAAGCCGGCGTTGGCCATCGTCGATTCGGCGCAGACCATCGTCTCGCAGGACGTCGATGCATCTCCGGCGGATCCACGCAGGTGCGCGAAGTGGCGAGCGCGCTGATTGACACCGCCAAAACCCTTGATATTCCAGTGCTTTTGGTGGGTCATGTCACCAAGGATGGTTCGATCGCAGGTCCGCGTACGTTGGAGCATCTGGTGGATGTGGTCTGTCAGTTCGAAGGCGATGCCGAAACCGCGTTGCGTATGCTGCGTGCAGTGAAGAACCGTTTCGGACCGACCGATGAGGTCGGCTGTTTCGATATGAGCGGCGAGGGCATTGAGGAGGTGACCGATCCGTCCGGCCTGTTCCTATCAACCGGCAATGGTTCTGCGGCGACGCAGGTGGATGGCACGTGCGTGACGTTCACGTTGGATGGGCATCGCAGTCTGCCGATTGAAGTGCAGGCGCTGGTCACCAGGTCGGTGCTGCCGACGCCACGTCGTGCGGCGAACGGTGTGGACTCCAACCGTATCGCCATGCTGGTGGCGGTGTTATATCGTCACGGTGGCATCAATCTGCTGGCCAACGACCTGTACATTTCCACAATCGCCGGCGGTCAGGCGCGTGAGCCGGGTTGCGATCTGGCGATTGTGGCCGCGTTGGCGAGCGCTGCGAAATCGAAACCGATTCCCCGCACGACGTGCGCGATCGGCGAGATTTCGTTGACCGGACAGGTGCGTCCGGTGCCGAGACTGGAATATCGGCTTCGTGAGGCGGCGCGTCTTGGTTTCACCACCGCCGTTGTGCCGACGCTGCGCAAGAACGTCGCCGTGCCGGGAATGGGCGTGGTGCAGGCGGATACGTTGCAGGACGCGTTGGCCGCGATTCTGCGATAGGTCGCCGATGCCCAAACGGCATCGCCATCCGCATTTTGCAACCCGGGAAAGCCCGTTTGGGTAACAAAACACGGATGGCGTCAATGATTCGCGTCAATCGAACCAATCAAATCAATCGAACCGATCCGTCTCAAGCGGTGAGGCGCTTCGTCTCCTCGACGTTGCGTTTCAGCTCGGCCGCCAGATCGTCGGCCGAATCGAATTTGATCTGCGGGCGCAGGAATCCAGCGAATTCCACGCGCGCTGATGGCCGTACAGGTCCAACCAGTCATCGGTGATGGCGTAGGCTTCCACCACGCGTTCGGCGTCACCGTCCTCGTTGAACGTCGCTTGGTGCCGATGGAGATGGCCGCCGGCCAGCGGTGTGGCGACTGCATGGCCACGCGCGCGTTGACGGACGAAGCATCATACTGCTGCGATACGCCGTCGGCCGGCTTCTCCCCGGCTTCTTCGCCACCGTCGGCGGACTTCTCCCCCAAATCGACCAGCCAGCCGGCGTACACGCCGTCCACCGGCAGGTATCCGGCGACGTTCTCGCTCAGATTGGCGGTCGGGAATCCGATGGTGCGGCCGCGTTCCTCGCCATGCACCACGGTGCCTTCCACGGCATGCGCGTGGCCGAGTATCGCGTCTGCGTCCTTGATACGGCCTTGGCTCAGCAGATAGCGCACATTGGTGGAGCTCCACGTGCGCACTTCCTTGGCCTGATGCTTCTTGCTCCATGCGCGTCGTTCGGCCTTGGAAGCCCCCTCCAGAGGGTCGGAAGGCTCGCCGGGTTCGGACGGCATCACCGGCTTCGCATTGACCGGCACTCGGGTCAGCCCCGGACCGAAATCGTCCACGACCTCCAGCTGGAACACGCCGGTGGCGAGCGCCAGATTCTCAATGGCCTTCACGTTTCCGGCGCGGTTCGCGCCCATGGCGGCGTCGGAGCCGAGCACCAGCGTGCGCATGCCGAGTTTGCCGACCATCTGGCCAAGGAAGAAGCGGTATGATTTCGCGGCGAATGCCATGGTGTAGCGCACGATGAGCGTGTAGTCCACGCCGATGGCGTCGATGGCGCGCAGCCGTTCGTCCACACTGGTCAGCGCCTGCGTGTCAGGCGTGCCTGCGGGCGGTTCCTGACCGTCATGTTTGGCGGCGTAAGCGTGCACCAGCGCGGGACGCGGGTCGAACAGCACCACCACGGAGAACGCCTGCTCCTGTTCGGCGAGTTCGGCCACACGGCGGATGACCGCCTGATGTCCCTGATGCATGCCGTCGAATGAGCGATGGTCACCACGGACTTCTTGTCGTTGCTCAGGGTCGGCCAATCCACCATGCCGCTGGCATCGGGGGTAAGCGTGATCGTCTTCATGTGTCCTTCTTTGCGTATTGTCCGTGTGTTTGTCGTGTTCGTATTGCGTGCCGGCCGGTCTTGATTGTTTCAGTTGAAGACCGCGACCGGCTTGGTCTCGCCACGTTTGGCGCGTTCCACGATCGCCACCAGATCGTTGGTTTCGGGAACGTACGCGGCCATGGTCGTATGGATGTCGTGGGCGATTCTACGGCCGAACCGCAGGTCCGTGGCCTCCTGCTCGGTGACGGGAAGCATGTCCATGGAAACGGCCGCGCTGGCGACCAGGTCGAGTGCGTGGTCAACGGCATGCTCGGCATCGTCAAGCACCGCACGGTTGCGTGTCACTTCGATGCCTTCGCGGTTGGTGAAGGTTTTGGCTTCCGTATGGGCGGTCATGACGTTCGGCATGTCCACCGAGAAACACCCGACGCGGATGCGGCGCAGCATGGTCAGATGGCCGCCGAGGCCGAGTTCGGAGCCCAGATCGCGGCCGAGTGCGCGGATGTAGGTGCCGGCCGAGCAGGTCACGGTCACGTCGAGTTCCATGACTGGCTGCATGTTCGGTTCGTTTTGCCCGTCGGTTTCGGCATGCAGGATTCCTCCGGGGCGATTTCGATGGCATCGGCAAGAGGTGATCCCGCGCATGTGGTCGAAGCATAGCCGTATCGCACTGCCGAAACACTGAATTCCGAGATGGTCACCGGACGGGCCTTGAGGTCCACATCCTTGCCTTCTCGGGCCAGATCATAGGCGCGCTGGCCGTTGATTTTGATGGCTGAATAGGAGTTCGGCACCTGCTCGATGCGCCCGGTGAAATGATGGGCGATGACGTCTTCAACGGTCTGTCGTGAAGGGAATTCGGCGATAGTTCCCTCCTCCGGCAGCAGTTCGCCGTCGGCGTCGTCCGTGGTGGTGCGCTGGCCGAGTCTGATGGTGGCCAGATAGGTTTTGTCGTGGTCGACGATGTAGTTGAGCAGACGTGTGGCGTTGCCGAAGCCGACCACCAGCACGCCGGTGGCCATCGGGTCGAGCGTGCCGGCATGGCCGACGCGTTTCATGTGCAGGGCGCCACGCACCGCCGCGACCACATCGTGGCTGGTGACGCCCTGCGGCTTGTCGATGACCAGCAGACCGGAGTTGTCAGGCTTCGTCGTCATCGTCCCAATCCTCGACCTCGACATCGTCATCATCGTCGAAGTCGTCATCATCGGGCTCGTCGTGCTTGTACGGATCGGCGTCGCCGGCGTATTGCGCGTTGGCGCGGGACTGGCGAGTTCTTCGTCGCGCTTGTGTGCGAGCGCGAGGATGTCCTCGATCTCATGGGCCTCGCCCGGCACTTCGTCGAAGATGAATTCCAGTTGCGGGGTGAGTCGCAGTCCGGCCTTGGTGCCTACCAGGGAACGCAGGCGTCCTTTGGCCTGGTTCAGGGCCTGCTGCGCGCGGCGGCGTTCGCCCTGCTCGTGTCCTTCATGGCCGAGCTGGGTCCAGTAGACTTCGCGATCTGCAGATCGTTGGTGACGCGCACTTCGGTGATGGTCACGTTGGCCAGTCGCTTGTCGTGCAGCTGCGCCTCCATGGACGATGCGATCACACGCTGAATCAACGCCGCGATGCGCGCGGCGCGGGGATTGGTTCCTGCCATTGCTGTCCTTTTGGTGAAAAGTTCTTGTTGTATCACGAACGCCCGCAGTCGTGAACCGGCTGTGGGCGTTCCTTACCTGGTTATCGATACGAAGCTCGAAGCACTCAGCTACTTACGCTCGATTTCCTGCATTTCGAAGGTCTCGATGATATCGCCGATCTCGATGTCGTTGAAGGTGCCGAGGTTGATGCCAGCCTCGTAGCCTTCCTTGACGGAGTTGACGTCGTCCTTGAAACGACGCAGCGAGGAGATCTCGAGGTCGTTGACGGTGGCGATGCCGTTGCGCAGGATACGGCACTTCGTACCACGCTTGACTTCGCCGTCCTGAACCATGACGCCGGCGATGTTGCCGAACTTGGAGGAGCGGAAGATCTCGCGGATCTCGGAGTGGGAGGTGACGACCTCTTCGTATTCCGGCTTGAGCATGCCCTTGAGGGATGCTTCGATGTCCTCGATGGCCTTGTAGATGATCGAGTAGTACTTGATCTCCACACCTTCGCGTTCGGCCAGATCCGCCACCTGGCGGTTCGGACGGACGTTGAAGCCGATGATGACGGCCTTGTCGACGGTGGCCAGGTTGACGTCGTTCTGGGTGATGCGCCGACGCGCGGTGGATCACCTGGATGCCGACCTCGTCGGACACCTCGATCTTCATCAAGGAATCTTCCAGAGCCTCGACGGAACCGGAGGAATCGCCCTTGATGACGATGTTGAGCATATCCACCTCGGACTTGGCGAACTGCTCCTTGAGGCTTTCGAGGGAAACGACCTTGCGGCGCTTGGCCAGCTGGGCCGCACGCTCGGTGGCCTGACGCTTCTCGGCGATCTGACGTGCGGTACGGTCGTCGGAGGCCACCAGGAACAGGTCGCCTGCGGTCGGCACGGAGGTCAGACCCAGCACCTGCACCGGGGTGGACGGACCGGCTTCCTGCATGTGGTTGCCGTTTTCGTCGAGCATGGCGCGGACACGACCGTAGGAGGTGCCGGCAACGATGGCATCGCCGATGTGGAGGGTACCGGACTGCACCAGCACGGTAGCCACGGCGCCACGGCCCTTGTCAAGTCGGGCTTCGACGGTGGCGCCACGGGCGTCCATATCCGGGTTGGCGCGCAGGTCGAGCTCGGCGTCGGCAGTGAGCAGCACCGCTTCGAGCAGCTTGTCGACGTTGGTGCCCTGCTTCGCGGAGATGTCGACGAACATGGTGTTGCCGCCGTATTCTTCCGGAACCAGACCGTATTCGGTAAGCTGGCCGCGGACCTTGTCCGGGTTGGCGCCCGGCTTATCGATCTTGTTGACGGCCACCACGATCGGCACATGCGCGCCTGGGCGTGGTTGATGGCTTCCACGGTCTGCGGCATGACGCCGTCGTCGGCGGCGACCACGAGGATCGCGACGTCGGTGAGTTCGGCGCACGGGCACGCATTGCGGTGAAGGCTTCGTGGCCCGGGGTATCAAGGAACGTGATCTTGCGCGGCTCGCCCTCAAGGTTGACGGTCACCTGGTATGCGCCGATGCGCTGGGTGATGCCGCCGGCTTCGCCTTCGATGACGTTGGTGCGGCGGATGGTGTCGAGCAGTCGGGTCTTACCGTGGTCGACATGGCCCATGACGGTGACGACCGGCGGACGCGGCTTCAAATCCTCGTCCTCCTGCAGTTCCTCTTCGTCCAGGTTGATGTCGAACTGCTGCAGCAGCTCCTTGTCTTCCTCTTCGGCGGACACGATCTTGATGTTCCAGCCGATTTCCTCGCCGAGGATCTGGAACGTGGCCTCATCCAGGGACTGAGTGGCCGTGGCCATTTCACCAAGGTGGAACAGCACGGTGACCAGCGCCGCCGGATTGACGTTGATCTTCTCGGCCAGATCGGCGAGGGACGCACCCTGACGCAGACGGACTTCCTGTCCGTTGCCGGTCGGAATGCGCACGCCGCCGATGACCGGAGCCTTCATCTCCTGGAATTCCTGACGCTTCGCCAGACGGTTCTTACGCGCCTTCGAGGACTTGCCTCCCTGACGTCCGAACGCGCCTGCAGCGCCGCCGCGGCCGCGGCCACCACGTGCC
>ENA-OQAS01000790-OQAS01000790.1-human-gut-metagenome-genome-assembly--contig:-NODE-790-length-15999-cov-4.402974_pt1 | contig 15999 bp, 27 predicted proteins | sample MGYA00242733_ERZ504523 | MGnify/ENA primary metagenome ERZ504523 (study PRJEB26092, sample SAMD00036239) | human gut metagenome | host: Homo sapiens | study: EMG produced TPA metagenomics assembly of... | reverse complement strand
TCCTCGTCTGCGGCGGTCAGGCCGTCGCGCACGTCCACCACCATGATGATGCAGTCTGCAGTGTCAATGGCGATCTGGGCCTGCTCCCGCATGTGGGCCAGAATGCCTCGGTAGCCTTGGCTCAATACCGCCGGTGTCCACCAGCAGGAAGTCATGGCCGTTCCACTCGCAGTTGGCAAAAATGCGGTCACGGGTAATGCCCGGCGTGTCCTCCACAATGGCAAGGCGCTGACCGCACAGCTTGTTGAACAGGGTGGATTTGCCCACGTTGGGACGGCCCACCACTGCTACGATCGGTTTGCTCATAGGGGTTCCTCCTTTCTTACAACCCTCTCAGGCACGGCTTACGCCGCGCCAGCTCCCCCGAAAGGGGGAGCTTTTATCACTTCTGCCGAAAGATGCATAAAACCTCGCCTTCGGGAGAGGTGGCATCGCGCAGCGATGACGGAGAGGGTTTTCTTTTATGCTCTTCTTCTCCTTGCAATGTGCAGGCCGCTGCGCAGCAGGGCGCGGGCTTCGTCTCCGCCAGAGGTCGGCAGCACCTCCACCTTCACGCCAAGGCGCTGGGCCAGCTGGTCGGTGGTGATGTCGTCCAGAAAGGTGTCTTTTTCCTCCCGCAGCATCACGGCGGGCACGCCCAGCGTGCCGCTGGTCAGCTTGCCCTCGCACTGAGCAATGATATCGGTCGCCGTTACAAGCCCGGCCACACCCACATTGCCGCCGAAGAATTTGTTCTTGATGGTGTGCACCGTCACCTCGACCATGGGGTACTGGCGGTGCAGCTCAGCCATCATCTGGTGGATGAGCGGCGAAGCCATTTCGCCCGTGACCACGTCCATCTTTTTGGTACCGTAGATGCGGTGGGGCTTTTCCAGCTCCGCCAGAAATTCCGAGGCATACAGCGCATCATGCCCACGCCGTTTTCCAGCTGGTCGAAGTCCTCGTAGAACTCTTCCGGCGGGATGGGCCTGCCTGCCTTGAGGTACCATTCATCACTGGGATAAATGATGCGCTTGCCGTGGCGGCGCTTGCACTCATCGCCGAATTCTTCCATGATGTCGATGACTTCGGCGCTGGTCTTTGCATCATACGGTGTCTGCTTGAACAGCTTCTCGCGGTAGTCCGTCACACCGCAGGGCACCGCAGCGATGCTCTGCACCATAGGGGTCAGCTCCAAAAGGTCGGAGAGGGTACGGCGCAGTTCGTCGCCGTCGTTGATGCCGCGGCACAGCACCAGCTGACAGTTGACGGCGATGCCGCCCTCCACCAGACGGGGCAGATACTTGAGCACCTCGCCGCCGCGCTTGTTGGCCAGCATCCGCACACGGAGCTGCGGGTTCGTGGTGTGCACTGAAATGTTGATGGGCGAAATGTGCATCTTGATGATGCGGTCGATTTCGTGGTCCTGCATGTTCGTCATGGTGATATAGTTGCCGAACAAAAAGGAAAGCCGCTCGTCATCGTCCTTGAAGTAAAGGCTCTCGCGCATACCGGGGGGCAGCTGGTCGATGAAGCAGAACATGCAGTGGTTGGAGCAGGAGTGCTTCTGATCGCCCAGATAGGTCTGGAAATCGCATCCAAAGGGACCGCGCTCCGTGCGCTGCACATCCCACTCGCGGATGCCGTCTGCCACCCTTGCTTTCAGGTGGAAGCTTTTGCTGTCGGTGTAGAAATCGTAGTCCAGACTGTCGTTCAGCTCGTTTTCGTCCACGCTCAAAAGCTCGTCACCCGGGCCAAGGCCCAGCACTTCCGCTTCGCTGCCGGGTTCCACCCGTGCGATCTTCATTGCCACCGCATCCACCTCCTTTCAGACAGAACAAGAAGGGGAAGGCATGCGCCCTCCCCTTCTGTACATAACACCATTATGCCACCAATTACGCGCAAATTAGGCCTTCTTGATGACTTCCTCGCCCTTGTAGTAACCGCAGTTGCCACATGCCTGGTGGGGGAGCTTCAGAGAGCCGCAGTTGCTGCACTTGACCAGTGCGGGGGCCTCCAGCTTCCAAACATTGCTGCGACGCTTGTCGCGGCGGGCCTTGGAAAGATGTCTCTTAGGTACTGCCATATTTTTGCACCTCCTTGATGGTTTATCAGTTCAGCAGTGATTTAAGGATTGCGAGCCTTGTGTCTACGGGAGCTTCGGCATGCTCTGCCGGCTGGCAGGTGCATTCCGCCTTCTTTTTGCCGCACACGGGGCAAAGCCCGGCGCAGTCGGCACTGCAAAGCAGCACCGTGGGAATCTGGAACATAAACTCCTGATTGAGCCATTCATCTACATCCAGATGTCCTTTTTCGTCCAGCGGAAGGTCAAAATCCGGGTCATCCAGATCCCGTTCCTTTACCGTCCACTCCGTATCGACCGTCTCCTCCCGAATGACCGGGTCCAGACAGCGGGCGCACTCTCCGTGCACCGATGCGTTTGCCCGCAGTGTCATCCGGATCTCGTCGCCGTCCGTCTCCGCTTCAAAAACAGCGGTGACCGGCTGCGGGATCCTTGCCCCGGCATAATCATGTGCAGATAAATCACACTGAAACTCTGCATGATAGGGTTGTCTGCCGGTGGCGATAAACTTTCTCAGGTCAAATTGCATAGTACACCTCTAAAAGGCTGCTTTGTTAGTATAGCGCCAACGCAGCCCTTTGTCAACACCAAAACAGGCAGAAAACCGAAAAAATTTAAATTTCCCGGTTCTCTGCCTGTTCAAAGTGGTTCAGATCCCGATTTTCCGGAATTACAGGTACTTCTTCACATCGTGGGGCAGTGCAGCCTCGTCAGCGCTGACGGTAACAGTCACCTTCACGCTGTCGCCTGCAATGGCTGCCATCTCGTCCAGCACAACGCCCAGACGGTTGATGTCATGATCCAGCACCTTCAGGATGCCGTCGATGTACAGGTCGGTGATATCGTAGTTGCTTGCCATCAGGCCGGCAACAAAGCCGTACAGCATTTCGCCGCCGGAGATCTTGTACTCGTCCAGGTCGATCAGACGTGCAGCAGGAGCGATGTCGTAGGTGAGCTTCATGCCCTTTTCAACGACGACCACGTTGCCCTTGGAGGTCTTGACCGCATCATTGATCTGGTCGATCATAGCCTTGGTCTTGCCGGAGCCTTGGTACCAACAATCAGTTTAATCATAGTTCAGTCCTCCTGTATTTTCCACGCCTTGCGGCGGGAGATCATTTTTATTTACTTCAGCTTTGCTTCCAGCTCGGCGGTCAGGCCTTCGTAGCCCGGCTTGCCCAGCAGAGCAAACATATTCTTTTTATAGCTCTCAACGCCCGGCTGGTTGAAGGGATTGACGCTGAGCAGATAACCGCTGCAGGCACATGCACGCCAGAAGAAGTAGATCAGGTAGCCCACATTGTAAGCGGTCAGGTCGTCCACCTCGATCAGCACTTCGGGCACGCCGCCGTCGGTGTGGGCGAGGATGGTACCCTCCATGGCCTTGCGGTTGACAATGCTCATGTTCTGGTTTGCCAGGAAGTTCAGGCCGTCAAAGTTGCCTTCCAGCGGGTCGATGAACAGATCCTGTGCAGGCTTCTTCACGTCCACGATGGTCTCGAACATGGTGCGGGAGCCTTCCTGAATGAACTGACCCATGGAGTGCAGATCGGTGGAGAAGATGCAGCTTGCGGGGAACAGGCCCTTGTTGTCCTTGCCCTCGCTCTCGCCGAACAGCTGCTTGTACCACTCGTTCATCAGGGCGAAGTCCGGCTCGTAGCACTCCAGAATTTCAACGCTCTTGCCCTTGCGGTACAGGATGTTGCGGATGGCAGCATACTTGTAAGCGTCGTTGTCCTTGCTCAGAACGGAGAAGCGCTCCATGGAATCGGCAGCGCCCTTCATCAGGTCGTCGATGCTGATACCGGCAGCAGCAATGGGCAGCAGGCCCACAGCGCTCAGCACGGAGTAGCGGCCGCCCACGTCGTCGGGGACCACGAAGGTGGGCCAGCCCTGTGCGTCGGCCAGCTGCTTCAGGGTGCCCTTGGCACGGTCGGTGGTGGCGTAGATGCGCTTGTTGGCTTCTTCCACGCCCATCTCCTTTTCCAGCAGTTCACGCAGCACGCGGAATGCCAGAGAAGTCTCGGTGGTAGTGCCGGACTTGGAAATGACGTTGATGGAGAAGCGCTTGCCCTTGCACAGGCTGATGATGTTGTTCAGGTAGGTGGGGCTGATGCTGTTGCCGCAGAAGTAGATCTTGGGGCCATTTTCCAGCTCGTTGTGGAACTGGCCCTTGACGGCCTCGATGACAGCGCGTGCGCCCAGATAGCTGCCGCCAATGCCGGCCACCACCAGCACATCGGAATCCTCGCGGATCTTGCGGCGGCTTCCTTGATGCGGGCGAACTCTTCCTTATCATAATCACGGGGCAGATACATCCAGCCGAGGAAATCATTGCCCGGGCCGGACTTTGCTTCCAGCTGGTTATGGGCAGCTTCCACCTGCGGATAGATGGCTGCATATTCCTCTTCGCTGATAAAGCTGGAGAGGTGTTTGGTGTTCAGTGCGACACTCATTTTATTATAACCTCCAAACGATTTGCCGGGCCTTGCCCTGCGAGGAAATATCTTGGTATAAGTGTACCGTTCCCTCCGGGCAAAGTCAAGGTCAAAATCCTTGGATTTCATACAATTTTAATAGTGTTTTTTTGTTTCTTCATCCAGAATTGTTCACACAGACAGTTCCACGCAGCTTACCGCAGCGCGCTTTTGTACGCTGAAGCGTGCATTCAGCTTTCGCAGCCGGTCAAAGCGTCCCACAACAGGCCGAATGCGGTGCCAAAATCCATTTTTTCAGCATCGGCAGCGGCGCGCACCTCGTACTCGCCCAGTTGGGTCTCCCCGCTCAGGATGCGCACCGTGCCAACGGTCTGGCCCAGCTGCACCGGTGCTTCCAGCTCCTGCGGCAGATCCAGCTGCGCGGTGAGGGCGGCGGCGTTTTCCTTGGGCATCAGCAGCGTTTCGGGCAGAGCGGTGTAGTCCAGCGGCACGCTTTCCTCTGCGCTGCCCTTTACTTTTATAAGAAGAGGCCGGTCCTCCATGGCGGGCAGCGGCACGGCGGCATAGGCCGCAAAGCCGTAGTCCAGCAGGGTGGTGGCCGCTGTGAACCGCTCCGAGCTGGAGAGTGACCCCAGCACCACGCGATCAGTCCAGCCCATCGCGGGTGGCGCTGGCGCTGATGCACACGCCCGCGCCGCTGGTGGTGCCGGTTTTCAGGCCGGTGATGCCGTTGTAGCGCTTGAGCAGCTTATTGGTGTTCACCAGCTGGGTGGCACCGCCGCGCAGGGTGTCCGTCCAGATGCCGGTATAGTGCAGCACTTCCGGGCAGGTGTTCAAAATCTCGCGGCTCATGATGGCAACATCGTGGGCGGTGGAAAGATGCCCTTCGGTGTCCAGCCCGCAGGCATTGTGGAAGGTGGTGTTCACCATGCCCAGTTCTGCGGCGCGGGCGTCATCATCTGCACAAAGCCCGGCTCGCTGCCGCCCACCAGTCTGCCACAGCCACAGCGGCATCATTGGCGGAGGACACACAAATGGCTTTGATCATCTCGTCCAGCGTGAACTGCTCCCCCGCTCCAGCCAGATCTGACTGCCGCCCATGTGGTAGGCGTGTTCACTTACCGGCACCAGCGTGTCCATGGCAATGCGGCCGTCGTGCACGGCTTCAAAGGTGAGCAGCAGGGTCATTACCTTGGTAATGGATGCAATGGGCATCTGCTGGTCGGCGTTCTTTTTCATATAATATAGTGCCCGTCTGCTGGTCGATCAGGCAGGCGGCGCGGCAGGGCAGCTCCAAGGCAGGCTGTGCCGCCGCGGGCTGCACCGGCTGGGTCTGGTCTGCAGCTGCCTGCACCGCCGGGTTTTGCTGCCGCAGCCCATTGCCCTGCGCCGTGCCAAAGGCCAGCGCAAACAGCCAGAAGCACACCACCCTGCACACAAAAGCGCCAAGTTTTTCCGCTCCATTTCGGTCCCTCCCTGCGCAATGTCTCTTGCTGAGAGAGTATGCAGGGGCCTTTTTGTTTAGAATATCCTGCGCCCGCACCGCAGCCTGCATTTTTTATTTTGTCTTTTTCTACAAAAGGGCTTGACTTTTGCCCACCTTATAGTGTAAATTGGAGATGGCCCAAAAAGGCTGTATTGCTTCATTTGTGGAATTATTTTTTAGGAGGATACTATTATGATTCTGTCTCGTCGTTCTTTCCTGAAGATGGCTGGTCTGACCGTTGTTGCTGCTGCAGGTGCTTCCATGTTCACCGGCTGTGGTGCTTTCTCCACCACTCCTATCAAGGTAGTCGCCGCTAAGGATTCTACCAAGGAGTTCCAGGCTGCTGTTGCAGAGCTGAACAAAAAGAAGCTGGTCGTATGGCCTGCTGATGCAAACGGCGCTTATCTGAACAGCTTCCTGATGACCAATCTGGCCGCTAATGGTCTCTCCGGCTTCGCTGTGGAAAAGGCCGAGTATAAGACCGCTAAGGACGCAGAGACTGGTAAAGAGTACAAGTATCTGGAAGTCACCGTTAAGTCCACTAAATAATTTTTCTAAAGTTCTCTTTGAGAGACGGGCGTTTGCCCGTCTCTTTTTGTTTTGCCCGCTTTCCAGCAAAAAGTGCCTGCTGCTGTGCATCCGGTCTTGCGCCGCACCGCCGCTGTGATATATAATAAAGAGCAATGCAAACACCACCCCGTTTTTTGTCGAAAGGATACCCCCTCATGCGAGTTTGTTTTTATACCCTTGGCTGCAAGGTCAACCTGAATGAGACCGGCGCGCTGGAACAGATGTTCCGCGCCAACGGCTTTACCATTGCGCAGGAGAACGAGCCTGCGGATGTTTTTGTGGTGAACAGCTGCACCGTGACCAACTTTGGCGACCAGAAAAGCCGCAAGTGGCTGCGCCGCAAAAAGCGCGAGAACCCCGGCGCGGTCACGGTGCTTACCGGCTGCTACCCGCAGGCTTTCCCGGAGGAAGCCGCCCAGTTCACCGAGGCCGACCTTGTGTGCGGCAACGCGACCGCAAGGCCATTTTAGATAACGTTCTCAAGCTGCTGGACGGCCATGAGCGCATTGTGCCATCACGCCCCACCAGCGCGGCGAAAAATTTGAAGAGCTGCCCGTGGAGCGGTTCGAGACCCACACCCGTGCCTTTATCAAGGTAGAGGACGGCTGCAACCGCCAGTGCGCCTACTGTGTCATTCCCCGCGCCCGCGGCCCGGTGCGCAGCCGCGACGAAGCCAGCATCCTTGCCGAGCTGCGCCAGCTGGCGGCTTCCGGCTACCGCGAGGTGGTGCTCAGTGCCATCTCCCTGCCCAGCTATGGTCTGGATACCGGCACCAACCTTGTGGAGCTTGTGGAGCACTGCGCTCAGGTGGAGGGCATCCAGCGCATCCGTCTGGGCAGTCTGGACCCGGATATGCTCACGCCGGAGTTCATCACCCGCCTTGCCGCCGTGGAAAAGCTCTGCCCGCAGTTCCACCTGAGCCTGCAGAGCGGCTGCACTGCCACCCTGCGCCGGATGCGCCGCGTTTACACTGCCGAGCAGTATGCACAGGTGGTGGACCAGATCCGCGCCGCCTACGGTGCGCGCCCGGTCAGCTTTACCACCGACTGCATCTGCGGCTTCCCCGGCGAGACGCAGGCCGATTTTGAAGAGAGCTGCGAATTTTTGAAAAAGATCGGCTTTCTCAAGGTGCATGTGTTCCCCTACTCCCGCCGCAGCGGCACCCCGGCCTACGATTTTCCGGAGCAGGTGCACGAGCGGGAAAAGCAGGAGCGCAGCCGCGTGATGAACGGCATTGCCGAGGAGGTGCGCCGCGAAGTGCTGGCCGCCTATGTGGGCACCGAGGACGATGTGCTGCTGGAGACCCCGCTTTCCGGCACGCTGTTCACCGGCTACACCCGGCTGTACATTCCGGTGGTGGTGTCCGCCCCCGGCCACGAAAGCGGGCAGATCGTGCACGTAACGCTTGGCGAGTACGACGGCGAGCGCGTCCGTGCAGCACTCTGCTGAGTTTACGCGCTTAAAACCGTTGATTCTGTACACGAGGACGAATACAACAAATTTTTAACAAATTTTGCGTTTTATCCCTTTTCATCCGGCACGCTTTATGCTAAAATGAAAGTGGATCATCCCGGGCACAGCGCTGTTTGCAGCAGTGCGTTACCAATGTGTCCTGTAATGCGCCCGCCCTGCGCGGCAGAACGCTGTCGGCAGCCGGGTGCAGCCCGTTTGTTTTTAGCAAAGCAAGGAGAGAATTGGAATGAGTTTCAGAGGAATCAATACCACGGTCATCCAGATCCGCCGTCAGGTGTTCACCGAGGTGGCACGCATGGCTTACGCCAACGTCAAGGGCGAGCAGGCCAACCACCTGATGCGCAAGATCCCCTACACCATCATCCCCGGCGAGGAAGGCAAGCTGCGCAAGGACATCTTCCTGGAGCGCGCCATCGTTGAGGAGCGTGTGCGTCTGGCCATGGGTCTGCCCACCCGCCGCATGGACGAGCACAACAGCGTCGTCTCCGGTCTGGAGGATGCATCCATCGCCGATAAGTATTATGATCCCCCGCTGGTGAACGTGATCAAGTTTGCTGCAACCGCTGCCCGGAAAAGCTGGTCAAGGTCTCCGACCTGTGTCAGGGCTGCCTTGCCCACCCCTGTATGGAAGTGTGCCCCAAGAAGGCCATCACATGGGAGAGCGGCCGTTCCATCATCGATCAGGACAAGTGCATCAAGTGCGGCCGCTGCGTCGGCGTGTGCCCCTACAACGCCATCGTCAAGACCGAGCGTCCCTGCGCTGCAGCCTGCGGCATGGGTGCCATCCACTCCGATGAGCTGGGCCGCGCCGAGATCGATTACAGCAAGTGCGTTTCCTGCGGCCAGTGTCTGGTCAACTGCCCCTTCGGTGCCATTGCCGACAAGGGCCAGATCTATCAGCTGATCCAGGGCTTCAACCGCGGCGACCGCATCTACGCGCTGGTGGCTCCCGCCTTCATCAACCAGTTCCCGGGTCTGGCTTCCACCGGCAAGCTCAAGGCCGCCCTGAAGGCCGTCGGCTTCTACGATGTGGTGGAGGTTGCCATTGGTGCCGACCTGTGCACCGTGGACGAAGCACACGACTTCCTGGAGGAAGTGCCCGAGAAGCTCAACTTCATGGCAACTTCCTGCTGCCCGGCATGGAGCATGATGCAAAGACCGCTTTCCCGGATCTTGCCAAGAATATCTCCATGACCATGACCCCCATGGTGTTCACCGCCCGCATGATGAAGCAGAAGGACCCCGAGGCCCGTATGTGCTTCATTGGACCCTGCGCCGCAAAGAAGCTGGAAGCTTCCCGCCGCACCGTCCGCTCCGATGTGGACTTCGTGCTCACCTTTGAAGAGCTGGCCGGTATCATCGAGGCCAAGGATGTGGACACCAGCCTGCTGGAAGTGGACGAGGCCGAAGCTCTGCACGCTGCATCCGCAGCAGGCCGCGGCTTTGCACAGTCCGGCGGCGTTGCCAAGGCTGTTGCCGATAAGATCAAGGAATGGCACCCGGATATGGATGTCAAGATCGCATCTGCACAGGGCCTTGCCGAATGCAAGAAGCTGCTCATGCTGGCCAAGCTGGCAAGTACAACGGCTACCTGCTGGAAGGCATGGGCTGCCCGGGCGGCTGCATCGGCGGCGCAGGCACCATTGCCGACCCTGCACGCACGGCCATCCAGCTGAACAAGTACGTCAAAGAAGCTCCCTTCGCCGACCCGGAGCAGAGCCCCTTTATGAGCGAGATCCATGTGCTGAAGGACGACCCCGACTTTGAACTTTAAGCGCTGATTTTTCAAGAACCGCTTCTCCTGCCGGAGGAGCGGTTCTTCGTCATCTTCGCCCACCATATTTTATCAATGTGCAACATTTCTGTGAAAGCCTCACGAAGCGGATTGACAATTTTGCACAGCCATGCTATTTTAGCATTGACAAACCGGTATTACCGCAATTGTTCAACGCCGCCTCTGTGGCAGGAAAGGCAGATCATTCATGACGAACACTTATAAGCGCGTAAGCGCCGCCCTGCTCTCAGTGCTGCTGCTGTGCATGTTCACCTTTGGTGCAAGCGCTGCTTCCAGCCTGAACGTAGGCATTAAATTCTGGAAAGAAAAATCCGATAAGGAATCCATGGCCAACACCGGCATCGATGCCAGCCGTGATGTCACCCTCACCCGCCAGTCTAACGGCACCTACACGCTCACCCTGCCCATCCAGCAGGTAAGCAAGATGGGTGTCACCGGCTGTCTGTCCGGCCTGACCATTGGTGATGTGACCTACACCGGCACCGTCTCCGGCGATGTTGCCAAGGGCACCGGCGTGCTCACCATCAAGAACATGCCCGCCTCGGTGCTGACCGGCAGCGATGTGAACAAGGCACTCACCGTTACCTGCAACATTCAGATGGATCTGAGCGTGCTGGGCGAGATCAACACCTCGGCCCGCATGTGCATCTGGAACAAGTAAGCTTTTTCAAGCAAAGAACGGCGTTCCCCACCGGAACGCGTTCTTTGCTTTTATCACTCCATGTGCTTTTCCACAAAGTCGCCAACCATTTTGTCCAGCTGCAGCACAGCGTTCTCGGCACCCTTCATCACCTTGCGGGTGGTGCGGCGCAGCTGGCGCTGGTTCTGGGTGGCGGCCATCACGCCCACGGCACCCAGTGCCGCCCCCGCGGCCATGCCAAGCAGCATCCCGGAAGAACTGGTGGATTCATGTTTCATAGTAAAACTCCTTTCGGTGAAAAAGATCCGGTCTCCGGCGTTATTATTTCCTGTAAACTATCTGGTATCCGCTTTTTTTATGCAGAAATTTGTGGTATACTGTTCTACGATGTTTTAATGGGCGGGTGTGCCCGGCTAAAAAGCGCACTGCTCATTCCGCATACTGGTAAGGAGGTTCCTTATTTGATACACCCTGTTGAACCCAAAAAAGTCCTTTGCATCCACGATCTTTCCGGCATGGGCCGCTGCAGCCTTGCAGTGATCCTGCCGGTGCTGTCGGTCATGGGCGTGCAGCCGGTAGCCCTGCCCACGGTGGTGCTTTCCACCCACACAGGCGGGCTTGGCACACCTGCACGGCTGGACGGCTGCGCCTACGGCGAACAGGCGCTGGAGCATTACCATGCGCTCGGCGTGGAGTTTGACTGCATCTATACCGGCTATCTGGGCGGTGAGGATCAGGTGGCACTGGCCGAAAAAGCCTTTGCCTCTGGCCCGCAGCCAAAAAGATCGTTGACCCGGTCATGGGCGACAACGGCAAGGCTTACTCCACCGTAACGCCTGCTTTGATCGACCGCATCCGTGCACTGTGCGGTGCTGCCGATCTGATCCTGCCCAACTACACCGAGGCACAGATCCTGCTGCAGCGCCAGCCGCAGACCGAGCTGCTCACCGATGAAGCCGCACAGGCTCTGGCTGACGAGCTGACCGCTCTGGCCCCCGGGGCTGTCGTCACCGGCCTGCCGCTGGGCAAATACATCGGCTGTGCAGGCAGCGGAAAAGACCGCTTCCTCATCAAAAGCTGCACATCAGCCGCAGCTTTCCCGGCACCGGCGACCTGTACGGTGCGGTGCTCATCGGCTCGCTGCTGCAGGGTAACGCCCTGAGTGCCGCCGCCGACAACGCTGCCGAGTTCGTGGCGCTTTCCATCCAGAACACGCCCGCCGCGCAGGATACCCGCTACGGGGTCTGGTTCGAGCCGCTTCTGCCGCGCCTGTGCCCGGCAAGCTCGGCAGAATAAGGGAGGTACACCGATGAACGAAAAGCCAACCTTGAACATCGTCTGGTGGAGCCGCGCATCCCGCAGAACACCGGCAATGTGGCCCGCACCTGTGCCTGCACTGCCTGTCGGCTGCATCTGGTAGGCCCCATGGGCTTTGCCATCGATGATAAAAAGCTCAAGCATGCGGGTCTGGATTACTGGCACTACCTCGACATCAGCTATTACGACAGTCTGGACGAGTTCTTTGCCAAAAACAGCGGCCCCTATTACTATTTTACCACCAAGGCACCGCAGCGCTACACCGATGTGAGCTACCCGGACGGTGCATACCTCGTGTTCGGACGCGAGGATGCCGGCCTGCCCGAAGCCTTGCTTGCCGCCAATCAGGAGCACTGCATCCGAATGCCCATGCGCGACACCTGCCGCAGCCTGAACCTTTCCAACAGCGTGGCCGTGGGCGTGTATGAAGTGCTGCGCCAGTGGGACTTTCCGGAGCTTTTGGACCACGGACACTTACGAGACTACGAATGGAAATGAGGGACATTATGAGCAAGATTGCGATCCTGACCGATTCCTCCTGTGATATCCCGCAGGAGATGGCCGAAAAATACGGCATCGACATCATGAGCTTCCACATCCTGCTGGACGATGTGGACTACGTGGAGCGTGAAAGCTGCGCCAACACCGAATTTTACGATAAGATGCGTGCCGCTAAGGGCGTGCCCTCCACTGCCGCCATCACCCCCATCCAGTCTGCGAAAAATACTGCCAGTACGTGGACGAGGGCTATACTGATGTCATTCATGTACCCATCAACAAATCCGGCTCTTCCACCTACAATAACGCCCTCATGGCACAGGGGATGCTGCGGGAAGAGCGCCCGGAGCACCACTTGAAGATCCATCTGCTGGACCCCCACACCTATTCCATGGTGTTCGGCTGGTATCTGTGCGAAATGGCCCGCAAGCTGAAGAACGGTGCAGAGATCAGCCATGTGATCCGGGAGTTTGAAAAGCAGATGGACTGCATGGAGATCGTTCTGGGCCCCTACAGCCTGAAGCAGATGAAAAAGAGCGGACGCATCTCTGCCGCTGCTGCTGTTATGGGCGAGCTGATGGGCATTCGTCCCATCATCACCCTGATCGACGGCAAGACCAAGGTGGAAGCCAAGGTACGCGGCGATGACAAGGTGGTGCCCGCATGGTGGAGCTGTGCAAACAGCGCAGCGAAGGCGTGGAGAACTTTGATTATATGATCGGCCACACCAACATCCCGCAGACCGCCGATCTGGAAAAGGCCTGCCGCAAGGCTTTGGCAAGCCGCCGCTGCTGGTGTTTGAGCTGGGCGGTGTCGTTTCCGCCAACACCGGCCCCGACACGGTGGCTCTGGTATACACCGGACACCCCAGAGGGTAACATGTTTTTCAAAGCTGGCTGTGCCGAAGCATGGTCAGCTTTTTTGTTTTGGTCTGCTCTTGCCCAACTCCCTCAGTCACGGCTAACGCCGTGCCAGCTCCCTCGGAGATGGAGCCTTTGGCAGTACGGGTAAGTTTCCGGTTTTGCCAAGGGCCCCATCCCAGAGGGGGCTGTCTGCGTAAGCAGACTGGAGGAGTTTCCTCTTCCCATTGCATTTCGTCCAATTTTATGCTATACTGCCCTTTGCTGTGCTTTTTGTGCGGCATCCTTTCAGAGCAACTTAGGATTTTAGGCTCCCCGGCGTGTCTCGAACCATGCCGGGCCAAACCCACAGGGGCTGGCGGCCCTGTGCGGTCAAAATCATCCCGCTGGAGTATTATCATGAATCAGAATCCTTCCGTCCGTAAACTGGTGCGCTGCGGCGTGGTCGCAGCCATTTATGTCGTTCTCTGCATGGCCCTGCAGCCGCTCTCCTATGGTGCGGTACAGGTGCGTGTGGCTGAGGCGCTCTGCCTGCTGCCGGTGTTCGGTGCCGAGTACATTGCCGGTGTGGTACTGGGCTGCTTTTTGGCAAACCTGCTGGGCTCCACCATCGTGGATGTCATCTTTGGCACCCTTGCCACCCTGCTGGCCTGCCTTGTCACCTACAAGCTGCGGAACATCCGCATCAAGGGTCTGGCTGTGGCGGCTTCCCTGCCGCCGGTGCTGTTCAATGCCGTGATCATCGGCATTGAGATCGCCGTCATGTTCCCGGACCCCACCTCCAGCGCTCCCATCTGGCTGGCCTGCATCACCAACGGCATCTCCGTAGGTATCGGCGAGCTCATCAGCTGCACCGTTCTGGGTGTGCTGCTGGTGAAGATCATCGAGAGCAGCAAGGCCCTGCGCAAAATTTTTGCAGCTTAATGACCGCAAGGAGGTTTCCATGCAGGCAAACGGAATGATCTTCTGGGACTGGAACGGCACTTTGATGGATGATGTTGATTTCACCCACAGCTGTCTCAATTGGATGCTGGAGACCCACGGTTATCCGCAGCGGTACGATCTTGCCGCTTACCGGGAAATTTTCGGTTTTCCCATTGAGGAATACTACATCCGCGCCGGTTTCAACTTTGCAAAGCACCCTTATGCAGAGCTGGCCGAGCACTTTATGGAACATTATAACGCAGGTGTGGATGCCTGTCCCCCCTCTGCACACGCTGCCGAAACGCTGGCCGAACTTTCGCGCCGGGGCTGGCGGCAGAGCGTGCTTTCCGCCTCCCGCCGGGACTACCTGATCGAGCAGTAGCCGCACGGGGCCTGCAGGGCTATTTTACTGAGTTGCTCGGCCTTGCAGACATCTATGGCGTAAGCAAAGTGCAGGTGGGCAAACAGTGGCTTGCACAAAGCGGCATCGCCCCTGCTGCCTGCGTGATGGTGGGCGACACCCAGCACGATGCCGAAGTTGCAAAGGCCCTTGGCACAAAATGCGTGCTCTACACCGGCGGCCACCAGTCCCGCGCGCGGCTCGAGGCTGTGTGCCCGAATGTCATCGACGATCTGGCACAGCTGCCGCAGCTGCTGGAAACCTTATAATGTACACCTGACCACTTCTGATTTGCAAAAATCAGAAGTGGTTTTTGTTTTAGCTGGCTCACCCTCTCAGTCTCGCATTCGCTCGCCAGCTCCCCCAAAGGGGGAGCCTCTGGCGAAACCGGAAACTTTGCGTGGATTGCCAAGCTCCCACTTTGGGGGAGGTGGATGCGACCAGCGGGAGCAGCCGGAGAGGGCGAGGCTGTTCGCCTCCACCACATATCTTTTCCTTTTATGAACCCCCTTCCAGCGCAAATTTACAGAAAATTCATTCAAAATCCGGCTAAAATAACCTTGCAGGTTTGACGCGTCTGCCGCTTTGGTGTATCATATATGTGTGTATTTATGTCTATCTCCGGGAAGCATTTTCCCGAATTTGATCTATGAGGTGTTACCAATGTCCCTTGTTGAAAAACTCTTTGGCAGCTTCTCGGACCGGGAGCTGAAAAAGATCAACCCCATTGCCAAGCAGGTGCTGGCTCTGGAAGAAAAATATGCCGCCATGCCGGATGCCGACCTGCAGGCACAGACCGCTGTGTTCAAGCAGCAGCTGGCCGACGGCAAGACCACCGATGATATCCTGCCCGATGCCTTTGCCGTCTGCCGCGAGGCGCATGCGCGTGCTGGGCATGAAGCACTTCCCTGTGCAGGTCATCGGCGGCATTGCCCTGCACCGCGGCGATATTTCCGAGATGCAGACCGGTGAAGGCAAGACTCTTGTGGCTACCCTGCCCGCCTACCTGAATGCCCTCACCGGTGAGGCGTGCATGTTGTCACCGTCAACGATTACCTTGCCAAGCGCGACAGCGAGTGGATGGGCAAGCTCTACCGCTGGCTGGGCCTTTCTGTCGGCTGATCGCACAGGGCATGGACGGCGATGCACGCCGCGCCGCCTATGCTGCCGACATCACCTACGGTACCAACAACGAGTTCGGCTTCGACTACCTGCGCGACAACATGGTGACCTATAAGGCCAACATGGTGCAGCGCGGCCACGCCTATGCCATCGTCGATGAGGTGGACTCCATCCTGATCGATGAAGCCCGCACGCCCCTGATCATTTCCGGCCGCGGCGAGGATTCTTCCAGTCTGTACACACAGGTGGATCGCTTTGTGCGCACCCTGCGCAAGAGCGTGGTGGTAGAGCTGGAGGATAAGTCTCTACCGACGAGCAGACCGACGGTGATTACGTCGTGGACGAAAAGCACAAGACCTGTACCCTGACTGCCAGCGGCATCAAGAAAGCGGAAGCCTACTTCAAGGTCGAGAA
>ENA-OQAS01000789-OQAS01000789.1-human-gut-metagenome-genome-assembly--contig:-NODE-789-length-16006-cov-1.716796_pt1 | contig 16006 bp, 21 predicted proteins | sample MGYA00242733_ERZ504523 | MGnify/ENA primary metagenome ERZ504523 (study PRJEB26092, sample SAMD00036239) | human gut metagenome | host: Homo sapiens | study: EMG produced TPA metagenomics assembly of... | reverse complement strand
CTGGCTACAAGTGTGGCTGCCAAAGCGTTGAAGGCAAGAATGTTACTGTATGCTGCTTCTCCGTTGTTTAATGGAAACAGCGAATTCTATTCCAGCTTTGTCAATAAAGACGGAACGGCGTTGATGCCTCAAGCATACAGTGCTGAGAAATGGCAGAAGCTAAGGTGGCTTATGAAGAAGCTATTCGTGCGGCAGAAGGAGCCGGACACAGTCTTTATACCAGTACCGACTATATGTTGGACGGATATGATAATGCAGAACCGGCCGACCCCGTGCAGCACAGATTGCGTTACACCATCATCGAGCCCGCCAACACAGAAGTGATTTGGGCAGATTGCCGTTCAGAAGGTGCCTACAGCGTTCAGAACAAGTCCCTTCCATTCTGTAATGGTTCTGCTTACAATGGTGTGTCTCCTACTCTTGCCATGTTGAAACGTTTTTATACCAAGAACGGACTTCCTGTAGATCAAGACCCTGAGTTCCCGAAAGGTAACAGTATTTATGAAGTGACTGCTTTGGGTGAAGAAAATGCCACTATTGGTGACCCGGAAGCAAAGACTATCCGTTTCAACTTAAATCGTGAGCCTCGTTTTTATTCATGGGTTGCTTTCCAGGGAGGATTCTATGAAATCATGAGTGCGTCAGACGGTAACGGAGCTTATCAGAACGATGAGAGCTATAATAAATACAGTGACTCCGGTCGAGGAAAATTGGTATGTGACTTTGTGATAGGCGGTAATACTTCTCGTCAGCCGGCAGGAAGCAGTTTGCGTACTAATAACTATTCACCTACCGGTTATCTGAATAAAAAGGGAGTAGTTCCCGGTTACAATGTACGTACTTCTTTATACAATCCACCGTTCTATCCATGGCCTGTCATCCGTTTGGCTGAGCTTTATTTGGGGTATGCCGAGGCTTGTGTGGAATGTAATGATTTAAATACAGCAAAAACTTATTTGGACAAAGTGCGTACTCGCGCCGGTATACCTACGGTAGAAACATCATGGAATGGCATTGCTACGTTGGATCAGGCCAAACTGCGTGAGATTGTTCGTCAGGAACGTACCATTGAGTTCTATTTGGAAAATCAGACTTTCTGGGACTTGCGTCGTTGGAAACAGGCAGCAGAATATTTTGGCGTGAAGGCCAAAGGTATGAATATTGCAGGTAAGACTATAGATGAGTTTGCACAAGAAACAGAAGTGTCTTTTGAACGTAAGTTTGAAAGTCCGACTCAATATTTAATGCCTGTTCCTTTGACAGATGTCAACCGTAACATGAATCTGGTTCAAAATCCTGGTTATTAATAAAATAAATAAAGATGAAAAATACATTTAAATATTATGCCGGAATGCTCCTGATTGGAGTTACCTTGGCAAACATCAGTTGCAGCAGTGATGAAGATGGGATTACACCGGCCGAAATCACAAACTTGACAGCAGAAAGTACTTCCGGGCGCATTGTACTTCGTTGGGATACTCCTGAAGATGCCGGTATCCGTTATATTGAAGTGAACTATTACGACCCATTGCAGAAAAAAGATGTTATGCGTACTGCAAGCATTTATGCAGATAGTATTGAAATACCGGATACACGTAAGAAGTTTGGCGAGTATCAGTTCTCGGTACAAACAGTAAGCCCTACAGGTGATAAGAGTGCGGTTCAAACTATCTCAAAGGTTTCGGAGCCGGCATTGCTACTTTTGTGAGTACACAGATAGCTTTGACTGCTGCTGACTTGAGTACGAATGCGCAGGAGCCGACTGAAGGACCTATTGCTAATCTGCTGGATGGCAATACCGGCACTTTTTTCCATACGGCATGGAGTGTCAATATACCGGCTCCTCATTGGATGCAGGTTAACTTGAAAGAAGAAATAACAGGTTCCTATAAGTTCTATTATGCACCTCGTAATAACGGCAGTAATAAACCGACTGATTTTGATTTGATGGGTAGCACGGATGGTACCAACTGGTTCCTTATCCGTAACTTCACTAAGGATGCAGATGGACTACCGGTTACTTCTACGGGTACATTTACTTCTGAGATTTATGATGCACCGCAACCATTCAGTCAAATCCGAATGGTAGTTAATGCTACTAATACGAGTAGTATTTTCTGGACAATGTCCGAATTTAAATTTTATTCGGTTTCTGTGACGGATCCTGAAGCCGCTGATGAATAGAAGGCTCTCTTCACAACATTAGATAGTAATTTAGGTTATCGAGGGGGGTGTTCGTGAGAACATCCTCCTATTTTTGCCGTAAAACAACAAAACATCTTCAAAGAAGATATATCTTTGCAACTTAAATAAAATTTCGTCTATGAATAACACTAGTGTACTATCTGTTGCTAAGAACCGTGTAGTTTGGTTGGATGTTGTCCGTTTTGTGGCCATGTTTACGGTGGTTTGCTGTCATTGCGCAGACCCTTTTAATTTTTATTCGGGTGAGCCTTCTGCCGAGCTTGAACAAATAAAGTTTTGGGGCGCGGCCTACGGAGCATTCCTTCGCCCTTGTGTCCCCCTGTTCGTTATGATTACAGGTGCTTTACTGTTGCCGGTACAGAGGGGAGACGTCGGTTTTTTACAAGAAAAGGATCAGCCGTGTTATTTTGGCCGTTTCTTCTTTGGTCAGTGCTTTATAATCTGTTTCCCTGGATAACCGGTTTGTTGGGATTCAAACCGGAAGTGATTCTCGACTTTTTCCTTATTCGGGTGAAGAGGCGACTCGTCAGGCTTTGAGTGTCTCGTTGAAGAATATTGCAGAGATTCCGTTGAACTTTTCTCTTTTAGATGTACACATGTGGTATATCTATTTGTTGATAGGGTTATATCTTTATTTACCCATTTTTTCTGCATGGGTGGAGAAAGCATCGGAGAAAGCTCAATTATGGTTTTTGGCCGCTTGGGGGATTACTACTCTGTTACCTTATTATTATGAATATGTTTCGCCTTACTTATGGGGTAGTTGTTCATGGAACTCATTCGGTATGCTTTATTATTTTGCCGGTTTCAACGGATACTTATTGTTAGGACACTACTTGCGCAATAAAGACTGGTCGTTGGGCAGAATCCTGTCTTTCGGTGTTCCTATGTTTTGGTAGGGTTTGCGGTGACTTTCTTCGGTTTCCGTCATGTAACTTCTTTACCTGAGTATAGTGATGAATTGCTTGAGCTGTTTTTTACTTACAACTCTTTGAATGTAGTGATGATGACGATACCTTTCTTTTTGTTGGCTAAGAAAGTGAATGTGCGCTCGGAGCTTGTTCAGAAGCTATTGGCCAATTTAACGATTTGCGGATTCGGGGTATATATGGTTCATTTCTTCTTTACCGGTCCGGTGTCCTTTTGATGCGTGCCATCGGGGTGCCTGTTTGTATTCAGATTCCGGCTGCAGCTGTGGTGGCATTTACCGTATCGTGGTTGCTTGTCAACTTGATTCGTAAATTGACAGGTAAGAGCTCTAAATATATAGTAGGGTAAGTCCTTGTCGGATGAAAATTGAGTAAGATTAACTTCTTTCCATCCATCTTTCGGACTTGGTCATCTGTTATTTACTTAAACTATTAATTTATCATCGATATGGAAAGAAGAGAAAAAGCCGGAGTTGGCCCGTAATATTCTGAAGAAAGCAGCTATATTCGGAGTAGACGTACAAAGCCTGTCGGTGCTGGAATGGGCGCAACAATGACCGGAATAGTGAAGGAAAGTTATGAATTTAATATTTCCTAAGGAAATTTGTTTTATAAGGAACCCAAGAATATTTTTGAAAGCTTTCCAATACAAATATCTATGGTATAGGATGAGTGTATTAAAAGTGAAGATTATGACGAAAGAGTTTTTAAAGAGGATAAACAAGTAAAGAAGGAGAAATAATTATGAAAAGAATCACGTTGTTTTTATTGGGAATTGTACTGATGTCGACAGTGGCATGCGGAAGAACGAATAGTAATGCTAATTCAGATCGGGTGACGGCGGCAGAAGACTCTAAGGCTAAAGTCATTCACTTGACCAAAGCGGAATTTTTGGAAAAGGTATATAACTTTGAGAAAAATCCCGATGAATGGAAATATGAAGGTGACAAACCTGCGATTGTCGATTTCTATGCTACTTGGTGCGGTCCATGTAAAATGGTAGCTCCTATTTTGGACGAGCTTGCAAAAGAGTATGACGGACAGATTGTTATTTATAAGGTAGACACGGATAAAGAAACAGAATTGGCGCGTGCTTTCGGTATCCGCAGTATTCCTTCCATTCTGTTTATACCGATGAACGGAAAGCCGGAAATGGCACAGGGAGCTCTTCCCAAAGAAGCTTTTAAGAAGGCCATTGATGAGTTGCTATTGAAAAAATAAGTATTTTTGTGCAATAGCTGTTCAAAAGAATAAGATATGGACACATTATGTAAAATCCGTATTATAATAAATAAGGCATAGCATGAATTTATCGGCAGAAACTCTCCATTTCATCGAGGAACATAGGCATGATGATGTTCGAACTCTTGCCTTGCAGGGGAAGAAGTATCCAGGTGTGGATATGGCTTTGGCTGTGACACAAATATCCGGCAGGCAAATTGCAGAGCAGAAGATACCTTCGTGGTATGCATTGTCCGGATTGCTTTATCCCCGGCATTTGTCAATGGAACAGTGCTCGTCCGAGTTGACGGCAAAGTATAAGGCTCATTTGTTGGAGGGAGAGTCTTTTGCCGATTTAACCGGAGGCTTTGGCATAGATTGTGCTTTTATTTCCCGCCGTTTTAAGTATGCCGATTATGTGGAGCGGCAAGATGAATTATGTGCGCTGGCTGCACATAACTTTCCTTTATTGGGACTGGAGCATGTCCGTATCCACAATATGGACGGGGTCGATTACCTGCATAACATGTCTCATGTGGACTGTCTTTTTCTGGACCCGGCACGTAGGGATGGACATGGAGGCAAGACGGTTGCCATTTCGGACTGTGAACCGGATATTGGCGTATTAGAGTCCTTGCTGGTTGAGAAAGCGGATAAGGTAATGGTAAAACTCTCGCCGATGCTGGACTTGTCTTTGGCTCTGAAAGAGTTGAAAACCGTTAGTGAAGTACATATCGTGTCTGTGGGCAATGAGTGTAAGGAACTACTGCTTGTATTGCAAAAAAGCCCCATTTCATCAGATGTTTTTATTCATTGTGACTGAGTACACACATAGGAGAGAGTCAGCATTATGTGTTTACTCAGAAGCAGGAAAGGCTGTCACCGTGCCTCTTGCCGGACAAGTGGAAACCTATTTGTATGAACCGATGCGTCTATCCTGAAAGCCGGAGCTTTTCGTTCTTTGACTCAGGCATATCCGGTAAGAAAGTTGCATGTGAATAGTCATCTATATACCTCTTCCTCTTTTGTGGCTGACTTCCCCGGAAGAAAGTTCAAGGTAGAGTCGGTGACGGGTTTTGGTAAAAAAGAGCTGAAAGCCTTTTTGCAGGATATGGGAAAAGCCAATCTCACCGTGCGAAACTTTCCTTCTTCGGTGGCCGAACTGCGGAAACGCCTGAAGCTGAAAGGGGGTGGGGAAGATTATATCTTTGCTACTACCTTATCGGATGAACAAAAGGTCTTGATAAGAGGCAGAAAAGTGAATTCTTCTCATTCTTTATAAGCCGAGGATAAGTTTGTAGCCTATTCCCCTGACATTCACAATCCTGACTCGGCTGTCTTTTGCCAACTTATGCCTTAGCTTGGTAATGAATACGTGCAGGCTGCGAGAGTTGAAAAAGCTGTCATCACCCCATAGCTCCAGCAGAATGCTTTGACTGCTTACCACTTCATTGCGGTTATTGCATAGCCGTTTCAATATTTCCGATTCACGATGTGATAACTCCTGTGTCGCTCCCGCAAAGGTGAGCTGTTGGGTAACCGTTGAACTGATAGTCTCCTATTCCATAAGAATGACTGACTTCTTTTTCTATGAATGCCTTATGCATCAATGCTTTGAGTCGTACTATCAATTCCTGCATTCCGAAAGGTTTCTTCAAATAGTCGTTTGCCCCCAGCTCGAATCCTTCCACTACATCATTGATGGCCGAGCGTGCCGTGAGGAACAGTACAGGTGTCAGTTTGTCTGTCTGCCTGATGCGGCGAACCATCTCGAAACCATCCATGCGGGGCATCATTACATCTGCCACTACGATATCCGGTTTCTGTGCAAAGAAGGTACGTAATCCTTCTTCGCCATCCGAAGCTGTGGTGATAATAAACTCCTGTTCTTCCAATGTGTCTTTGATAATCATTGCAAGTGTCAATTCATCTTCTACCAATAAAACGTGTATCTTTTCCATTATTTGCCGGGTATTTGAAGAATAAATGTACTTCCTTTTCCTATGCTGCTTTCTACGGTGATGCTTCCTTTGTGTTGTTCTGCCATTGTCTTGACATAATAGAGTCCTAATCCGTATCCTTTTACATTATGTAAATTTCCTGTCGGAACCCGATAAAACTTATCAAATAAGTGTTTTTGTTTGTCACCGGGTATGCCGATGCCTTTGTCACTCACCTTAACCGTTACATAACCATTACACACCGTTACGGAAATGCAAATATCCGCCTTTTCACCGGAGTATTTCACTGCATTGTCTATCAGGTTGCTTATCATGTTGTAGAGATGGGTGCGGTCTGCATATATGGTGGTGTTGTCCATCATTGCCAGGTGGCAATCCATTGGTTTGTCCGCTTTAAGTTGGTGCTGCCTGATAAGTGTTTCCAACATCGGTTTCAAATCTATCTCTTCATAATTGAGCCGGAAGTTCTTACGTTGTTCCATGCTCATGGACAGAATCTGTTCCACCAAGCCACTGAGTTGCTTGAGTTGTGCTTGGATGATTTGCAGATAAGTGTGTCTTTTTTCCGGGTTCTCGGCTCCCTTGAAGTTCAGCATGGCATCATTGGCAGCGTAGGCTACGGCTATCGGGGTCTTGAGCTCATGAGTGATGTTATGAGTGAAATCCTCTTTCATTTCTTCCACACTCTTTTGGCGTAAAATGATTCGGGTGAGATACCAAAAGGAGATTCCCAATATGATAATGATAAAGAAGGAAGTGTAGAGAATACCTTTCATTTGCCGGAATACGAGCATATCTGTCGGTTCCACCCACAAACGGTAGTATCTTTTATTATATAAATCATAATTGTAATAAAAAGAATCGGCTTTCTTGCTTGGAATGAAGCCGGGCGGATAATTCAGACTTCGTACAATGGTCGTGTCCTTGTCGTGCAGCTTCAGCATTTCTATACGGTGGGGCAGGAAGATGATTCCCCGCATAGCGAGTGTGCGATTGAAAAGGCTGTCGAAAGTGGATAGTTGATTTCGGTAAACAAATCAAGCTGGCTGTGTATGCCGCGTTGAAAATACTTGGTGAGCAACTCCAGTGTTCCGTTTTTATCGACAGTGCTTGACAGAGGTTCATTGATTTCCAGTCCGATTCTGTTAGGGATATGGATTCCATAAGAGTTGCCTGCATGGGTCATGATGCTGTCTACTTCAAAGCTCGATTTGATATACTTATCAATGTTACTGTTTCTTTTTAGTGAGTCGCAACGAGCCATCATTTCGTTGTAGTCACTTACTTGCAGGGTCTCTGCCAGACAGTTATCCATATCTTTTTTCATCGAGCTGTAGAGTCCTGTCAGCCAATATGCCTGATAAGCAAATACGCCTATCAATGAAAGGATAATTAATACGGCTATGGCCTTAAACGGTATTTTCATTGTACTGTTTTTCTCATTTATCTACGAAAATAGAGAGAAATCGGCCAACTTCTTCTTTTTGATAACACTAAATAAGACTTGTAAGCGGATGGTAACATGAAGGAATCGCTTTTCCTGCTTACTTTGTTGCATGATGAAAAACTTACTTACCATTTGCTTTTGTTGGTTTGCTCTTTCGGTATGGGGGCAACAGGATACCACATTCCTTTATATGGACAGTCTGTTCCAGCAACTTCCCGAAGTGCTGGTGCGGGGTGAGAGACCGGTGATTAAAGCTGAAAAGGGCAAACTGATTTATGATGTGCCGCGTATTATCGAAAAACTGCCGGTGACAAATGCTTATGAAGTCTTGAAAGAACTGCCCGGAGTGACCGAGCAAAACGGGAACCCTGAGTTTGGGAGGACTGAGGGTTACGGTGGTGGTCAACGGCAAAGTGACCACATTGGATAAGGAGCAGTTGCGTGCCATGCTCGAAGGTACTCCTGTGAGCCGCATTGAGAAAGCAGAATCATGTATGCCGCCCTGCCCGTTATCAGGTGCGCGGACCGATGATAAATTTAATATTAAAATCAAACTTAGGGCAACGGTCTTCTTTGAAAGGAGAACTCTTTCCTCCTACGAACAGTCACGACGCGAACACATCAATGAAAGAGCCACATTGCTTTATACATCAGCCGCTTTGCGGCGGACTTGATGTATACCTACTCTTTCGGGCATACTAAGAACGAGACAGAAAAGTGGTCGGAACATGAACTGGCCGACGGCCTGCATGAGCTTACCTTGAATACCTTGAGTAGCGGATACGGAGGACGGCATAACATCCGTTTGGGGACGGATTATGATTTTGGGAAAAAGAATGTGTTGAGCATGGTATATACTTCCCAACTCGGTTACGGACAAGACCGTACGTCGATGCACGGAACGGGAAACAGTGATAAGGCAGATGACGGAGACCGTCGGCTTCATAATGTGAAGTTGGATTATCAATCTTCTTTCGGACTTACGGCCGGAATGGATTTTACCTATTTTGATTCTCCCGGTACGACGGTACTGACCGGTGTGATGGAAGAGGAAAAGAAATCATTCTTCTATAAGAGTAATCAACGTATCAACCGCCTGCTCTTTTATCTTAATCAGGAACATGCTTTGAATAACGGGTGGGAGTTGAATTATGGTGCGAAATATAGGACTGCGCATGATAACAGTTACCAGTTTTACTACGATGGCGAGACGGGAGACTTGCTGACAGACAACTCGTTGAAGTCACGCCGGACGGAATATACCTTTAACGGTTATGCGGGCTTCAGTAAAAACTTCGGCAAACGTTTCTCTTTTGACTTTTCACTGGCTGCCGAGCTTTATAACTCGCAAACGTGGCATGAATGGATGCTTTATCCCACATTGAATGCCAATTATCGGGCAAAGGACGGACATATGTTTCAGCTGTCTTTCAGCAGTAATCGTTCTTATCCTGACTATTGGAGTACACAGCCCACAGTGCAGTATGTGGATAGTTATACAGAGGTGCATGGCAATCCGGTGCTGAAACCCTCATCCGACTATCTGGCTGTCTTGGCTTATATATTGAAGAGTAAGTATGTTTTTGCTCTTTTCTATGAAGAGAAACCTGACCATTTTGCTCAGTTACCTTATAAATTGCCCGACCGCTTGGCCGAGGTGAACAAGTTCATCAATTATAATTTCCAGCGGCAAATGGGGATACGATGATGGCTCCTTATAAGATTGGCAATGGTGGTCGCAACGGCATGTTGATAGCGATGCAGAGCCGTGACAAGGCGGATGATTTTTATGATATTCCGTTTGACCGCAAAAAGTGGGTATTCGTCTTTCGGACGAGTAATACGCTCACCCTGTCGAAGCAACCTGATGTGGTAATGAACGTAAGTGCTTTCTTGCAGACCAAAGCGCGTCAGGGAATCTATGATTTAGGCAACTATTGCGATGTGACGACTTCGGTGAAGTGGACATCGCCTGACAAGAAGGCACAGTTGACATTGACCGGCAATGATCTCTTTGACAGCCGTAACCGGATGGATTTAAGAATTGACTATGCCAATCAACATAGTCGTACAAAGTTTAATAAATCCAATCGGAATATAACTCTGTCATTCCTTTATAAATTTGGCGGTTATAAGGAAAAGAAGCGTAAGGAAGTGGATACGAGTCGATTGGGACATTGATACTTTAGGTACGGACAGCGCGGAATAGAAAAAGTCCGCGTTTGTCCGTAAAGTCTGTACCTGAAATAAATGGAGTAAATCCGTCGGTAGTTTACCGTTCAAACGGTTTCAGCCTTCCATTTTTGTTTTGAATGCCAAGGCATACATGCGCATCTGCTTTACCATGGCCAGCAAACCGTTGCTGCGTGTGGGAGACAAATGTTCTTTCAGGCCGATTTTCTCTATAAAGTAGAAATCGCTGTTCAATATTTCGTCGGGAGTGTGTCCTGATACGACTTTAATGAGCAATGCGATGATACCTTTTACTATCAATGCATCGCTTTCTGCCTGGAAAACCACTTTGCCGTCTGTCAGGTCAGCCTGTAACCATACACGGCTTTGGCAACCGTCAATCAGGTTTTGTTCCGTTTTATATTGAGGGTCGAGTGGTTCTTGCTCATTTCCCAAGTCAATCAGTAATTGGTATTTGTCCATCCAATCGTCAAAGTCACTGAATTCCTCGATAACCTCGTCTTGAAGTTCGTTTATTGTTTTCATTGTTTTGAATTTTATTTCTCATTATAAATTACATCCATCACTGTTTGACCGACAGCTTTCAGTGTATTGCGGTCTATATTGTCCATCGTATCGTTTATCGTATGCCAGGTAGAGCCGAAAGAAGAACGTTCGTTATTGGATCATAATTGATGATGTCCACACACGGGATACGTGCCAGTTGGTGTACATACAAGTGGTCATCGGTTACAGGAATGCCGTCCGCTTTCACAAAATACTTGCCATAGCCAGCTCATGTGCCTTTTTCCAAATCTTTTTCATTTCGGAACGTGCCGTTTCCGAGGAATAACCCTCATAATAGAAGTTGCATCTTTACCGCCTACCATATCAAGCAGAATTCCGTAGCGGGCATTATAATTCTGTACGTGGGGAGTGCGTGCCCAGAACTGTGACCCCAGACACCATGTATCCTGTTTGGGTTGTCCTGTATAAAATTCCGGTGTTCCGTAGTCTTCCGCATCAAAGAAGATAATGTCAATGCCCAGTGCCGGTTCTTTCTGTTGAATTTGACGGGCGATTTCCAGCAATACGCCTACACCGCTTGCGCCATCATTTACTCCGAGAATATGCGTGTGGTGATTCTTGGGTCGGGATCATTGTCGGCATACGGCCGGCTGTCCCAATGCGCACAAAGCATGATGCGTTTTTTGCTTTCGGGTTTATAGCTCCGATGATATTCCGTGCTTTCAGTATGGTTCCGTCCCAAGCTATGAGGTCTGCACGTTGGTTATAAACCTTGGCTCCAAACTTTTCCAGTTGTTGAGCCAAATACTCTCCGCATTCTTCATGTGCTTTTGTATTCGGCACTCTCGGACCGAAATCCGCTTGTGCCCCGACGTATGCATAAGCACTGTCTGCATTGAATTCGGGTGCTTTGACTACTTCTTTTTCCACTGCATCTATTCGGTCACTTTTCTTATTGCTGTTTCCGCAAGAAATAACGGTCAGTACAAGCATCAGGAACAGGATGGTTAAAATGTTCTTATTCTTCATATATTTCTCTTTTAAATCTTCCACTTTGTCCGGTTGCAAAGTTACATTATTTTCTTTGTACTTCTTCCATTACCCGCAGGAAGTTTCCTCCCCAGATAAGCCGGATACTTTCTTCGCTGTATCTTTCTAACAATAGTTGACGGGTGAAGTTTATCAGTTCCGATGCAGAAGCACAACCGGTGATGCCTCCGTCACCGTCAAGTCGGTACCGATACCCACATGTTCTATTCCCATGATATTCACCATGTGGTTCAGATGATTGATGGCATCTTTAATGGTTGCATGGCCTTCTTTCCGCAGGAAGCCGTCGTATAACGTTACTTGGGCTACTCCTCCTTTGGCGGCAAGAGCTTCAGTTGGGCGTCTGTCAGGTTACGCGGATGGTCGCACAATGCACGTGCGGAAGAATGCGAGGCAACAATCGGCTTCGTGCTGATTTCCAACGCATCATAAAAACTTTTTTCTCCGGCATGCGAGATATCTACCATCATGCTACACGGTTCATTTCTTTAATTACGTCTTCTCCGAAAGCACTGACTCCCAGTCCTTCGGCATTATCACGTGCCGAACCGCAAATGTCATTATTCCCATTGTGCAGAGTGTCATATACACCACTCCGCGTTTTCGGAAACGCTCCACATTACTTATATCCTTGCCAATGGCATAACCATTCTCTATTCCCAGCATAATGGCTTTCTTCCCTTCCATTTTCAGCCGCCATAAATCGTTTGGCGTATAAGCCAAATCAACGGCCGTACAGTTCTTGGCAACCATTTCTTCTATTTCGTTCAGAATGCGGTCGGCTTTTGCAGTAGCAGCCGGCAATGCCTCGTCGGTACGTTCCGATTGTTTCAGGTAGGCTACCATGATTGTGGCATCCAGTCTGCCTTCCGTCATCTTATGTAAGTCCACCAATATCTTTTTGTCGCGGGAAGCAAAGTCAATGCCCCGGTCGAAAACATCGGCGTATCGCAATGCGAATCCAGTGTAATCATACGGCTGTGCAGACGTTTTGCTTCCTGAAAAGAAGCAGCTTCTTTTATCAGCCAGTGGAAGAGTGGCATCATGCATTCGTCACCCCGTAAGATGAAACATTCGGGATGCCATTGAACTCCCAGCATTGATTTATATTCGGTGGATTCCATCGCTTCTATCACTCCGTCCGCAGCCCGGGCACACACGCGGAAACCCGGTGCAACTTCTTTTACAGCCTGATGGTGGAAAGAATTTACCGGCAGGACATCTTTTTCAAACAGACGATGTAGCAATGAATCTTTTTCTATCCGAACCGAATGTGATGCATAACTTCTTTCCAGGTCCTGGTCGTGCTTTATGCGCGTTCCTTCCATTTGTGAGTGGATATCCTGATACAAGCTGCCTCCGAGGGCGGCATTCATCATCTGTATGCCCCGGCAGATACCCAGTATCGGGATTTGTCTGTCGGCAGCCAGCTTTGTCAATAAGAGTTCCTGCCTGTCACGGTGTGGGTTGATGCTGTGGAGTTCCTTTACCGGTTCTTCATCCATGAAAAGAGGATTGATATCCGCACCTCCCGTCAGCAGGATTCCGTCCAGCGATTCGAGTGCATTTATCAAACTGTCAGTGTCATCGAATGAAGGGAGAATGAATGGCACTCCGCCTGCTTTCAGAATGGAAGTAAAGTAACCTTCTGCCAAGGTGCATTCCCCATCCTGAAGTTTCCGGTCAGTCCGATAACCGGTGCTTTTTGTAACAGGGGAATGTGCGGTGTATATCATCGTACGCTGCTGAAATGTCAAATGTTTGAAACGTTTTCATAAGTTAAATTATTCGTAGAAACTAAGCAAAGATAGGGATAAATTCAGATTTATTTTTCATATTTGCTAAAAATCTAATGATTATGGAACCTATACAGGACTTTGCCCGATTAATCAGCCGTCTGCGTGCGCAAAAGGAGCGTAAACGAGTTGCAGTGGTTTGCCCTAACGACCCGCATACGGAGTATGTTATTACCCGTAGCTTGCACGAAGGGTTTGCCGATTTCCTGTTGGTGGCTGATACTCCCCATTTATTGAATGCCGAATATATCCGGTTGCAGTACCCGGAGCATGTAAAAGTGTATGAGGCGACAAGTCCCGACAAAGCTGCTCAAGAAGGAGTGGCATTGGTCAGAGAAGGACATGCCGATGTGTTGATGAAAGGAATAATCAACACCGATAACCTGCTGCGTGCGGTTCTAATAAGGAACATGGTTTGCTTCCTCAGGGAAATGTATTGAGCCATATAACAGTGGCTCAGATACCTACTTATAATAAATTATTGTTTTTCTCGGATGCGGCAGTAATCCCCCGACCTACATTGGCTCAGTTTGAGGCTATGCTGAAATACGATTTGGAAGTTTGTCGCCGTTTGGGTATTTCCGAACCTCGGGTGGCACTTATTCATTGCACCGAGAAGATAAATGAAAAGTTTCCCCATACCCTTTGACTATGCTGTTTTAAAGGAACGTGCCGCATCCGGTGCTTACGGCTCCATGTTTCTGGACGGGCCGATGGATGTAAAGACGGCTTGCGATGCTCATAGTGGTGAGGTGAAAGGCATAAGTTCGCCTGTAGTGGGGCATGCTGACCTGTTGATATTTCCCAATATCGAATCAGGCAATACATTTTATAAAACAGTATCCTTATTCGGCGATGCTAATATGGCAGGTATGCTGCGCGGAACCATAGCTCCGGTTGTTGTCCCTTCACGTGCCGATTCGGGAAACTCGAAATATTATAGTTTAGCATTGGCTTGCGTGGCCGGATAAAACCTTAAAGTTATATGAAGATATTTGTCATTAACCCGGGCTCTACTTCCACGAAGTTGGCTCTTTTTGAAAATGAAAAAGTAATATGGGCGGCAGGTGCTCACCATTCCTCAGAAGACTTGCAACATTTTCATCATGTGAATGAGCAATATGAGTATCGCAGGGATTTATATTCCGATTGTTGGCCGAGGCGGTATTCCTATTGAGTTTGACGCTGTGATTGCGCGGGGCGGCTTGTTGAAACCGACTCCGGGGGGAGTGTATGCCATTAACGAACAGATGAAATATGATTTGCTTCACGCACGTATGGAGCATGCTTGTAATTTGGGGGCTTTAATTGCCGATGAAATGGCAAAAAAATGCGGTTGCCCCGCTTATATTGCCGACCCGGAAGTGGTGGATGAGTTGCAGCCGGCAGCGCGTTATACCGGTATCCCCGAGATAGAACGTATTTCTATTTTCCATGCATTAAACAGTAAGGCGGTTTCCCGTAAATATGCCGCTTCCATCGGAAAGCATTATGAAGAATTGAATTTGATTGTGGTTCACCTGGGAGGTGGCATCTCGGTCGGAGCACACTGTCAGGGCAGGGTAATTGATGTAAACAATGCATTGAACGGTGAAGGTCCTTTCAGCCGGAGCGTGCCGGTACTATTCCTGCCGATCAGTTTGCCGAACTGTGTTTCAGCGGGAAATATACCTTGCGTCAGGTGAAGAAGATGTTGAACGGTAAGGGTGGTTTGATAGCCCATCTCGGGACAAACGATGTTGCTTCTATTGCCCATAAAGCCGAAGCAGGCGAGGAGCCCTATAAAGGAGTGCTGGATGCCATGCTTTATACGGTTGCCAAACAGGTCGGGGCGATGTATGTTTCGCTTCGCGGGAAAGTGGATGCCATTATTCTGACAGGAGGAATAGCCCATAGCGATTATTGTGTAGGTGCTCTTCGTGAACAGATAGACTATCTGGCTCCTGTTGTACTGATTCCCGGGGAGGATGAAATGGGTTCGCTGGCATTCAATGCTTTGGGGGCATTGAAAGGAGAGCTGCCTTTGCAGGTGTATCACCCGCAATAATACATTCTTTTCAGCTTTCCTCCATACTTTTCAGTTCCCATCGCAGAATGGGGATGTATCAAAACTTCCTTTTTATCGAAATGGGGAGTGTGTCAAAACGTGGATAATGCTGTCGTTTAATCTGTAGGAGCGAGGTTCGCTCGCCCGAAAACAGTTTGCTTTGTGTCTTCGGGCAGGCAAATCCTGCCCTACAGTTGACGATGGGATAGGTCTTTTAGTTTCGACATACCCTCATGGAGGTGAGTCTCTATACAGTGTTGCTGCGCTTTGTTTCCTCCGGCATGCCTCGGATTTGTCCGGCGGTGTCTTCCCATTGTTCTGCCGGTAGGGGGCATTTCTCTTTCGGCAGTTCTGTTCGAGTAACAAGGGGCAGTCATTGTTCTTGTGGATTTAACACCTCAAGCAAACACCTGTCCCCCGGTGTTGTTTCTTCCGGTTTTCAACCCCTGCATGCGTTTTTGAGCTTCCTAAGCCGTTTCATTAGCCGGACCAAGCGTTTTCGTCTTTTCGGTTATGCCCGTCTGTTAGTTGAATTACTACAGTCTCCGGCAGCGGACTGTATAGTCCGTTGCAGTGGACCGTACAGTCTGCTACAGTGGACTGTACAGTCCATTGCCGCAGACTGTAATAATCTTCCGTTCAAAAGCTTG
>ENA-OQAS01000788-OQAS01000788.1-human-gut-metagenome-genome-assembly--contig:-NODE-788-length-16013-cov-5.280939_pt1 | contig 16013 bp, 22 predicted proteins | sample MGYA00242733_ERZ504523 | MGnify/ENA primary metagenome ERZ504523 (study PRJEB26092, sample SAMD00036239) | human gut metagenome | host: Homo sapiens | study: EMG produced TPA metagenomics assembly of... | reverse complement strand
GCCGTTTGGTATTCCAGCGGTTTCAGCGCCTTGCCCGGCTTCTCCTGCCTCGATGGCGCAAATAGCCCCCGGCAGTCAGTTCAGCCCGAATGGCAGAAATCTCCGCATCGGTAGAGGAACGACTCAGGGCGTCCAGCACACTGTCCAAATACGCCGCTTCCGCCTCTGCCTGGGCAATAAAGCCGGTAAGCTTTTGCTCCGCCACCTGCTTTTTGCGATAGTCTTTATAATACTTTGGGCGTTAGCCGAGGGACTCAGCGCCGGGTCTGCCGGAATACGCACCACCGTGCCCGGCTCATAATAATTCTCTAAATCATAAAAAGGCGCGCCCTTCTCCAGCGCATATTGGTTGGAGGTGATCAGGTCGCGTAAATACGGTACTTGTCCTTATCCGCACAGTCCAGCAGCTCCTGCCGCCGATTCTCCGCCTTGCGCACTGCCCGCTCCTGCAGGGTGGTCAGGTGGTGAAACAGATCGGCGCTGCGGCTCTTGATCCGCGCCAGCCGCACGCGCTCGTAAAAGAAGAAGTCCAGCAGCGCGCTGGGGCTGTCAAAGCTGCGGCATTTCAGCAAATCACCATACTGGCGAATGGGGGTAAAGGCAAAGTCCTTAGGCACACCGTCCAGCACCACCGTGGGCGACGGCGCCAGCGCATAGGCGCGCAGCTGTTCCAAGGTCAGCCCATGCTCCACCTCCCGGCAGATAATGGGCGACACACCCAAAAGGGTACTTTGCACTTCCTTGGCGCCGGTGGCACCGCAGGTTTGCAGTCGGTGGGTAATGGTGTCTAAATCCTCGGTTAGAATATTTAATTTGTCCTGGGGCGGCGGTAAAGTGTAGTCCACCCCGGGCAGCAGCCGCCGATTGCCGGTCTCGCCGGTCATACGGCGAATACAATCTATAATTTTACCGTTGCCGTCCAGGAGTAAAATGTTGGCGTAACGACTTAAAATCTCGATCACCAGTCGGTAGGTCACCCGATCTCCCAGCTCATTGGTGCCGGTAAAGTGCAGTTCCAGCACCCGCTCCAAACCGGGCTGGGTCACATCGTCCAGCCGCGCCCCTTGCAGCAGCTTACGCAGCAGCATGGTAAACATAGGGGGTCTCGCCGGGTTCTCCGCGCATAATCCGTAAAATGCACCCGGGTGCTGTCCGGGCGACAGCTGAGCAGCAACTTTTTAGCGCCGCTACGCCCCCGCAGTCAGCACGATCTCCTCTTTGGTAGGCTGGTGGATCTTGTCCACCCGATCCCCCACCGCACCGTCTGCGATCTCCTGTTGCAAGCAGTGCAAAAAAATACCGTCCAGAGCCATATTTACACCGTCAGCACAGGGTTCTTCTGGGGTGCGCAAATAAATTCCACATCCGGGAACGCCTGTTCCAATCTTTCTTTTAAGGTCATAAAGGCGGCATACTCGGTCTCGTAATGACCGGCAGCCAGTACCGGGTACTGCGCCTCTGCCGCTTCCAGCAGATCATGGTAACGCACCTCACCGGTAAGATAGCAGTCTGCCAGTTGTTGCGCCTGTCGCCAAAATTCACCGCCGGCGCCGCCGCAAACGGCTACCGTTTCGATCAGCGCCTCCGTGTCTGTATAGCGCAAGCCATCGCTTTCCAGCACTTCACCGGCCATAGCGGCAAAATCGTCCACGCTCATAGCCTGGGACAGGCGGCCAACAGTCAAAAACCCGTCGGCGCTATGGGTCAGGTTCGTAAGCCCAAGCAAAGCAGCCAAACGATCGCCAATACGCCGGGTGCCTTGTCAAAACAAGTGTGGGCGCTGATAAGCGCAATGCCGTTTTGCACCAATTCGCTGACCGGCGTACCGGTATAGACCTGCCTCAGTCCGTGAAAAATCAGCGGATGATGGGTCAAGAGCAGCTCTGCCCCCATACCCACGGTAAAGTCTACCACCGCCAGGGTTGCGTCCAGGGACAGCACGCAACGGCGCACAGGCGCCTGCATATCCCCCACCAAGAAGCCGGAATTGTCCCACTCCTCCATGGTGTCATAAGGCGCAATGGAATTGATCCAGTTGTTAATATCTGCAACAGTCGTCATAATTTTTCCTCAATGGCGCGGATCACATCCGCCGTATCCGCGCCGCCCTTTTGGCGATTGCGCAGGTAGCGGATTAGCTGCTCAAAATAAGCCTTGTCACTAAAATCCGTAATTCCGCCCAAATACAAATCCGCCGGGGTATAGCCCTCCGGCGCACCGCCGGGTACAGCCAGCAGCACCAAATAATGATGCCGTCCCTCCTGCACCACCCGGGCGCAGCGAATTTCAAAGCCATTTGTATACAAAAATTGCCGCACGACCTCCGGGTGGGTCATGGGCTGCAAAATCAATGTTTTTTTATGTATATACGGGCAGGCGGACAAGATCTCAGTAATCAGTTCTCCGCCCATACCTGCCAAAATTACCGCATCGCACTCGGTATCTGCAATATCCGTCAGTCCACTGCAAAGGCGGGTTTGAATTTGGAAGGTCAAGCCCAGTTCTTCTACCAATCGGCGGCAGGCACCCAACGGCCCGGGCGCACATCGGCAGCCACCACACGGGGCGCAATCCCCTGTTGCACCAAATAGGCGCTCACATAGCCGTGGTCGCAGCCAATATCCGCCACCGCGCAGCCGGGCGGCACCATGTCCGCCACAGCCTGCAATCGCAGAGTTAAAACGATCATTTCCGGATCAGAGCATTGATCTGCTCCAGCAGATCGTCTGTATCTACGCCATGCACAGCGCAAGCCTGCTCCACCGTCTCACCCCGAGATGCGGGGCAGCCCAAGCAGTGCATACCCATCTGCAAAAAGTAAGGGGCCGCATCCGGGCAAATGTCTAAAATATCGCCGATCACTGTATCTTTTGTAATTTTCGTCATTTTGTTGTCCTCCGGTACGATTAAATCCGTTATACTATATATAGTATAACCTACTTTGACATAATAGCACAAATGAATTGCAAGTTCAAGCCGATTGTGGTAAAATAGTCACCGGTTCAAGTTATGGCCTTATTTCTATGGATAAATCAGGTGATTTTATGCAAAATCTAAATCCAAAAGACGGCGCTTACAATCCCGGGTTGCAATTCGACGCCTTTACAGCAGGCATTGAGGACGGCGGCCTGCGTGCAAAAAGTTCCATTTCTGCTATGGTGTGCTACATTCTTGCCAATATTGAAAAGCCCCTAAGCATTAAGAATATTACCGACGCGCTGACTGCCGGTTGCATTGCCAATTATTTTGAGATCTGCGACTCCATTGACCGGCTGAAAGCCGCCGGCCAAATTGTAGAAAAAGACGACCGGCTGTACGCTACACCCCAGTGCAAAGCGGCAGTGGAACTGATCGAGAACGACCTGCCTCTGACCATGCGAGAAAAGAGCATTGCCTGTTGCCAACGGGCGCTGGCCAAGGAGACGTATCAGCGAGAGAATCGGGTGGATATTGAGCCGGACGGCAACGCCTTCCAGGTGACACTGCATGTGAGCGATATTGACCGGGACTTTATGGCGCTCAAGCTCTATATGCCTACCAAGGCACAGGCCCAGGCAGTTAAAGAGAAGTTCCAGGCCAATCCGGTGCGCGTCTATGAAGCGGTAATTAACACACTTTTTAGCGAGGAACAGGACCCACCCATTGACTGAGGCGAAAAGAGCCGCTGACATCAGCGGCTCTTTTTTATAAATACAAGCACAAAAAATCCCGCCTGCAACCGCAAGCGGGATCTTTTTTAATCCATTAGTCCTGGTCGGACAGAGCGGGAATGCCCTCTTCCGGCTTGGGCAGCAAAGTCTTCATGGACAGGCTGACACGCTTCTTGTCAAAGTCAATGTCCGTGATCTCGCACTTCACTTCATCGCCCACCTTCAGCACATCGCCGGGGGTCTTTACACGATCCCAGCTGATCTGGCTGATATGGATCAGGCCATCAATACCGGGGATTACATTGGCAAAGGCGCCAAAGGCAGCCAGACCAACGATCTTAGCATCCACAACGGTGCCCACAGGATAATCGCGCTTGAGAATCTCCCACGGGTTGTCCTCCAGCTTCTTGAAGCCAAGAGAGATCTTCTTGTTCTCGTCATCCAGCTTCTTGATGGTCACCTCTACGGTGTCGCCAACCTTAACCACCTCACTGGGGTGCTTAATGCGGTTCCAACTCAGCTCGCTGATATGAATCATACCGTCAATACCGCCGATATCTACGAACGCGCCGTAGCTGGTCAGGGACTTCACGGTACCGGTCAGCTTCTGACCCTCGGACAGGGTAGCCCACAGAGCCTCCTGCTGGGCTTTCTTCTCCTCATTGGCTACTACCTTAATGGAGCCAACGGCACGGCGGCGAGCCGGGTTCAGGTCAATAACCTTGAAGCGAACGGTTGTGCCCTTGAGCACATCCAGTTCCTGCCCACGGGGTACGCCGGTAAGAGAAGCGGGCACAAACACGCGGGTGCCCTTGGCGGTTACCAGAACACCGCCCTTTACGATAGCAACGACGGTGCCTTCCAGCACTTCATCGTCTCATGCGCTGCAACGATTTCGTCCCAGCCTTTGAATGCGTCCACCAGCTTCTTGGAAAGCTTCAGAACGCCCTCTTCATCGGATGTTTTCATGATGACGAGGTCCAGTACATCGCCGATTTTGACAACATCCTCTGCTTTATCCACCGGCTCTGCGGAAAGATCAGCCAATGCGATCACACCGGTCTGCTTTCTGCCGGTTACGTCAACGAATACCTCGGTGGGTGTGATGTTTACAACAGTGCCCTTTACGACCTTGCTGTTATCATCTTCGCTAAAGGATTCTTCCAGCATTTCTGCGAATGAGGATGCCTCACCATCAGCAGATGTGTTGACAGCAGCCTCAGCGGCCTGATTCGCATCTGCTGTCTCCACAACTTCTTCAGTAGCGGCTGAAGTTGTTTCAACTTCCTTTTCTTTAATTTCTTCGGACATGGTTTTGAGTACCTCCTTGATGATTGCCGACGGCGTAGACGCCCCGGCTGTAACACCAACCACCGCATAGGCACTGAGATGTAGACCGCGCAGCTCCGCCGCCGTTTCAATCAGAAAAGTTGGCGCATTCGCAGCACACACATCTCGCAGCTTACAGGTGTTTGATGAATGGCGACCTCCGATCACAAGCATCGCGTCGCACTCCCTGGACAGAGCCGCCGCTTCTTCCTGTCTTTCAGAAGTAGCATTGCATATTGTACTATAAATTTTGGTATTTGTACATACCTTTTTAAGAATTTTCTCAGACTTTTTCCATTCTTTTAGGCTAAATGTGGTCTGAGAAACGCAAATCATCGGGTTGCTTGGTGAAATTGCACCACTTTTTAGGATCTCCTGCAATTCCTCGGCATTTTTAAACACATAACTGGCGCCGAGGCAATAAGATCGAATACCAACACTTCCGGGTGATCCGCGTCTCCGGCAATGAGCACCGTGGTGTCCGGCGACTGGCTGCCCACAATACGATGAATCTTCAAAACAAAGGGGCATGTAGCATCCGTAAAAGGCAAATGGCGTGCCTCCATTTCCTCCACCACACACTTGTCCACCCCATGGGTGCGCACCACAATCTGATACCCGGGCGGACAGTCCTCTACCCGATCAATGATCTTGACCCCGCGCGCCGCCAGATCGCCCACCAGCTGGGCATTATGAATAATGGGGCCAAGGGTGCACACCTGCTCCCCTGCCTCCACTTTATCATATAACAGTTCCACCGCCCGATTGACGCCAAAGCAGAAGCCGGCGGTCTTGGCCAGTTTTATTTGCACGCTCTCTCATCCTCCCACAGGGCGGTAATGGCGTCCATCACCTTGCCGGCAGCGTCCTTAATATCGTGGGGGCCAGCTCTTCTCGATCCAGTCCCAGGTCTGCCTGGGTCAGCAGCTTACCGTAGCGGACAGTCACCTGCTTGCCCGCTTTGATTTTGCCGTCGCAGCAAATGGCCACCGGCAGCACATCGGCGCCTGTGGCCTTGGCGATCACTGCCACACCGGCCTTGGCCTTTTGGGGCACACCGTCCTTGTCTTTAATGCGGCGACCTTCCGGACAAATGGCCATCACGTGATTTTCCTCTATAATCTTCACGCCGTAGTCAATAGCAGAGGTATCGCCCTTGCCCCGGCGCACCGGGAAGGCATACATCCGGGTCATAAACCAGGCGGCAATGGGATTCTTAAACAGTTCCGCCTTGGCCATAAAATGCAGGGGCGGCACCTCTTTGGGTAACGCCACAAACACCGGGTCAACCGCGCAGGTGTGGTTGATGGCAACAATATAGTTGGTGCGACCCTTGGGAATGTTCTCCAGTCCCTTAAAGCGCATTTTGTACACAAGCTTCACCAGCGGGCGAAATACAGTCTTGATGAAGCATAGGTTTTGTAATGTTTTACCTGGGTGTAGTCAAATTCTTTCATTTTGTATGCTCCCGAATGATATTGATGATTAGGTCGGTGGACTGCTGCAAGTCCAGTTCCGAGGTATCTGCCATAATGCTGTCGGCAGAGGGTTTCAGCGGGGCGATCTCCCGGTGGCTGTCCTGGTAATCCCGGCGGTTCACATCCGCCAGCACCTCTTCATAGGTCACCGTCTGTCCCTTTTCCACCAGTTCCTTATACCGGCGACGCGCGCGACACTCCGGCGTAGCGGACAAAAAGATCTTCACCTGGGCATTGGGCAACACCACGGTGGCAATATCCCGACCATCCATAATTACATTGTTTTTCTTGGCTAAATCTCGTTGCAAGTCTAACAGGAACGCCCGCACAGCCGGCACGGCGCTGACCTTGGATGCGCCCATACTAATCTCCGGCGTGCGAATCAGGTCGGACACATCTTCTCCGTTCAGGTACACATGCTGGCTGCCGTCCACAAACTTCAATTCCACCTGCAAAGTTGGCAGCAACGCAGCAATGCCGTCGTCCGACTCCAAGACGCCGGCGCGCACTGCGCCCAGCGCCACCGTGCGATACAGCGCACCGGTGTCCACATAAATATAACCCAGCGCCTTGGCTGCCGCCTTGGCGATGGTGGACTTGCCTGCGCCGGCAGGTCCGTCAATGGCAACATTGATCATCATAAAAATCCCCCTTTTAGAATTACAGGTTTTGGCCGCACAGGGTGCCGGTGGAAAATGCAATCTGCAAATTGAACCCGCCGGTATAGCCGTCCACATCCAGCACCTCGCCGGCAAAATACAAATTCTCCACCAGCTTAGAGCCCATAGTCTTTGGCGACACCTGGCGCACATCTACGCCCCCGGCGGTAACAATGGCCTCCTCCACCGGGCGAAAGTCGGTGATATGCACAGCAAAGTCCTTCATCAGCCGCACCAACGCGTGGCGCTCCTCCCGACTGATCTGATTGACCTTCTTGCCCGGTTCCAGCCCGCTGCGGCGTACAAATACCGGAATCAGCTTCCGGGGCAGCAGCCCGCCCAAGGCGTTGATCAAATCTTTATTTTGCAACGCGGAAAAGTCCCGCTGCACCCGCCGATCCAACACATCAAAGGCCAGCGCGGGCTTTAAGTCGATATGCAGATTATACACCCCTCGCTCCGGCTGTGTCAAATGGCTGGAGGCAGAGAGCACCACCGGTCCGCTAACCCCATAGTGGGTAAACAGCATTTCGCCAAAATCCGTATAGACTTCCTTGCTCCCTTGGGTCACCCGAATCTCAACATTCCGCAGGCTCAGGCCTTGCAGCTCCGGGATGAAATTATTATCACACACCAAAGGCACCAACGCCGGACGAATGGGCACAATGGTGTGGCCGCACTGGCGGGCAAAGGTGTAGCCGTCGCCGGTAGAGCCGGTGGCAGGATAACTACACCCGCCGGTACATACGGCAACGCTGTGGCAGGTCAAGCGGCGACCGTCGGTCAAATGCACCGCCTGTACCCGCCGACCGTCCTCGGTCAGCTCCAGCCGCTCTACCGTGCCTTGCAGAAACTGCACACCGGCATTTTTGGCACGGCGCACCAAGGCGTCTACAATATCCGTTGCGTTATCCGATACCGGGAATACCCGCTCCCCTCGCTCAATCTTCGTGGGCACGCCCAAGTCCTCCATCAGAGCGATGGTGTCATAAGGCATAAAGTTAGAAAAGGCGGAATACAAAAACCGCGGGTTGGTGGGAATATGCTCCAACAACCCTTGCAGGTCAAAGGTGGCATTGGTCACATTGCACCGCCCTTTGCCGGTAATGCGCAGTTTGCGCCCGGGACGCTCCATTTTTTCAATCAGCAGCACACGGCCGCCCCTCTCGGCACACACCGCTGCGGCGGTCAGCCCGGCAGCACCGGCGCCAATGACAATTTTTGGTTCACTCATACTTCTTCCTCACCGGCGGCCAGTTCCTCGCTTGCATTCTCCCATCGGGCGTACAGATCGTCTCTGCGGGCGGTGGCGGCGTCCAGCTTGGCGGTTAGGTCCATCAGCGCCTGATAGTCTGCACCGGCAGACAGCTGCGCTTGCAGTTCTTCAATCTCTGCCTCCGTCTCCTCAATTTCCGCTTCCAACCGGGTAACGGCGGTGCGCAGCTTGCGCAGGCGGGAGGCACGCTCCTTTTGCTCTTTATAAGAATTGGTCTTTGGTTTTTCTTTGACGGCAGCTGTCCTCTGCTGTGTGACCGCACGATGCGCCATATAGTCGTCGTAGTTGCCGGTATAGCTTTGCACCCCATTGGGCGTCAGCTCCAGCACCCGGGTCGCCAGCTTATTGATAAAATATCGGTCGTGGGACACGATGAGCATGGTGCCGTCATAACGAAGCAGCGTGTTTTCCAATTCTTCCCGTGAGGCTGCATCCAGGTGGTTGGTGGGCTCGTCCAGAAGCAGGAAGTTATAGCCGCCCAGCATCAACTTCAGCAGCGCCACACGCGCACGCTCACCACCGGAACACACGGACAAAGACCGATACACCTCTTCACCCTTAAACAGGAACGCCGCCAACGCATTGCGCACCCGGGTCTCCGTCATTTGAGGGAAGGAGTCCCACACCTCGCCGATCACCGTTTTAGTCAGGTCCAGCTTGGCCTGCACCTGGTCAAAGTAGCCGGTGAGTAAGTTGCTGCCAAAGCGAAAAGTGCCGTCCTGGCGAGGGTATTCGCCGGTCAAAATTTTAAGCAGCGTGGTCTTGCCACAACCGTTATCCCCCAGCAGGAACACCCGCTCCTGCCGCTTAATGTCAAAGGACACATCACGGAACAGCGCTTTGCCGTCAAAGGACTTAGACAAGCCGTCGCAGCTAAGCACATCTTCACCGCTGACACACTTTGGGGAAAAGTCAAAGCGGATTTTCTGCAACTTGGCGTCCGGCACCACCAGCTGGTCACGAATACGCTGGATCACCTTTTCCTTGCTCTCGGCAGTTTTGATATTCTTCTCCCGGTTCCACTGCCGCTGCTGGGCAATAATACCCTCCAGGCGGGCGATTTCTTTCATATCATTGTCGTACTTCTCGGCAATGGCCTTTTGCTCCGCCGCTTTTTTTGCAACGGAGTAGTTGCCGCTAAAGCAACGGATCTTTTGATTTTCCAGTTCAATGGTTTTGTCCGTAATACGATCCAGGAAATAGCGATCGTGGGACACGATCAGGCAGGCGCCCTTAAAATCGGAAAGAAAGTTCTCCAACCACTCCACTGCGTGAATATCCAGGTGGTTGGTAGGTTCGTCCAGCAGCAAAAAGTCCGCCTTAGATAGCAGCAGCTTTGCCAAAATCAACTTAGACTTCTGTCCGCCGGACAGCTTGTCCGTGGACATATCAAACTGCTTTTCCGTAAAGCCCAGCCCCAGCAGCGCCGAGCGTGTCATGGATTTATAAGTCAGGCCGCCCTCTCGCTGGAACTGCTCCGTCAAACGGTCTTGCAGGGCAATATCCGCCGCTGTATCCCCTTGCCCGCTGCGCAGGCGATCACCAACTTGCTCCAGTTGGCGCTCCAGTTCCATCAACGGCGCAAACACGCTGACCAACTCGTTCCACACGGTATTGCCGGCAGAACAGGTGTGCTGCTCCATATAGCCCAGCTACAATTTTTAGAGAGAAAGGCGCCGCCGCTGTCCGGCGTGTAGTCGCCGCAGATCACCTTAAACAGCGAGGTCTTACCCACGCCGTTGGCGCCAACAAAGCCCACTTTCTCCCGCTCTTTGATGGAGAAAGACACACCGGCAAACAGCGTGCGCTCCCCAAAAGACAAGGTTAAGTTTTGTACATCTAAAACGGCCACAGGCGCCCACCTCCCGGTTTGCAAAATAGATTTGCCCATATTTTACACTATCCCGGCTTGAAAGTGAAGTCCTTTTTTGTTATTATATCTGAGAAATCAATGGAAACAGAGGAAACAACTATGGAGATTTTAAAATTACAGCCCATCTTTAAGGATTATATTTGGGGCGGTCAGCGCCTGCGAGAGGACTTTGGGTTCCAAAGTGACCTGCCCAAACTGGCAGAGGGCTGGATGCTTGCCTGCCACCAGGCGGGTATGAACACCATCGACGGCGGCAGCTATGACGGTCGGCCTCTGGAGCAGGTGGTCGAGTCCGTGGGCAAAGAAGCTCTTTGCGGCACCAACGCCGCCCGATTTCCCTATTTTCCGGTGCTCATTAAGCTGATTGATGCCAAGGAAAACCTGTCTATTCAAGTGCACCCGGATAACGACTATGCCCGCCGTGTGGAGAACGAATTCGGCAAGACCGAGATGTGGTATGTGCTGGACGCAGCCCCCGGTGCCCAGCTGATCTATGGCTTTAAGGAGAAGATCAGTAAGGAAGCATTCAAAGCTGCCATTGAGAACAACACGCTGCCACAGGTGCTCAACCATGTGGATATTCACAAGGGCGATGTATTCTTTATTGAAGCGGGCACGGTGCACGCCATCGGCAAGGGCGCGCTAATCGCCGAAATTCAGCAAAACAGCAATGTGACCTACCGGGTGTACGACTATGACCGGCGGGGCACAGACGGCAAGCCCCGGGAGCTGCATGTCGCCAAAGCGCTGGATGTAGCCGTGCCGGAGCCGCCCAAATACGATACGCAGCCTATGGGGCAAAAAGAAAATATTGATGGCGGCAGCGGCAACTGCTGGCGCGTTGTCCACTGTTCACCGTTTATCATTATGCCGTCAGCGACACGGTACAGCTGACTGCCGGGACAGAGAGCTTTCAGCACATCTTAGTCACCGACGGCAACGGTACCATTGACGGCCGTTTGCTGCAAAAAGGCGACAGCTTCCTGGTGCCTGCCGGGTACGGCAACTTTGCCGTCAGCGGTCAATTAGAGATGCTTGTCACCTCTATTTAACTGAAAATCCAGCAACATGCATAAAAAGTCATTGCTATGGGCAAGATAGCAATGACTTAATTTTTGGAGATGAAATTTATGCGTGTACTCAACAACATTGCTCTGATCCTAACCATTATCGGTGGGATCAACTGGGGCAGCATCGGGCTATTCAAATTTGACATTGTGGCGTGGATCTGCGGCGGGCAGGACGCAATCTTTGCTCGAATTATCTATGCCATTGTGGGTCTTGCTGCCGTGTGGTGTATTAGCTTGCTGTTTGGCAAGGGCAAGATCACAGAAGAATAAGCGCAAAAACACGGTCCATAGCTTTGTCTACGGACCGTGTTTTTATGTCGGCACTACTTATCTTCCCGGGAAGTCGCCCTCCGAGTATTGTCAGCGTGAATGAGCTTAACTACCGTGTTCGGGATGGGAACGGGTGGACCCTCATCACAATCAGCACCGACTGCGTAAGATAGAGTACCATAAACGCGACCGTTTGTCAACTACGATTTGGCACATTCACGCTGCATTTCCTTGCGGATCTTTGATAAAATACGCTTTTCCAGCCGAGAAATATAGGACTGGGAAATGCCATTTGATCCGCTAGCTGCTTTTGCGTATGTACCCGGGCGCCAAACAAGCCGAACCGCTGCACCATCAGTCTCTGTTCTTTCTCCGGCAAACGCCGAACAATCCCCCGCAGCAGCCGCTTTTCGTCGTCGTCCTCCAGCAGCTCCGACACCGCATCCGGCTCTGTACCAGCACATCGCTTAGGGTCAATTCATTGCCGTCCCAGTCCACAGAAAGCGGTTCATCAAAGCTCATTTCCGTTTTCATATTGGACACCTTGCGCAGGTGCATGAGAATTTCATTTTCAATGCAGCGAGAGGCGTAAGTGGCCAGTTTAATATTTTTATTGGGATCAAAGGTGCGCACGCTTTCATCAGCCCAATGGTGCCGATACTCACCAAATCCTCCGTGGCGGTTTGGCAGCTGTCAACTTCTTGGCAATGTACACCACCAGCCGCAGATTGCGCACCACCAAAAGCTCCCGATGGGTGTTGTCCCCAGCCCGCAGTTCATTCATCACCGTTTCTTCTTCCTCGCGGGTCAAGGGGGGCGGTAGGGTCTCCGGCCCGTTGATATAATGGCACTCTCGGCGAAACAGTCGCCGCACCCAGTCCATAATTCTTGCAAACATGCTTGTCACTCCCAGGAAAAAATTTTTGGATCGACTACCGCTTGGTAGTCCTCATTTTGGATATGCTCACTTAGTGCCACATACACCTCCCCCACTGTGCCACGCCGCTTGCCGCTATGTACTGTAACCTGTCGGGGACGAAAGGCAGTGAGCATACCCTCTCCACCCACCGTTTGGTACGGAATCACCCGAGGCGTTTCCGTATCCGGGAACAAACTGCGACGAGCCACGATCACCGGTGCACCGGAGAATGGTTCTCGCAGCCGGTTACCGCTGTCTGCCAAAGCAAAGCAACGCACTTTGCGCGCCCCGGTATCTATGGTCAGTTCTAAGAGCGCCTGACGCCCGGCGTGCTTCTCATACAGCCGCAGGATCAGCAGCGCCAGCACATACGCCGCCAGTGCAGTAGCAGCAGCGTGCGGGCGGGCAGATCAAAATAGACGGCGCTGTTTTTGACCACAATACGCCGAGGACGAAACAGCAACCACACCCCTACAATGAAGCCCAACAGGACAAAATTGGCAGCAAGGAAGCACAACAGCACCGCAGGTACTTCTTAAAAGACGAAAAGCCAAAGGCTGTCAGTACCAGTACCAACGCCACAGCGATTTTAGAAGGCACAACTACCCAGGCGGGCAGCTTCGGCGCCAATAAGATCAGGCTATACGCCGCCCCTAGCATCGCGGCGATGCACAATCGACCGGGCCGCCGAGGCTGCTTGGTCAGCGCTGCCGTCAGCAGCAACAGCAGAAGGGTCATAAAGAAATTGATCACCAGCAGCACATCCACATACACCACTTGCACGCCCTCGCCCCCCTTGCTCCCAGTATAGCCGGCGAGGCAGGCCGAATTTGTCATATCCGGGCAATAAAAGCGGACAAGCCCCAAAATTGCGCCAAATTTCGCAAAGGGTTTGTCCGCTTTTTTACTTAGGATTATTCTAATTTGGGCAAGTTCAGCGCCGCCAAATAATGCAGCAGTGCCGCCCGGTCATTCTCTACTTCTCCATCAATTACCCCGGAAAGCAGCGCATCCAGCGCCCCGCCGATGGCCTTGCCTTGATAGCCTAAGGCCAGCAGCTCCTTGCCGCCGATAGCTAAGTCCCGCAAAGAGAACGCGTCGCCCCGCTCCAAGATCTCCCGCAGCAGCGCCTTAGTACGGTACAGTTCCTCAATCTCCGGCTGGGTACGGGCCAATTCTGTGCCGCCAGGTCCGCCGTCTTAACATCAATCAAATCCAGCGTGCCCGCCGGGCCCAGCGGTTCAGCCAACGCTTGATACTCTTTTCGTCCGTTAAAATATGGCCGTCGTGGTAACGGATTAGCGGCAAAATGCGCTGCATACTGGCTCGACTTGCTTTCAACCGTTCCAGCGCCGCTTTTGCCAGCTGTTCGCTGACAGTCGGATGACCGTAAAAGTGGTCAATGCCTTCTTCGTCCGTAGTTTTGCACGCCGGTTTGCCGGTGTCGTGAAAGAGCATGACCAACCGCAAGTCCGCGTCCTTAGGCGCCGCCTCCACAGACCTGGCAATGTGGGTAAACACATCGTATACATGCCATGGGTTTTGTTGGGCACAGTCAAAGGCGGGCACCAACTCCGGCACCACCACACCGATGATTTCTTTATAATCTACCAACACATCAAAGGCCCAATTACCAAGAAGCAACTTTTTCAGTTCCTCGTAGATCCGCTCGGCGGACACCAGGCGGAGTCGCTCTTTCAGTTCAAAAGCAGCCTTTGCCGTTTCTTCCTCCAAGGTAAAGCCCAAAACGGCAGCAAAGCGCAGAGCGCGGAGAATACGCAGAGCATCCTCGGTAAACCGCAGGCGCGGCTCTCCCACGCACCGCAGGCACTTGGCTTTCATATCCGCCTGGCCGCCAAAGGGGTCTACCAGTCCTCGCGCCGGGTGGTAAGCCATGGCGTTGACGGTAAAATCCCGGCGCGCCAGATCCGTTTCCACCTCCGGCACAAAGGTCACCCCGTCCGGGTGGCGGCTGTCCGTATAGCTGCCGTCGGTACGGAAGGTGGTGATCTCATAAGTCTTGCCGTTTAGGACCGCGGTGACCGTACCGTGCTGTAAGCCGGTCTCAATATACCGTATGCCAGCCGCTGCCAGCACCGCCTCTGTCTGCCGGGGCAGCGCAGAGGTGCACAGATCAATATCCGCATACGCCCGACCCATACAGGCGTCCCGCACGCAGCCGCCCACCGCATAGGCGCGGTAGCCTGCCTGTTCCAGCAGATTTAAAAGCTGCCGGGCTTCTCTATCCAGTTGCAAATAATCACCTGCCTTAAGGGTATGCTAACGGTATGACTGATTTTTTCTTTTATCTTTTTCGCTTTCTGTTCGGCGGTACCGCCTACTGCACCATAGAGTTGATATACCGGGGCCGCACACATTACTCCATGTTCTTTGCCGGTGGAATCATCTTAGCAGCCTTCTACTGCTTGGAGCGCACGCAACCGGGTTTGCGGCTGGCGCTCAAGTGCCTAATAGGTGCCGGAATCATCACCGGGGTAGAAATGGTATTTGGCCTAATTTTCAACTGTGCGCTGGGTATGGGCGTTTGGGATTACAGCCGGGTGCCGCTGAATTTATGGGGCCAAATCTGCCTGCCCTTTACGCTGATTTGGCTGGGCTTTAGTTTTTTACTGTTCCGTTTTGTCATTCCAAACGATCCGCTGATTTGAGCGCCGGGCATAGTCTGCCAGCACCTGCCGTGCCTGCGCCCGCTCCTCCCGGGTCAAGGGTGCCTGCTCCTCCGGGTAGTCCCAGCAGTCAAAGGGGTCTTTCTTGGTAATGACCCGCACACGACCCCGGCGAACCCAAGGATAAACCAGAATTTTGCGCTTGTTCTTTACATAGTAGAGAAAGCCCTGTTTGCCGCCGGATACATTGCGAATATAATGCAGCCCCTTGGCTTGCTTCATAATCAGTAGAATTTGCTGATCCGCAGGCATGCGCCGCACCTGCCAGCGGTTAAATGCCGGCAGCAGCACCAGGCCAAGCAACAGCACGGCGGCAACGATCAGTGCAATTTGCCAGCCGCTCATTCTACCGGCCACCCCAGGGTGAGAATTTCAAAGGGCGTGTAGTCAACGGAATCCGTCTCCCGCTCCACATCTTCCAGCATATTCAGCACCTGTACCTTGCGGGGCAGGCGCAGGGTGCCACGGCGGCCGTCCTGCTCGCTCAAGCGTACCACAATGCGCTTCCCGTCCTCAGAGAACTTCATGGCCTGTAAATAAAGAGGCGCAAAGTCCGTGCCGTTGTAGGCCACATCGCTCTTGATGGGCGGCTGGTTGAATTGCAGCGCTCGGCGGTTAATCCCCGCTTGTACCGGATCGCCGGCATGGGGCACAATGCGGTAGCAAAAGCTGTGGTGACCATATCCGCCGTTACATCCGGACGAATGGGAGAACGCAGCAGGGACAGACTGATCTGATTTTCCAAAAGCCTACGCCGTACTTCCCGTCGTTCAGGATAGCGACGCCGCCGTCCGTCTCGCTG
>ENA-OQAS01000786-OQAS01000786.1-human-gut-metagenome-genome-assembly--contig:-NODE-786-length-16036-cov-3.109246_pt1 | contig 16036 bp, 20 predicted proteins | sample MGYA00242733_ERZ504523 | MGnify/ENA primary metagenome ERZ504523 (study PRJEB26092, sample SAMD00036239) | human gut metagenome | host: Homo sapiens | study: EMG produced TPA metagenomics assembly of... | reverse complement strand
ACCGGCAAGAGGCTGATAGGTCAGTGAGACCTGAGGTATATTATAGTTGGTAACAATCAACTTACAAGATTTGTCCTTGGGTAATCCCATCGACTGTATGATATCTACAGCCTTTCTGATACCCAACGCTTGAATTTTGTAAGCACTGTTTTCAACCACATAAACTCTTTCTTCAGGAGTATCTGTCCATCTTACATTTTCAAATCCCATTTTTACAAGACTATCTGTTGTTAATTCTCCTGTTGATTGGCTGAAACTTTTTAATGGAATCATAACAAGCAACAATATAGCTATACAATACAACAAACATCTATATGAAACTCCTTTGGAAGAGCTCTGATTTTTCATTTTATAACAAATACTTGTTTCGATTTAACAATTATGCGGCCTCTACGTTAAGCCACATATTCGGTGCAAAAATAAGTACTATTTTTAAATAGCAAATAAAATTAAACGAAATGAATCATTCCTTTTGAAAAAACAGTTGAAAAAGCATATTTTAATCTTTATATATAAAATAGGTATGGAATAAATTTGTATTTTTGCAAACTATATGAGTAGAATATTAGCGATAGATTACGGTAAAAAGCGCACAGGTGTGGCTGTGACGGATGTTTTGCAGATTATTGCAAACGGGTTGACGACTGTTCCTACACACCAACTACTGGACTTTATTCTGAAATATGTGGAAAAAGAGCCTGTGGAACGCATCATTGTGGGGCATCCTAAGCAAATGAATAATCAGGAGTCGGAAAATATGCGTAATATTGTCCCTTTTGTCAATCAACTAAGGAAAAAATTACCGGATATACCGGTAGAGTTTGTTGACGAGCGGTTTACGTCCGTATTGGCCCACCAAGCCATGTTGGATGGAGGCTTGAAGAAAAAAGACAGGCAGAACAAAGCCTTGGTTGATGAAATCAGTGCTACGATAATCTTACAGTCTTATTTGGAGTCGAAGAAATATATTTAATAAATAAAAACAGATTAAGAAAAATGATATTACCTATTTATGTGTACGGACAACCGGTGTTGCGTAAAGAAGCAGAGGATATTACCCCGGATTACCCTAATTTGAAAGAGTTGATAGCAAATATGTTTGAAACCATGAATCGTGCAGATGGTGTGGGCTTGGCTGCTCCGCAAATAGGTCTGCCTATTCGTGTTGTAACTATTGATTTGGATGTGATGTCTGATGACTTGCCCGAATTCAAGGATTTCCGCCGTGCCTATATAAATCCTCATATTTTAGAAGTGGGTGGAGAGGAAGTCAGCATGGAAGAAGGTTGTTTGAGTTTGCCCGGTATCCATGAAACGGTGAAACGTCCGGACCGTATTCATGTGACTTATTTGGATGAGGAACTGAAAGAACATGACGAGTGGTGGAAGGCTATTTGGCAAGGGTCATGCAGCATGAATTTGATCATCTGGACGGAAAAATGTTCATTGATCATTTGTCTGCATTACGCAAACAGATGATTAAAGGAAAGCTGGGGGCCATGCTGAAGGGCAAGGCGCGTTGCTCCTATAAGGTCAAGACTATAAAATGATAACTCCGCAATTTTGATCTATGCGCCACTAGTGGCGCATTTGTGGGAAAACCGTATTTTTATAAATACAAAATGATAAAACGGATACTCTATACATTATTAATAATGTTCCCTGTAGTGGCTTCGGCACAGATAAATACGGACAGGGTGATGGCGATAGGGCGTAATGCGCTTTATTTTGAGGATTATGTCCTTTCGATTCAATATTTCAATCAGGTGATTAATGCAAAGCCTTATTTGTCTGATCCTTATTTCTATAGAGGTCTGGCGAAGATAAATTTGGATGATTTTCAGGGGGCGGAGAGTGATTGTTCGGAAGCTATTGAGAGGAATCCGTTTGTGGTAAGTGCTTATCAGGTGCGTGGATTGGCACGGATCCAGCAGAATAATTTTGCGGGAGCTATAGAAGATTATACCAAGGCGTTGGAGTTTGATCCTGAGAACATAGGGGTATGGCATAATATGGCCCTTTGCCGTATCAGGCAGGAGGATTATAAGGGGGCGAAGAATGATCTGGATAAGCTGATCGCCATTTCCCCCCGATATACAAAGGCCTATTTGATGCGTGGTGAGGTGGATTTGAAGCAGAAAGATACTTTGGCTGCCGAAAAAGACTTTGGCAAGGCGATTGAAATAGACCGTTATGATGCAGATACATGGGCCAGCCGTGCTATCCTTCGTCTGCAACAGCAGAGATATAAAGATGCGGAAGCCGATTTTGATCATGCCATCCGTCTGTCCACCCGGAATTCAGGTGTTTATATCAACCGTGCTTTGGCCCGTTACCATCAGAATAACCTGAGAGGAGCGATGAGTGACTATGATATTGCATTGGATATTGACCCCAATAATTTCATCGGCCATTATAACCGGGGCTTGTTACGTGCACAAGTAGGCGATGACAACCGGGCTATTCAAGACTTTAATTTTGTTATCGAAATGGAGCCCGACAATATGATGGCTATTTTCAACCGTGGTCTGTTGTTGGATCAGACAGGAGATTATAAAGGGGCAATTAAAGATTATTCTACGGTGATAAATGAATATCCCAATTTCTTGCTGGGATATCAGTACAGAGCGCAGGCGCGTAGGAAAATAGGGGATGTGAAAGGTGCTGATGCAGATGAATTCAAGGTGTTGAAAGCACAGCTGGATAAACAGAACGGAGTAGATCCTAATAAGCAGACTGCCGATAATACGGAGAATAATAAAACCCGTAAGAAGTCCGACAAGAACATGAACAACTATCGTAAGATAGTGGTTGCCGACAACGAAGAGGGAGAAGAAAAATATAAGAGTGACTATCGTGGACGCGTGCAGGATAAGAATGTGAATATTGTTCCCCAGCCCATGTTCGTGCTTACCTATTATGAAAAGCATGATGACGTGAAGCGACAGGTCAACTATTATAAGTTCATTGAAACATTGAATAATCAGAAGTACTTCCCAGCCGTCTGATTATAACTAATGAGGAAGCTCCTCTGACGGAAGAACAAGCTACAAAACATTTTGCATCCATTGACGAACAGACTGCTGCCATTGTGGCTGATCCGAATGATGTGAACAAACGTTTTGCACGTTCATTGGACTTTTATCTGGTGCAGGATTTTGCAAGTGCCATTGAAGACTTGAATCAGGCTATTATTATAGAAGATCATTTCTTCCCGGTTTATTTCAACCGTGCTCTCATCCGTTATAAGCAGCTGGAATACCAGAAGATGGAAAAAGAGTATGATTTGAAAGCCGGTCCGGGAGAGAAGAGTGCAGTGAAAGCTGCGGACTATGAAATGGTAAAGCGCGATTTGGACAAGGTGATTGAGCTGGCTCCGGATTTTGTCTATGCTTATTATAATAGAGGTAATGTGCTTTCTATCTTGAAAGACTATCGTGCGGCAATTGTTGATTATGACAGAGCCATCCAGTTGGACCCTAAATTTGCGGATGCTTATTTCAATCGCGGCTTGACACATATTTTCTTGGGTAACAACAGGCAAGGTATACAGGACCTGAGTAAAGCAGGTGAGTTGGGGCTTTTCTCTGCTTACAATATCATCAAACGCTTTACGGAACGAAAAGAATAACATTTTTTTGCTAAAAAGAGGATAAGTCAAAAAGATTTCGTTATTTTTGCATCCTCAAGAAAGAATATAAATAGAAGATTATGATAAAGATAACATTCCCCGACGGCTCCGTTCGCGAATATAACGAAGGAGTTACTGGTCTGCAGATTGCAGAAAGTATCAGTTCACGGCTGGCACAAGATGTTTTAGCTTGTGGCGTGAACGGTGAAACGATTGATTTATCTCGCCCTATCAATGAAGATGCAAACTTCGTTCTTTATAAATGGGAAGACGAACAGGGCAAACATGCTTTCTGGCACACTAGTGCCACTTGCTGGCCGAAGCATTGCAAGAACTTTATCCGGGCATTCAGTTTGGTATCGGTCCGGCCATTGAAAACGGTTTTTACTATGATGTAGATCCGGGTGAAGCAATCATTAAGGAAGCAGATCTACCCGCTATCGAGGCCAAGATGGCCGAGTTGGCTGTAAAGAAAGAGATATTGGTGCGTCAGAGCATCGCTAAAGAGGATGCGTTGAAGAAATTCGGTGAAAGAGGTGAGACTTATAAATGTGAATTGATTTCCGAACTGGAGGATGGACACATCACCACTTATACACAAGGTGCGTTTACCGACCTTTGCCGTGGTCCTCACTTGACCTCTACCGCTCCTATCAAAGCTATCAAGCTGCTTTCTGTAGCCGGTGCTATTGGAGAGGACAGGAAGACCGCAAGCAGATGACACGTATTTATGGTATAACTTTCCCGAAGAAGAAAAATGCTGGACGAATATCTGGTAATGCTGGAAGAAGCCAAGAAACGCGACCATCGTAAGATAGGTAAGGAAATGGATTTGTTCATGTTTACCGATATGGTGGGCAAGGGACTTCCCATGTGGTTGCCGAAAGGTACTGCCTTGCGTATCCGTTTGCAGGATTTCTTGCGCCGTATCCAGGCCCGTTATGATTATCAGGAAGTAATGTGTCCGCCTATTGGCAACAAGAACCTGTATATCACTTCCGGACACTACGCCAAGTACGGTAAGGACTCGTTCCAGCCTATTCATACACCCGAAGAAGGGGAAGAATATTTCCTGAAACCGATGAACTGTCCTCATCACTGTATGATTTATAAGAATTCTCCACGTTCTTATAAGGACCTGCCGTTGCGTATCGCGGAATTCGGAACCGTATGCCGCTACGAACAAAGTGGTGAATTGCACGGACTGACCCGTGTGCGCAGTTTTACACAAGATGATGCTCACTTGTTCTGTCGTCCCGACCAAGTGAAGGAAGAATTCCTTCGCGTGATGGATATCATCAACATTGTGTTCAAGTCTATGAATTTTGAGAATGTGGAAGCTCAGATCTCTCTTCGTGACAAGGTGAACCGCGAAAAGTACATCGGTAGCGATGAGAATTGGGAAAAGCCGAACAGGCCATTATTGAAGCTTGCGAAGAAAAAGGCCTGACTGCGAAAGTGGAATATGGTGAGGCTGCATTCTATGGTCCTAAATTGGACTTTATGGTGAAAGATGCTATCGGTCGTCGCTGGCAATTGGGAACAATTCAGGTAGACTACAACTTGCCCGAACGCTTCCAGTTGGAATATATGGGCTCAGATAACCAAAAGCATCGTCCGGTAATGATTCACCGTGCGCCTTTCGGATCAATGGAACGTTTTGTTGCCGTATTGATTGAGCATACTGCCGGTAAATTCCCGCTGTGGCTGACTCCTGACCAGGTAGCTATTCTGCCTATTTCTGAGAAATTCAATGAGTATGCGGAACAAGTGAAAGCGGAACTGAGAAAATTCGATGTTCGTGCTATTGTGGATGACCGTAATGAAAAAATCGGCCGTAAGATTCGTGACAATGAAATGAAGCGTATTCCTTACATGTTGATTGTAGGCGAGAAAGAAGCTGAAAACGGTGAAGTTGCAGTCCGCAAGCAGGGCGAAGGCGACAAAGGAACCATGAAAATAGAAGAATTCGGAAAAAATCTTGCCGAAGAAGTTTCTAATATGATAAATAAATGGTAACTTTGCAGCCGTTTGCAAAAGAGCGCATTGTTAAACCTTTATGTATTCTTTTGCGTTAAGATAAAGAAATACTAATTAAAATAAGAAGAAACAAACAGGAACTAAAAGTTTTTTAATGAAGAATGACAGTTTAAAAGGGCAACACAGAATCAATGAACAGATTCGTGCCAAAGAAGTCCGCATTGTGGGCGACGATGTAGAATCGGCAGTTTATCCGATAGCTCAAGCTTTAAAAATGGCTGAGGATCATGAGGCTGACCTAGTTGAAATTTCACCCAATGCTGTTCCTCCAGTTTGTAGAATTATTGATTATTCTAAATTTCTTTATCAATTAAAGAAACGTCAAAAGGAACAAAAGGCTAAACAGGTAAAGGTAAACGTAAAGGAAATCCGTTTCGGACCTCAAACAGATGATCATGACTACAACTTCAAGTTGAAACATGCCATCGGATTCTTGCAGGACGGAGACAAGGTGAAAGCATATGTGTTCTTTAAAGGTCGTTCCATTCTTTTCAAAGAACAAGGCGAAGTATTGTTGCTTCGTTTTGCGAATGACTTGGAAGAATATGCAAAAGTAGAGCAGATGCCCTTGTTGGAAGGTAAGAGAATGACTATTTCTTTGGCTCCGAAGAAAGCGGGCTCTCCGAAGAAGGCAGAAACGGATACTGCTAAAAAGGAAAATCCGAAAAAGGCAGTAGAAACAAAAGAATAAAAAAGAGTGCGTAACGCGCCGGTATAGTGCGTTACCACCATTGAATAATAATTAAATTAAAACAAGATGCCAAAGATCAAGACTAACTCCGGTTCTAAAAAAAGATTCGTTCTTACCGGAACAGGTAAAATCAAAAGAAAGCACGCTTTTCACAGTCATATTTTGACTAAGAAGACTAAAAAGCAGAAAAGAAACCTTGTACACTCAGGTCTAGTAGCTAATGCTAACTTGGATCAGGTTAAGGAATTGCTTTGCATGAAGTAATCTAAAAACAACGAAAGCGTAAACGTATTATTTAAAGTATTAACCGAATGTCTTTAGCTTTAAGTTCACCGTGTGAAACAGTGGCGCTAACATTCAAAAAGAATTAAAACTATGCCAAGATCAGTAAATCATGTTGCTTCTAGAGCAAGAAGAAAGAAAATTTTAGGTCTTACCAAAGGTTACTTTGGTGCAAGAAAGAATGTATGGACAGTAGCAAAAACACTTGGGAAAAAGGTTTGACCTACGCATACCGTGACCGTAAGAACAAGAAACGTAATTTCCGCGCTTTGTGGATTCAGCGTATCAACGCTGCCGCTCGTCTAGAAGGAATGTCTTATTCTAATTGATGGGTGCATTGCACAAAGCAGGTATCGAAATCAACCGTAAGGTGTTAGCTGATTTAGCTATGAACCATCCGGAAGCATTCAAAGCAATTGTTGCTAAAGCAAAAGCTGCTTAATTCTTCTGTAAACGGCGATATAAAGATTTATGAAAGAGCAATCTCTACGAGGTTGCTCTTTTTTATTGCGGATGCCTTGTGATGTTTCCTTAATAAATGGAAACAACAATAAGCAGAATTACAGAGAGTTATTTTCTTGCTTATTATTTTTAACAAACAAATTCTGCTATACTCTTGTTTATATCATAAAAAGGACGTATATTTGTCATACGGAAAGAGATGAAAAGCGAGCCGCATTAGTTGGATTGGGAAACTCATCAAACTAATCTGAAAACCGAGACATAGCTTCATCTTCCAATGGCGGGCCACGCCTTCGGGTAGCATTTATGCCGGTGGATTACAAAGGAGGAGAGCACTCAAAACCTGTCATTCGGAGTTTCATCGCATCACTGGTGCGGCTTCATTATAAGGCGATGCTAATTCAAAAGATTAGCATCGCTTCTTTTTATAAAAATAGTACGGATATGATATTTTATTTTTCAGGTACAGGTAATTCGGCTTGGGTGGCAAGGCAGCTGGCGGAAGGACAGAATGAGGAATTGTTGTCCATAGCTATGGAAATAGACAGGAACAAAGCGTATAAGCTGAAAGAAGGGGAAAAAGTAGGTTTTGTTTTTCCTGTATATGCATGGGGACCTCCCAAGATAGTACTTCGTTTTATTCATCAGCTAAAGTTGGATAAGCCGGGATACCTTTTCTTTGTCTGTACTTGCGGAGATGATACAGGCCGGACTGCACAAATTTTTTCTTCTGCCGTTACCCGGAAAGGTTGGCAATGTGTTGCCGGCTATTCGGTTACTATGCCGAATACGTATGTTTCTTTGCCCGGTTTTGATGTAGATGATAAAGATATAGAAACCCAGAAAGTACAGAATGCTGTTGCCCGTGTGCGTTTTATCAACGAAGAAATTACATCAAGGGCTCAAATGAAACAATATAATTGTCATGAAGGTGCGCTTCCATTTACTAAATCCTATTTGCTGCGCCCTCTTTTCAATGCTTTTCTGATGTCTCCCAAGCCTTTTCATGCAACGGAAGCCTGCATTGGTTGTAAGAAGTGTGAGAAGGTTTGTCCTGTGGGCAATATAACAGTGACGGATCGTCCCGTTGGGGAGGTAACTGTACTCAATGTCTGGCTTGTTACCATGTTTGTCCGGTACATGCAGTGGAATATGGAAAGATGACCGGGAAAAAAGGACAATACAAAGGAAGGTTGCTGAAAGATTTATAGATACACATTAAATAATCCATTGGGAGGGCGGACCTATAGTCCGCTCCTTTTATTTTATTTTTCGCCGGTTTAACGCTTGTTGATAGCGTCTTGCATTAGCTTGATGCTGGGCTGCTGTGACAGCGAAATTATGAGTGCCTGAGAAATCTTCTTTTGCACACATATAAATATAATGATGCTGTGTATAGTTCAGTACGCTTTCCAATCCTTGGATGGATGGGATTCGGATAGTCCCGGAGGTAAACCTGCATGTTTGTAGGTATTATAAGGAGAATCCACTTCCAGATGTTTGAAAAGAATGCGTTTCAGTCCGAATTCCTGTAAACCAAATTTTACCGTCGGGTCTGCTTGCAACAACATCCCTTTATTCAATCTGTTAATATAAAGTCCTGCGACCATGGGCTTTTCGGGACCATTGGCCGTTTCTTCTTCCACGATAGAGGCCAGGGTGGACACTTCTTCAGGAGTAAGTCCGATATGTTGAGCCTTTTTCAGCCTGTCATTATTCCAAAAGGCAGCATGTTCTTTTTGCATCCGTTTCATGAAAGCGTCAGCACTCATATTCCAATAAACCTCGTAAGTGTTAGGAATAAAAAGGGAGGGTAGTGTTTCTTGGGTATATCCATTTGTGCACAGTAAGCACTGTCGGAAATTAATTTGGCAATATCCAGAGAATCAATCATGAGCTGGCGCGAAACGGCCCGCACTAATCTGTCCACGGTGCGTACACTGGGTACAGTCAGATTAATGGGAGTCTGGTATCCCATGGAAAGACGTCGGAAGAGGTAGCGCATATTGTCCGATGGATTGAGAGCGTAACGTCCTGTCCGTATATTGTCGCCATACTTCTCTTTTTCTGCCAGATATTGAAAACCGAACATACTTTTAGGATGTCCGTTCCGGATTATTTTATGGTATACAGAATCCAGGTTATCATCTCTGTCTATATAAATATAGGTGGTTTTTGTAAGTTGGAATTGTTTGGCAAAGAAATAGTAATATATACTTCCTGCACCGCCTGCTCCTGTCAGGATAATGATAAGGATAACAATCCATACAATAGTACGCTTCTTTTTATTCATTTTAGTCTATCGGGCTTTTTTGTATGCAAATATAGGCAAATATCCGTTTCTTTTCTACTTTTGACGATTTTGTACCCCTAAAAATACAATTTTGTCCACTATCCGGTTGATGTAAAATGTGTAAATTTGACCAAACGAAAAACGAGAACGCAAATATAGTATAATTAATTATTTTATTTTTAATCATGAAAAATGCACTTATGGGCTTGGCATTGTTCGCTGCAATGCCGGTATTTGCCCAACAGAAAGCGACTATCAATGTACATCCCGAGCAAGGGAAAGAAATCATCAGTAAACATATTTACGGGCAATTTGCAGAGCATTTGGGAACCTGTATCTATGGAGGCTTGTGGTAGGTGAGGATTCTAAAATTCCCAATACCCAAGGCTATCGTAATGATGTACTTCAGGCATTGAAAGACTTGAAAGTGCCGGTGCTTCGTTGGCCGGGCGGATGTTTTGCCGATGAATATCATTGGATGGATGGTATCGGTCCGAAAGAGAACCGCCCCCGAATGGTCAATAACAATTGGGGAGGTACAGTGGAAGATAATAGTTTCGGAACACATGAATTTCTGAACTTGTGTGAGCTGATAGGTTGTGAGCCTTATATCAGCGGTAATGTAGGAAGTGGGAGTGTGGAAGAAATGGCGAAATGGGTGGAATACATGACTTCCGAACAAGGTAGCCCGATGGCGAAACTGCGTAAGGAGAACGGTCGTGAAAAACCATGGAAAGTGAAATTCTTTGGGGTAGGTAATGAAAGTTGGGGATGCGGAGCAGTATGCGTCCTGAATATTATGCGGACTTGTACCGCCGTTATTCCACTTATTGTCGTGACTATGATGGCAATCACTTGTTCAAGATTGCAAGTGGTGCCAGTGATTATGACTATAACTGGACAGAAGTACTGATGAAGAATGTAGGTCACCGTATGGCCGGTGTGTCTTTACATTATTATACAGTGATGGGATGGAGTGGAAGCAAAGGATCGGCTACACAGTTCACTGATGATGATTATTATTGGACTATGGGCAAATGTCTGGAAATAGAACCGGTGCTGAAGAAGCATATGGCAATTATGGATAAATATGATCCGAAGAAGCAAATCGGTTTGATGGTGGACGAGTGGGGAACCTGGTGGGATGAAGAGCCGGGAACTGTCCGTGGACATCTGTATCAGCAGAACACGTTGCGCGATGCTTTCGTGGCCTCTTTGACACTGGATGTTTTCCATAAATATACGGATCGCATCAAGATGACAAACATTGCCCAGATTGCCAATGTGCTTCAGTCTATGATTTTGACAAAGGACGACAAGATGGTTCTGACACCGACTTACCATGTCTTTGAAATGTATAAAGTGCATCAGGATGCTACTTATCTTCCTTTGGAACTGAACTGTGAACGCAAGATTGTACGCGACGACCGTATTGTCCCGATGGTAAGTGCTACCGCTTCACGGGATGCAAACGGTTTGATTCATATTTCCTTGTCTAATGTGGATTTGCAGGAATCGCAGGAAATAGAGTTGAACTTGGGTGAGGTAAAGGCCAAGAGTGTTACCGGCCGTATTCTGACTGCTAACAATATAGGTGATTACAATAGTTTCGAGAAACCGAATGTGGTTGCCCCGAAAGAATTTACCGGAGCAAAGGTCAATAAAGGGAGCTTGAAAGTGACTCTTCCTGCCAAGTCTATCGTAGTGCTGGAAGTGAAATAAAACCCGTACGTTCGTGTACCCTCACACATACGTATGTGTGGGGGGATACATACGTATGTATCGTTTCATGCCTGCGTATGTGTGACAGACTACGGTAATTCTTGTACCAACTCCGCTTCGATTCTGTTTTCTATTTCATCCGGCAGGGCAGGGAAGAAATCGATATCCGTTCTTTTCTCTACGCTGTCTACTGTTACCATATATTTCTTCAGCGGCTTATGTCCGGCGCTGTTGGGGAAAATAAATCCTATGGCTTGCGGATTTTTCTTATCATTTATCAATATGACTTTATAGAAAGCATGGGGGACTGCCACTTTATTGTTGCCAATTCGTTTGGGGCGTTTAGTATCATATATAGGTCCGCAGGCAATATACACGGCTCCATATTTTTTTGCCCATTGGCGTGACTTTTCCTCTAGGTCATTCCAGTCGCCGCGGTTCAGATTCGGATTTTGCGGACAAATGTTGCTCATATAAAAAGATTCTTCCATGGCTTGTTTGTTCCATTTCATATCGGCGGCAGGGGCCATGTGTCCCCGGTCGTATCCTGATTTTGTATAATCTCCCGTATATGCTTTGGCTCCACGTACGTCCGGGTCGGGCAAGAATTTATTTGTTCGCCCTTCTTTTCCTTTTGTTTCTTTTTTAGTAAGTTCCCACGCCACCCATTGTGGAGTTTTGTAATCGGCATTATAAGACAGGGTATATCCTTTACGTTTCAGAATCTGGCCGCCTGTACTTGATTGTATCATCGGAATTTCCAATGCACCGCCATGTTGGGGCGAGGTCAGTATTTCTGGCTTTTCTTCATTGCTTTCGATAGTGGGGATATTTTCAAGCAGTTTCCCGTCAAACAATTGATGTTTATATGCCAAAAGTCCCAGTAATACTAAAATAATGATGACTCTTAGGGGACTATTGGATTGTTTCTTTTTCTTTGCGCTCATATTTGTTCTGTTTTAGGGGTGCAAAGATAGAATAAAATATAAAAATACATTATCTTTGTCCATTATATAGCTGTAAATTTTAATAATACTGATATGCTATCCTAACTAATCAAACCTATTATATATGAAAAAGAACCGATTATCGTTAGCGTTCCTGAGTCTGCTGATTGCAGCTTCTCCTTTACGGGCACAAGATACGCTACAGAATGAAACAGTCGAGCAGAAAGACAAGAGAATGGAATGGTTTTCACAAGCCAAGTTGGGTATCTTTATCCATTGGGGAATTTATTCCGTCAGAGGAGTGTCCGAAAGCTGGTCCTTCTTTAACAACTACCTGCCTATGATGAATACATGGAGCAGGAAAAAGGTTTCACAGCCTCCAAGTATGATCCGAAGGCTTGGGTGGATCTGATAAAAGAAAGTGGAGCCAAATATACAGTGATAACTACCAAACATCATGACGGAGTTGCGTTATGGGATACCAAAGTAGGAGATATCAGCGTCGTGAAAAGCACTCCGGCAAAACGTGATCTCATAGCTCCCTTTGTAAAGGAAGTAAGAAAACAAGGATTGAAACTTGGCTTCTATTATTCTTTATTGGACTGGTCTCATCCTGATTACCCAAACAAAACCCGTACGGAAGTACGTTATAAAAATGATCCTGAACGTTGGGCCAGATTCAACAAGTTCAATTTCGGACAATTGGCGGAGCTGAACAAAACCTGGAAACCGGATCTGTATTGGTTCGACGGAGACTGGGAACAAAGTGCGGAAGCTTGGAATTCCAAAGGTATTGTAGATCTGCTCCGTTCGGATAATAAGAATGTGATTATCAATTCGCGCATACAGGGATATGGCGACTATGCTACTCCCGAACAGGGAGTGCCGGTGGTGCGTCCCGAGGATAAATATTGGGAGCTTTGTATGACCATGAATGATTCATGGGGATATCAGCATACAGACAGCAACTATAAATCACCCTATATCTTGCTTCGTACATTTGTAGACTGCCTGAGCATGGGCGGTAATCTTTTATTGGATATCGGTCCGAAAGAGGACGGTTCCATTCCTGAAGAACAGATCGCTGTGTTGAAGGAGTTCGGCCGATGGACCAAGAAGCATAAAGAAGCTATTTATGAAACTCGCGCAGGGATTCCTACCGAGCATTTCCAGGGATATACCACACTGAATAAGGCGGGGGATATTCTGTATTTGTACCTTCCTTACAAACCTAACGGTCCGGTGGAAGTAAAAGGGCTGATGAACAAAGTGAACCGTATATGGGTGGTTGGTAACGGAGCTATGTTGAATTACAAGGTCTACAATAAAAATTATTGGAACTCAGTACCGGGCAATCTTTATATTGATGTACCCCAACAGGTACAGGATGAGCAGATTACCGTGCTGGCCGTGTTGCTGGATGGACCGATCAAACTCTATCGTGGAGTGGGACAAGTGCAAGATAATAACTAATCTGAATCAGAAAAATAGATGAAGAAACTTATTTATACCCTGTTGCTTCTGCTGGTTACTTTTCCGGCAATGGCACAAAGCCTTTTTGAACAATATGAACGTTTTCTGGCCGAACCGCGTACCTATGTATGTTATCGTCCGGATGGAAAGTTGAAAATAGATGGTAAACTGAATGAAAGTTCCTGGAAGAAGGCGGCGTCTACCGCTCCGTTTGTAGATATAAGCGGCGAAGGATTCCCGACTCCCAAATATGAAACTACCGCCAAGATGCTGTGGGATGATGAATATTTATATGTAGGAGCTGTTCTTCAAGAAGAGGATATCAAGGCACGTCTTACCCAGCGTGATACCATCATCTATTATGACAATGACTTTGAAGTATTTATCGATCCGGATAGCGACGGACACAATTATTTTGAAATAGAAACCAATGCGCGTGGCGTGATTTTCGACCTGATGCTGGACAAACCTTATCGTTCGGGTGGAAATTTCATGGTGCAATGGGACTGCCCCGGATTGAAGACCGCCATCCATTGTGAAGGTACACTGAATAAATCAAAAGATAAAGATAAGTATTGGAGTGTGGAAATGGCCATTCCTCATCAGGCGCTGACCATGAACTTTAACAATCCGTTGAAGGCCGGCAACACCTGGCGCATCAACTTCTCGCGTGTACAGTGGCTGAAGGAGAAAGGACCCGAGGAAAATTGGGTATGGACTCCTACCGGAAGAATCGATATGCACATGCCCGACCGTTGGGGATATCTTTATTTCGTAGACAAGCAAGTGGGAATCTCGCAGGATGAGTTGGTTTATCCGTACAATCAGGCTATCTATAAACTGCTATGGGCTATGTTCTACGCACAGCAGGATAATTATAGTAAACAACATAACTACTTGCGTGCCACAGAACAATTCTTTTTGACTGATAAAGAGTTGAAAGATCTTCCGGCTGATGCCCGGATTGCGGTGGAAGCGACTCAGAACACCTATCAGATAGCTATAACCAATCCTGCTGAAGGAGTCCGTTATGTGATAAATAATGAAGGACGTTTCCGGACAGAAAAGATACCTGCCCGTGAAGTTAAAAACTGGTTGTGGATGCGTCTGAATAACCGTTCGGATGCCGAATGGAAAAAATGGTTTGCGTTGTTGAAAGAATGTGGTATTTCGGGTGTCATGTTCGAGGGATACAATGAAAATATTTATCGTCTTTGCAAAGAAGCCGGACTGGAGGCACATTATTGGAAATGGACGATGAACCGCAGGGAACTGCTGGACAAGCATCCCGACTGGTATGCCGTGAACCGTAAAGGCGAGTCTTGTCACGACAAACCGGCCTACGTGGATTATTATCGCTTCTTGTGCCCTAATCACCAAGGTGTGGCAGAGTATCTGGCAGAAGACTATGTAAAGGAAGCCCATAAGCCTTATGTGGATGGTGTTCATCTGGATTATGTCCGTATGCCGGATGTAATCTTGCCTGTCAGCCTATGGAAAAACTATGGTATAGAGCAGAAAGAAGAGTTGCCGGAATATGACTATTGTTATTGTGATGTCTGCCGTGAATTGTTTAAAGCTAAAACAGGACAGGATCCGTTGGAGTTAAAGTATCCGATGGAAAACCAGAGTTGGATCAATTTCCGTCTGGATGCCATCACTCGTGTGGTGGATGCCATTACCAAAGCGGTGAAAGCCGATCATAAAGCTATTTCTGCCGCAGTGTTCCCGGGGCCGTCCATGCTCGCAAGATGGTGCGCCAAGATTGGGGAGAATGGACGTTGGATGCTTATTATCCGATGATTTATAATAAATTCTATTATGAAGGTCCTGAATGGATCGGGCGTCGGTAAAGGAAAGCGTTGAAACGGTGAATGGGCGTGCCAAGATATATGCCGGACTGATGTTTGGTGATATTAAGGACAATTTTGAAGAGGCGCTGGATGAAGCGTACAATAACGGGGCATCCGGTGTATCCTTCTTTGATGGTCCGGATGAAGAATATTTGCATAAATTCAAAGCTTATCTGGATAAGAGAGGATTTGTGGTGAAGTAACTCCGTACTGTTAGATCCTTATATTAGAGAAATAAATCTCTTTTTAGCGGTCACTTTCGATTTTTATCGTAAGTGGCCGCTTTTGCGTTTTATCATTTGTTCTTTTAATGAGTGCGGAAAAGGAATTTATGTGTTCCTTTTTGGTCTTTCTTGGATCTATCTTGAAAATGAATCTGTTAGAATAAAAAATGGAGTTCTCTTAGTAAGAGAACCCCATTCCGCTGCAAATGTAGCTATAATAATCCAAATACGGAAATCTTTTATTCAGGAATCAGTCTCTGATAAGGATTCTTATGATATTTGTTTGCAAATTATCCATCTCTGATTATGTGTAAATATCTTATTGTCAGCAGTATATATCTGTTCTCTTACTAAGAGAACCCCAAAAAGACATACATAAAAAGTAATGTTTTGATGGTAACAGAAAATAGTATGGAGC
>ENA-OQAS01000785-OQAS01000785.1-human-gut-metagenome-genome-assembly--contig:-NODE-785-length-16049-cov-1.562869_pt1 | contig 16049 bp, 24 predicted proteins | sample MGYA00242733_ERZ504523 | MGnify/ENA primary metagenome ERZ504523 (study PRJEB26092, sample SAMD00036239) | human gut metagenome | host: Homo sapiens | study: EMG produced TPA metagenomics assembly of... | reverse complement strand
CGAAAAACGCCGTCATGGATTTCCTGCGTCTCATCGAACAGTATGAACCCAAGGCCGTCGGCGGGAGGCTTCCCGATGCCGGATTTATCCCCGAAAACAATGAGATTGCGAAAAACAATCACTACAATAGTCGCTACCGCTATCCTCTTGGCGGGATGGCAACTATTCGCCGTTATAGCCAACCAACCGGAGCTGATACCTTCACTTCCCCGACTCGTACGGACACTTTGCGAATGGCTCGTCTCCGGTAGTTTCTATCAGTCGGTCGGAGCGACTATACTCCGGGGAGTCTTAGGCATGTCGATCTCATTCGTTTGTGCGATAGGGATGGCCGGGTTATTCGCCCGTTTTGAATGGGTGTATGAATTATTCAGACCTCTGCTTGCCATCATGCGCTCGATCCCGGTCATATCCTTCATACTTTTGGCGCTTATATTCCTAAATCCGGAAAGCATCCCTTTGATGATCGCCTTTCTCACCATGTTCCCGCTACTAACAGAGAATCTGACACGGGGAATCCTCGATCTACGTCCGGGTTTATCCATTATGGCACGTCAATTCCATATAAGACGTTCCAATGTCTTATTCCAGATCATCTATCCGCAGCTAAAGCCATTCTTATATAGCGGACTTGCCTCCGCCGCCGGATTCGGCTGGCGTGCGATCATTATGGGAGAAGTCTTGTCGCAATGCGCATTCGGAATCGGAAGCGAGATGAAAAGGGCGCAAAACTTTATCGCTGTCCCTGAGCTGCTCGCTTGGACAATCGTGGCGGTATTCATCAGTTTCTTTTTTGACAAAGGAATTAGCAAAGTCGCTGATATCACCCCTAAAATATCTTTCGCAAATGAGGATCAGACCATCCCCACCCCTACATTATCAGTTTTAGACACGAAAGATATAAGTTACCAATATGGCATACAGCACTTTTCCCATTCCTTTCAAAAAGGGATTATTTATGGAATTAGCGCACCTTCAGGCAAAGGAAAAACAACGTTATTAAACCTAATCGGAGGTATCTTATTGCCTACGGAAGGAGAGATACATCCCACAAGACACTTTGGAATCGCCACCATATTCCAACAACCGCAACTCCTGCCCCATCTAACCGCAGAAGAAAATATCATCCTCCCCCTCTCCTCTTTTCTCACGGAGGAAAAAGCCCGGCGAATTGCCCAAAAACACTTACAGGAAATGGAAATGGAGCTTCGGGAACCGATACCCCAAAGAGCTTAGTTACGGACAGCAACAACGTATGCTATAGCGAGGGCAAGCTTTGGCATACCCTTCTCCTCTCCTTTTGATGGACGAGCCGTTCAAAGGCTTGGATGAAGCCTTAAGCCATCGTATTATAGAACGAATACGAGAAAAGCAAATGAAAGAAGAACGGATCATTCTTTTCACGTCACATAATCCGGATGAGATTCGGTTGTTGGCGGATGAGGTGATTTACCTATAAATCCCAACCAAACTGAATGTCTTATTTCACTTTCATCGGTTGGCAAGGTATCGTAAACCAGAATGTAGAGCCTTTCCCTCCTCCGACTCAACCCGATTTACCTTTCAACTTCTCAATTATCGTCTTGCAGATAGAAAGCCCTAATCCTGTTCCTTGCTTAAAGCTGTTCAATTTCACGAAACGATTGAATATGCTCGCTTGAGACTCCTTACTGATTCCCATACCCGTATCCGTTACGTAGACATAGATACCATCATCGGTCAAACGATAACCAAACCGTATAGAACCCGAGCTGGTGAACTTCACGGCGTTGGAAAGGAAATTGGTCAAGACCTGAGTCAAACGGGTCTTCTCCGACACAATACAATAGTCATTACCGTCCGACTCAAAGATAACCTTTACATCCGGGGCCACTCTCAAGGCGAAAGCTTGCTGCTGGGGAGCGAATATCTCACTCAAACGCAGGGTCGTATAAATAAACTCCATCTTTCCTGACTCGATCTTCGAGATATCCAAGATATCACCGATCAACTGCAACAAAAACTCATTGCTACTCTCTATGATCCTCAGATATTCCTTTTTTTCCTCCTCATCGTCACTCTCCGCCAATAAGGTGGAAAAGCCGACGATGGCATTTAAAGGGGTACGTATCTCATGCTCATGTTAGCGATAAAAGCGGACTTCATCCGGTCGCTCTCTTCCGCCAAACGCTTGGCCTGCACATCCGCCTCGTGCCGTTTATCGACGGTCATATCCCGAAGGATTCCGATCGAGCGGATCGGTTTGCCGTCCGGATCGGCCTCATAGACCTCACCGATCTTCTCCAACCATACATACTCATCCGAGAAATAACGACAAGGGAAACTGAATCGCATGGAATCGATCTCGCCCCGCATGAAAGCGGTTGTAATATTCTCATAGACCTTCCGGTAATCCGGATGGATCTTCTCCGTAAAACTAGCGTGGGTGATCTGCACATGCTTGATCTGGCCGTTTTCTTCCAAGGAAAGCTCCGCCGTACCGTTTACCAGATCCCAAAGCCACGGGTAGATCTTACCCGCTTGACATGCGAGCGCCAAGCGCTTATTATAGCTATGCAACTCCTCCTCGACCTGCCTTTGCTTTGTAATATCCCATGAAATCCCTACTAAATAAGGAGGCTTATCCTCACGGGGCGCTAGCAGTTTCATCGTATCCATAGTACGCAAGATACCTTTCGGATCGATCATTTGCTCACGAAACGCTGCATCTTACCCGTTTTCACCACCTCCTCGTCCATATCCCTGAAAGATTGGGCGACGACCGGATCTAGAAATAGGTCAAAATCTGTTTTCCCGACCACATCATTATGATATCGTCCGTAAAGTTGGTTCATCAAAGGGTTGGAGTACACGTACCTGAAATTATCACCCGTATCCTTCACGAAAAAGTAGATGGGCAACGAGTCCACGATATTAGATAACAATCCTGCTAAATCCCTATAATCCTGTTCCAAAGTTTTGTTCTCCGTAGTATTAACTTCCATGTTGATTTTTTTAATCAAAGGCTTGAATATTCCGGCCGTAAAATTCTTGAAAATTAATGAAAGATACAAATAATAAGCCCAAGAAGTGAGCATCCCGACCGAAAATATAAGCAAAACCGTATATTTGTACTCCAATTCTAAGAAAACTAGATATGACAAACGTATTTCACACGCTTATAGCCCGTTTCTACAAATTCCGGAAGGACAAGTGGAACGGACAATCGGGCTCTTGAACGAAGGCGCTACCATACCTTTTATAAGTCGTTACCGGAAAGAGGTGACCGGAGGATTAGACGAGGTGCAAATCGGTGCCATCAAAGATCAACTGGATAAACTGACGGAACTGAGCAAACGAAAGGAAACGATCCTCGCCACGATAGAAGAGCAAGGAAAACTTACTCCCGAGCTCCGGAAACGCATCGAGGAGTCTTGGGATAGCACCGAGATCGAGGATTTATATCTCCCTTACAAACCGAAACGGGTCACCAAGCGGAGATCGCACGCCGGAAAGGACTGGACCCTTGGCTAAGATCGTTATGATGCAAAACGAGAATAACTTATCCGCACGTATCAAGAGTTTTATCAAGGGGGAAGTGAAAAACGCCGAAGAAGCCTTGCAAGGGGCACGGGACATTATCGCCGAATGGATTAACGAGAACGAATCGGCACGTAATACCGTACGTAACTCTTTCGCTCATACCGCCATGATCACATCCAAAGTGATCAAGGGGAAAGAAGAGGAAGGCGCCAAATACCGGGATTACTTTGATTTCAGCGAGCCTTTGAACCGGGCCAGTTCCCATCGCTTATTGGCTCTCCGACGGGGAGAGGCGGAAGGTATCCTTCGTGTAAGTATCTCTCCCGACGCGGAATCTTGTCTGGATCGCTTGAACCGGCGCTTCGTAAAAGGTCGTGGAGAGGTTTCCGAGCAAGTGGCTACAGCTGTCGACGATTCTTTCAAACGCCTGCTGAAACCCTCTATCGAGACGGAGTTCTCCAACCAGAGCAAGGCGAAAGCCGATGAGGAGGCGATCCGGGTATTTGCCGAGAACCTCCGGCAATTGCTGCTCGCTCCTCCTTGGGACAAAAACGGGTAGTTAGGCGTAGACCCCGGATACGTACCGGATGTAAGTTGGTCTGTCTGGATGCGCAGGGGAATTTACTGCATAACGAGGCGATCTTCCCGCATCCGCCCCAGAACGAGAAGGGCAAAGCCGCCGCTAAGGTCGCCCAGTTAGTAGCCACTTACGCCATAGATGCCATTGCCATCGGTAATGGTACCGCCAGTCGTGAAACCGAGCAGTTCATCACGAATATACGATACGACCGCAAGGTACAAGTGTTCGTAGTCAGCGAGAACGGAGCCTCTATCTATTCTGCGTCCAAGATCGCTAGGGAGGAGTTTCCCGAATACGACGTCACGGTACGCGGAGCTGTCAGCATCGGTCGCCGGCTGATGGACCTTTGGCCGAGTTGGTCAAGATCGACCCGAAGAGTATCGGTGTCGGCCAATACCAGCACGACGTAGAGCAAAACGCCTTGAAAAAGAGTCTGGATCAAACCGTGGAGAGTTGCGTGAATTTAGTAGGTGTAAACGTGAATACGGCGAGCAAGCATTTGTTGACTTACATCTCGGATTAGGCCCTACGCTAGCGCAAAACATCGTGAATTACCGGGCGGAGCACGGACCTTCACTTCCCGGAAAGAACTGATGAAAGTCCCCCGTATGGGAGAGAAAGCTTTCGAGCAAAGCGCCGGATCCTACGGATACCCGACGGAAAGAACCCGTTGGACAACTCAGCCGTACACCCCGAGAGCTACCCGATCGTCGAACGGATGGCCAAGGACCTAAAATGCTCGGTAGCCGACCTGATCACCGACAAAGCGCTTAAAAAGAAACTAAAACTAACGGACTACCTTACGGATAAGGTCGGGATGCCTACCCTGCTTGATATCATGGAGGAACTGGATAAACCGGGCCGTGATCCCCGCCAAACGATCCAAGTATTCGCGTTCGATCCTACGGTGAAAACGATCGAGGATTTGAAAGAAGGGCAAGTATTGCCCGGTATCGTGAACAACATCACCAACTTCGGTTGTTTCGTCGATGTAGGGATCAAGGAAAACGGGCTTGTCCATATCTCCGAGCTGGCGGATCGTTTCGTAAGCGATCCTACAGTAGTCTCCATCCATCAGCATGTCAAGGTGAAGGTTCTAAGCGTAGACCTATCCAGAAAACGTGTTCAATTATCCATGAAAGGGATCTAAACGATGAAAGAGAAGATTAATAAGACAAACGTGGCACGCCTGCTGGACAAGGCTAAGATCGCCTACCAGCTCGTGCCTTATGAAGTAGACGAGAATGATCTGAGCGCTACGCATGTAGCGGAGCAGCTAGGGGAAGATATCGCCCAAGTATTCAAAGACCTTGATCTTGCATGGCGATAAGAGCGGTTATTTCGTATGCGTGATCCCCGGAGCGGACGAGGTGGACTTGAAAAAGGCGGCCAAGGTATCCGGGAACAAGAAATGTGAGATGATCCCCGTGAAAGAGTTGTTACCACTCACCGGTTATATCCGGGGAGGATGCTCGCCTATCGGCATGAAAAGCATTTCCCTACGTATATCCATCCTACGGCATCCGGCTTCGATAAGATCTATGTAAGCGCCGGACAACGAGGCTTGCAGATACAGATAGCCCCCGCCGATTTAATCAAGGTGGCGCAAGCTATAGAAGCGGATTTGATCGCATGATCTAACATCGCTGAGAGTACTTCGTAAGAAGTACTCCAGTACTCCGCAAAGAGTATCGCAGTACTTCCTAGGGAGTACTGGAGTACTCCTTATGAGGGACTGAGATCAAACAGCACATGATATCTTAGAATTTCTTAAACGTATACGTTCTTCCTTCGCAGCTCATTACCAGATTCGTCACAGATGACTGCTCGATCGTGAAGTTTGTTTAGGTGAGGTCCAATCCGTATAACGCATGAATTGTTCCAAAGGTGTACCTCCATAGTTGACCAACTCCAGATCCAGTCTCGTATCTTCCTCCAACGTCTTATAACCGAAATTCGTACGATATACGTCCTTTGCCGGGTCATATAATTGGTACTCGAACAAAGAGGTCTGGAAGTTATACCAAACCGTATCCACCGTCTGGACCACCCCATTCGCCTCTACGGTTTTCAATTGCCATTTTCCTTCCAGCTTATGTTCCACCTTATTACAAGACACCAACGCCACGACAAAACAAGTTATCGCTATCAAATTTTTCATCATAATCCTCGTACTTATATACCTATATTGATTTGAAACGTCAAAGAAAAGAATTAATTTCCAAAGGACAAAGTTTTTAAGGATATCCTAGCCACAAATACCCAGAACTTTTTCTTCCTTCCCTTTGTTAATTGGGTAATTACAATACAAATATTATCCAATATGAAAACATTTATTGATAAAATGGATTATGCGGTCAAGAATTGGTGGTTATCACTATTGGTCGGACTGCTTTACATCATCGTCGCTATTTATTTAATGTTCGCGCCATTGGCGAGCTACGTAGCGCTTAGTATCTTATTCAGTGTCTCTATGTTCGTAAGCGGCTTGTTCGAGATCGCTTTCGCCTTGGCGAACAAAAAGGGTATCAGCAGTTGGGGATGGTATTTGGCCGGAGGTATTATCGATTTGATCTTAGGTATATTCTTGATGGCAAGCCCGGGACTTAGCATGGAGGTGCTTCCGTTTGTCTTGGCATTCTGGCTTATGTTCAGAGGCTTCTCGCTACCGGTTACTCGATGGACCTGAAACGATACGGTACACGGAACTGGGGTTGGTACATGGTCTTCGGTATCTTGGCTATCCTTTGCTCCATCGGTGTTATCTGGCAACCCGCCCTAGGGGCCTTCACGTTGGTTTACATGATCGCTTATGCCTTATTAATAATAGGTATATTCCGTGTCATGCTATCCTTCGAACTGAAAAGCTTGCATAAAAGAAATAAGGAAGCACAAGCGGAATAAGTCTGATTCAAGGATTAATTGGTCTATTTTTAAATTATCCAGTAAGTCAACACCACTTTTATTATTTTTGTGTTCAATCATTAATAAATTAACGGATGAACGCAAACTTACCACAATTAGATTTGCCCCGGGATTATGTCGTAGGAAACGACATTACCGAGCAATCTTAAACTTTACAAGCAGACTTGCCGGTTAAAAGCAGGTATTTTCGTGTTATGCGTTGAAGGAAATTTACGGGCTTCCATCAACTTGACGGAGTACACGTTGAAACCGAATGATTTCATCACCTTGATGCCGGGAAGCATTATTCAGTTCTGTGAGCAGAAAGAGAGTTTCCGCCTTTCCTTTATAGGATTCTCATCCGAGTTCATGGACTGCGTGAACATGATAAAGTCTACGATGAGCGCCTTACCTACTATCTACGAGAATCCGATCATATCACTGAGTGAGGACCGGGCGGACTTCATTAACGATTATTTCCATTTGCTAGAGCGGGTACAAGCGAAAGAGAAATCCATAAACAGGGAGATGGTGAAACATATCCTGCTTACCATGATCCATGGGATCAGTGATTTGTATCAAGGAAAATCATGGCCTAACAAGATAACGACCCGTAGCGACGAGATCCACAAGAAATTCATCCAACTGGTGATGAAAAATTATACCTCAAAGCGACAAACGGCTTTTTACGCCAGCCAACTAAGTATTTCTCCCCAGCATCTCTGCATGATCATCAAGCAAAAGACCGGACGTTCCGTATCCGATATCATAGCCGATATGATAATCATGGAGCAAAATCGCAATTGATGGCTACGGACTTGACTATCCAAGAGATATCTTACTCCTTGAACTTCCCGAATGTATCCTTTTTCGGTAAGTACTTTAAACGGTACGTAGGCGTATCTCCACAGAAGTTCAGAAACAGTTAAGATAAAATTTAAATGTAACAGAAAAAAAATATCACTTTTTGCTTGTAGTTTCCAAAAAAGCGTTACTTTTGCTGCGTATTTAAAAACAAACAGACAATGAATCGATTTAGCTTTACATATTACTTTTATTACTTTTACTTTAGCAGAGTAAGGGCAGGAGTTTGTATGTAAAGCGTTGATGATTGAATATAAATATCAATAAAATATAAAGTCCTGCCGGTTTCGGTGGGACTTTTTTTTGTTTGTAACAGTTTAGAGTAAAAATAGAGAAACAAGATGAAAAAGAAAGTAGCAATACAGGGAATAGCCGGTTCGTATCACGACATCGCCGCCCGTAATTATCATGAAGGTGAAGAAATAGAAATCATCTTGCAATACGTTTCGGGATGTTATCACGACGATCAAGAAAGACCCGTCCGTACTAGGCATGATGGCCATCGAGAATACGATAGCGGGAAGCCTCCTTCAAAACCATGAGCTGATCCGTGAGAGCGGCTGAGTGTTACCGGCGAGTATAAGCTACGTATCTCCCATTCCTTAGTAGCGCTTCCGGAACCTCGATACACGAGGTAACAGAGGTCAACTCCCATCCGATAGCGTTGATGCAATGTACCGATTTCCTCGATACTCTGCCCAACGCCAAGGTGGTAGAGAAAGAAGATACCGCCATGAGTGCCCGGTGGATCTCGGAGAACCAACTGAAAGGACATGCGGCGATATGCGGGAAACTGGCCGCCCAGATCTACAAGATGGAAGTCCTTGCCGAGGGGATCGAGACTAACAAACGGAATTTCACCCGCTTCCTCGCTATAGCGGACCGTTGGACGGCGGATGAGATGCTTCGAGGAACCGATAAAAACAAATCCTCTCTCGTATTCGCTCTTCCCCACACTTCCGGCAGCCTTTCCAAAGTCCTCTCCGTTCTCTCTTTTTACGACATGAATCTCTCTAAAATACAATCCTTGCCTATTATCGGGCGTGAATGGGAATACTTGTTCTACATTGATCTTACTTTCACGGATTTCACCCGTTACAAACAAGCGTTGGACGCTATCAGACCATTAACAAAAGACTTAAAAATATTAGGCGAATATGCAGAAGGAAAACAAAGCGTGTAATATTACACCCGCTAACCGTGTAGGTAGCGTACAGGAATACTACTTCTCCAAGAAGCTGAAGGAAGTAGCCGAGATGAACGCCGCAGGCAAGAACGTCATTAACCTTGGCGTAGGCAGCCCCGACCTTCCACCTTCGGAACAGACCATCGAGACGTTGTGTGAACATGCCCGCAAAGCGAACGAGCACGGTTATCAGCCGTACGTGGGCATACCGGAACTGCGTAAGGGATTCGCCGATTGGTACAAGACGTGGTATAACGTAGACTTGGACCCGAAAACAGAGATCCAACACTCATCGGCTCCAAAGAAGGTATCTTGCATATCTCGCTGGCATTCTTGAATCCGGGGGATGGCGTACGTGGTTCCGAACCCGGGATATCCGACATATAGTTCCGTCAGCAAGCTAGTAGAGGCTCGTTTGATCCTTACGAGTTGAAAGAGGAATTGGGATGGCAACCGGATTTCGAGGAACTGGAGAAAATGGATCTCTCCAACGTAAAGCTGATGTGGACCAATTACCCGAATATGCCACAGGGCGAACGCTAGCGTAGAGCTATACGAGAAACTGGTGGCCTTCGGCCGGAAGCACGGTATTATTATATGTAATGATAACCCCTATAGCTTCATCTTGAACGAGCATCCGCTAAGTATCTTAAGCATACCGGGAGCCAAAGAGATCTGTATCGAGATGAACTCCATGAGTAAGGCTCATAATATGCCGGGTTGGCGTATGGCGATGCTGGCTTCCAACGCCCAATTCGTCCAATGGATACTGAAGGTAAAAGCAATATCGACTCCGGGCAGTTCAAGCCGATGCAATATGCGGCGGTAGAAGCCTGAGCGCAAAGAAAGAATGGTACGATAACATGAATCGTGTCTACCGTAGCCGCCGGGACCTTGCCGGACAAATCATGCGTACTTTGGGATGCGAGTACGACGAGAACCAAGTAGGTATGTTCCTTTGGGGACGTATCCCCGACTCCGCCGAGAGCGGCGAGGCAATCGCCAACAAGGTGCTATACGAGGCAAACGTATTCCTTACGCCGGGATTTATCTTCGGTAGCCGTGGCGAGCGTTATATCCGTATCTCCCTTTGCTGCAAGAACGAGACTTTAGAAGAAGCCTTGAAGAGAATTGAGAATTTATAACTGAAAATTGAAAATTAAAATATAGATCACAAAGATGGAAATGAAGATTGAACCGTTAGCATTACCGGGAGTTGACACACAACGTCCTATCGTAATCGCAGGCCCTTGTAGCGCCGAGACAGAAGAGCAAGTGTTAGAAACAGCCCAAGGATTAGCCTCCAGAGGCGTTAAGATATTCCGCGCGGGTATTTGGAAGCCTCGTACGAAACCGGGTGGATTCGAGGGCATCGGAGCCGAGGGATTGGCTTGGTTGAAGAAAGTGAAAAAAGAGACCGGCATGCTGGTATCTACCGAGGTCGCTACTAAAGATCATGTATTCGAGGCATTGAAAAGCCGGTATCGATATCCTTTGGATCGGAGCACGTACGACGGTAAATCCATTCGCTGTCCAAGAGATCGCCGATGCGTTAAAAGGGGTTGATGTACCTGTATTGATCAAGAACCCGGTTAACCCGGACTTGGAGTTATGGATCGGAGCGTTCGAGCGTTTGTACGGAGCGGGCATTCATCGTTTGGGTGCTATCCATAGAGGTTTCAGCTCATACGACAAGAAAATCTACCGTAACCTTCCGTTGTGGCATATTCCTATCGAGCTTCGCCGCCGTATGCCGGACCTGCCTATTTTCTGTGATCCTAGTCACATTGGTGGTAAGCGTGAGTTGGTAGCCCCACTTTGCCAGCAAGCGATGGACTTGAGTTTCGACGGCTTGATCGTAGAGTCTCATTGTAACCCGGATTGCGCATGGAGCGACGCTTCCCAGCAAATCACCCCGGATGTATTGGATTACGTATTGAACCTATTGGTGATCCGTGACGTAAACCAGACTACCGAGAACCTGACCGCTCTTCGCCGCCAGATCGATGGTATCGACGAGCAATTATTGGAGCTTTTGGCTAAACGTATGCGTATCTCCAAGGAGATCGGCGTTTATAAGAAAGAGCACAATATGCCGATCTTACAGTCTCCCCGCTACAGCGAGATCTTAGAGAAACGCTCCTGCATGGGTGAGCAAATGGACCTGAGCCCGGACTTGTAAAGGAGATCTTGAAGGAGATCCATGAGGAATCCGTGCGCCAGCAAATGATTATCATGAACGAACAATAATTTATAAGATGAAAATATTGATTTTAGGCGCAGGAAAGATGGGTTCTTTCTTCACCGACCTGCTTAGTTTTGATCATGAGGTAGCCGTATTGGAGAAAGATCCGAAACGTATGCGTTTTATCTATAACGCCCTTCGCCTACAAAGCCCGGAAGAGGTTAAGGATTTCAATCCCGAGTTGGTCATCAACTGCGTGACGTTAAGTTACACGATAGAGCTTTCAAGGCCGTAATGCCTTACTTGCAGCCATATTGCATTATTTCCGATATCGCTTCCGTGAAGACTTATTTGAAGGAGTTTTATGAGACATGCGGTTTCCCGTATGTCTCCACTCACCCGATGTTCGGACCTACATTCGCTAATCTGGGACAACTGGAGAAAGAGAATACGATTATTATCTCCGAGGGCGATCATCTGGGCAAGATATTCTTCAAGGATATTTATTCCAGCCTCCGCTTGCATATCTGCGAATACACGTTCGAGGAGCACGATAAAGTGGTAGCCTACTCACTAGGTATCCCATTCGCCTCCACTATGGTATTTGCCGCTACGATGAAGCATCAGGATGCCCCGGGTACCACTTTCAAACGCCATATGAAAATCGCCCGCGGCCTTTTGTCCGAGGACGATTTTCTATTGACCGAGATCCTTTTCAACCCCCGTACCCCTCGCCAAATCGAGCGGATACAAGAGGAATTGCATATCCTGCAAGAAATCATCAAGGATAAGGATTCCGAGAAGATGAAAGAGTATCTGACCAAGATACGGAAGAATATCGAATAAGAAATTAAGAAGGTTGTGCTGATTAATTTTTCAGCACGGCCTCTTTTAAAAGTTCTCTCCTTACCAACATAAAGGAGATAAATAACGTACACAATTCCGCCACCGGTACATTATACAAATACTTTGGATGCCGAATAAAGAAGGATAAACGATAATACCAAAGGTTACGAATACCAAGCTACGCAGCATAGAGATAACAACCGACAGCTTAGCGTTGCCGATAGCCGTGAAATAACTGGAGGCCAATATATTCAGCCCACTCATCAAGAAGGTGAAGCAATAAATCGTTATGCCGTAATTAGCGATCGCCAAAGCGTCCAAAGCCTCTCCTCCCTTAAAGAAAAAGGACGTGATCTGTTGCCCGAAAAAGAATAAGATGGCGAATAACGTTATACCTATCATAAAATTAACACGCCCTGCTAATCTCAGCACTTTCTCGATCCGGTCCAATCTTCCCGCCCCGAAATTATAACTGATAATCGGTATAATTCCATCGGATATCCCTAAGAATACCGTGGTGGCGATAAACAAGATATAGTTAATCGCCGTAAAGGCGGCGACTCCATCCTCTCCTAAATATCGCATCATCGTTATATTGAACAAAAAAATCGTGATTCCGGCAGATAGCTCGGATATTCCTTCCGAAGAGCCATTGTATAACGCATTCCAGACCAAAGGCCAACGGAAACGTCCTCTTTGTACCGCTACGACTTGCCTCGCTGGAACATCCGGGGAATATTGAACAGCGCTCCCAAGGTAAAGGCCAAACCTGTAGCCAATCCCGCCCCCTTAATCCCTAAACCCATTACCGGATAAACAAAAGATCCAGACCGATATTAATCAACACCGTACTTCCCATTACGATCATGGCATAAAGCGGATGCCCCATCGCCTTAATCATATAATCTCCTAAGAACATCAATGATAATAAAGGGAAAAACGGGACAAGGGAACGAATATAGTCCACGGCTCCCGTAACCAATACGTCATTCGCACCTAACATACGGGCGATATCTCCGGCGAATATATAAATCAACCCGCTAATCAAAACGGATATTCCTCCAAGAAACAAGAACGAGGTAGTTATAGCGTTATTCGCCTCTTGCCGATCCAAACGTCCGAGGTTTATACCGATCAAGGTCTGGCACCCTACTCCTATCACGATAGACAAAGCCGTCATCAAACTATAGCAAGGTAAGATCAGATTCACGCTGGCCAAAGCGTTCGCCCCGACAAACCGCCCTAATATCACACCATCAATCACCGACTGAATCCCGAGGAATAATAGGCCGGCTACTCCCGGTATCGTATATTTCAGAAATAGTCTTGAAATCTTTTGGGTTAGTAAACCACGCTCCAACTCTTGGCGATGGATCGCCTTTTCTCCACTCATTTTCATATTATCCACTTCACGTTTTTAACGACGCGAAGATATGGCTATTGAAAACAAGAAAAATTACCCTATGATAAATAATGACTTTTCCCTATTTTTTTACGGAAGCACGGATACGGCTCAATGACTGTGGGGTTATCTGTAAATAGGAGGCGATATGTTTCAAGGGTAGTTTCAAGATCAAGTCCGGACGGGTTTTCAGCAATGACTCATATTGTTCACGAGCTTCCATCCAACTATCGTTTATAAAATAGTTCTCATATTCCCGAAGATAGTAATCTTGTATTTTCAACCCCCAATTGGCCAACTCAAGGGAGCTCCGGCATAGGTAATCCAATTTCGTTTTCGGTATTCTCAATAATGTCGTATTCTCCACCATTTGAACATTATAGGCGGAGATATTCCTATAAACAAATTGATCACCTCGCTATCTGAGGCGAACCATAACGAGATATCTTTCCCCTCACGCTCCACGAAAGCCCGGACCAATCCGTTTTCACGAACCAAACGAACGGATCTCTTTCTCCCTCCCGAATCGATAATTCTCCCTTAGCAAAAGAAACCTCTTTCATTTCTTCCAACAGCTGCCCCACGATCTCATCTGATAAAGGAGACACCTGCCTTAATTGTTCTACGAACTGATCCATAATCATTCATTTATCTTATATCCGTAAAGATATAAAAAAGTGCGATCCCAAAAACAAAGGTAATTTTGAAGGTTTGCGGATTCCAGTGATTTTACGTAATTTTGCGCCGCTAAATCAAAGAAGAGGTATGAGCTGTAAATTCGAATATTATTTTTTTACGACTAAAAGCATCTTGTTCGTCCATTGGACTACGAGAGGTTCTACCGTATCCGCACCCTATTCCTTCTAATTTATCTTTACATTTTCATTTAAAACAACTCTATCGTATATCCGGCATATACGATCAAGGATTTTTACACCATCATTAATAACAGAACAATACATATGTACAATAGAATAGCGGGTTACAAACAATATTATAAATCCTTAGTAATGCTAGGGGTACCTATCATCATTGGACAATTGGGGGCTATCATCACCGGATTGGCAGACACCATCATGGTGGGACAACACAGTACGGAGGAACTAGCGGCGGCATCGTTCGTCAATAATGTAATAAACGCATTTATCATAATGGGAACCGGATTCTCCTATAATCTTACCCCGCTGATCGGACAGAATTTAGCATGAATAAAAAGATCGTGATCGGAGGCTGGCTCAAAAACAGTCTGGTTGCCAATATGACTACCACCTTATTATTGATAGCCGTCTTACTGGGGATTTACCTAAACCTAGACTCTTTAGGCCAACCCGAAGAACTCTTGCCATTGATAAGACCTTATTTCGCGGTCTCATTAGTCTCGATCCTATTCGTAATGCTTTATAATTCATTCCGTCAATTCGTGGAAGGCATAGCCAACCCATCATATCCATGTGGGTCCTATTGACAGGGAATCTGCTGAATATTATCGGCAACTATATCCTCATTTACGGAAAATGCGGAATGCCGGAACTCGGACTACTCGGGGCAGGTATAAGCACCTTTATCTCGCGTATCATCATGCTATTGCTTTTCATCGCCGTATTCATGCTGCGAACCGACTATAAGCCTTACCGGAAAGGTTTCACCCATATTCGTATCAATAAGCAAAGTTGGAGAAGGCTGAATTCCATAGGCTGGCCGATCAGTCTGCAACAAGGCTTGGAAGCGGGAACATTCTGCGTCACCGCCATCATGGTGGGTTGGCTGGGTAGCCTTGAGCTTGCCGCCCATCAAATAGCCATTACCATATCAACGATCAGTTTTACCATCTATTAGGTCTTGGAGCCGCCGTAGCGATTCGTACCAGTATTATAAAGGGGCGAACGACTGGTATATGGTGCGTAAGATCACCATTGCCGGGCTTCATCTAGGCTTATTGTCGTTTGTATTGTCTGCACCACCTTATTCATGACCCAATCCTGGCTTGGATTAATATTTACGGATAATCTTCATGTCAACGCAATCGTGAAGACACTACTCCCCATATTGATGCTCTATCAAATAGGAGACAGCGCACAAATCATTTTAGCGAACTCCTTACGAGGGCTAGCCGACGTGAAAGCGATTATGTGGATCTCGTTTCTCGCTTATTTCATCATAGCCATACCTGCCGGATATCTATTGGGATTCACATTCCATTGGGGTATCGCCGGGATTTGGATGGCTTACCCATTAGGCTTCTTATGCTCTGTATGCCTGCTGGGATACCGGGCGAAAATGCAGGTAAAATCGCATCTCGCCTAATCCGATCAAGCCTTACGATTGATCCGGGAGAAACTAATAACCGCCCCGATCAAGGCCAACACACTTCCCAGCCATAACGCCGCGGGCATGCTATGGCCGGGAAATAACTTAAACATCAAGGCTACCAGCGAAGCCCCGCAAGTTTGTCCCAGCAAACGGGCCGTACCCAACATGCCACTAGCCCCTCCACTCCTACTTTCCGGAGCGGCCCCGATCATGAGGCTATTGTTAGGAGTCTGGAACAACCCGAAGCCAC
>ENA-OQAS01000784-OQAS01000784.1-human-gut-metagenome-genome-assembly--contig:-NODE-784-length-16056-cov-1.805135_pt1 | contig 16056 bp, 16 predicted proteins | sample MGYA00242733_ERZ504523 | MGnify/ENA primary metagenome ERZ504523 (study PRJEB26092, sample SAMD00036239) | human gut metagenome | host: Homo sapiens | study: EMG produced TPA metagenomics assembly of... | reverse complement strand
TCTATATTTGTGGCAGTAATGCGAAACTCTACCATAAAAAGCTGTATAAGTAAGGGGATTATCCAAAAGAGGATTCTAGAGATCTTGCTTTTGCTCACCTTATATTTAACTTTTTACTCTTGTACGTTGTTAGACCACAATAATAGAGAAAAAAGTTATACTATTTTAGTACTATACTCCTATTCTCCCGATAAGGCACATTGGGTCAACGCATTGAGAAAGGGCATCCACGATTGTTTGGCAGACAATCAAATCCAAGCAGACGTACGCGATACCTACCTAGAGCAAACGTCCGATCCCTCTGATACCACGGCTAGTATCACGGCTTTGCGACTTCTATTGGATTCCCTTTTCATTAACGCCTCCCGATTTAATTATTACAAACGGGGATAATGCCACGCACGCCTTGTTATCCACCCGGCATCCTCTCGTAAAGAGTACACCTGTCGTATTTAGTGGCATAAATTATTTACCGAAAGAGTATCTAACCCAGTATAAGAACGCCACCGGCCAACTAACCACTCCGGATTTCCGTGAGACCCAGCGGTTAGCTAGCCAGTTAATGGGTTTCAGGCAAACCAGCGAATCTGGTTGACGGCTCTCCTGCCGGCATATTCGCCATGAAGGAAATCAGCCGGCAATTCCAGACGGATACCTCAGCCAGCGCGATCCTTGGCCCCGTATGGCAACCTCTAGCCCCCGACAGTACCATGGGATGGAAAGAAAATGTATATCTCCTGAGGGAAGGAGATCCGTTCAGCCCGGGCAAATATATGATATCAATCAAATTAATAGACGATAGTAAAGGCTCTCTGTTATTTGCCCAACTTCGTAACATCGATCAGAATTATTATACGACCGCATGCTGGAATGAATTCGCCGGCATTATCGTAGAAGGAAGGACTGCCCCTTTCTTCAGCGTAACAAATGAAGGATTTGGCAAGGGCTATATCGGAGGATATTTTACCCCCAGCGTAAGCAAACTTATCGGGCCATGAATACCGGAATCCAGATACTAAAAGGGAAAAGCCCCTCCTCTATCGAGATATCAACCAGTCCCAAGGAATATCATTTTGATTGGCAGGCGCTTCAATATTGGGACATACCACTCGATCGGCTACCAGCCAACAGCACGATTATCAACTGGCCATTTGAGGAGAGATATAAGACCGGTATATATATTGCCAGTGTCATCATCTGCCTCATTATACTCTATGCCTAATAGCCTTAGCTAAACTGTCCAAGCAAGAGACACTTCGTAAGAGGCACTCTAAACATATGCTCAAGATAGAGGAACAAAGGTTGATGACCACCGTTGATTCCTTAAAAGAGGCGATCATTGCCATCGACGGGAACTATCGAGTGCTCCGAATAAATAAGACCGCAAGAACCTTACTGAATTTACCGGACGAGATGAACGTATTGAACGTAGACGTCAATACCTTGTGTAATATCTCCTCGAAAAACACGCCATCCTATCTCAAACAAAATATAGATATCGCACTACAGACCGGCAAGCCGCAATGGTCGGATCGGTTGACTTATCTGGTTACGTCCAATCAGCATACATTCCCGATATCCGTAAGCATCACTCCGATCAAGCAAAAGACCGGTCACAAAGAGGTAGTTCTCGCTCCTCGAAACATCCTTGAGGAGATAACCCAAAACGAGTTCCAAGAACTGGGCATATCGACAGGAGAAACTTATCCATGGCGTTTCGACGACACACGGCAGTTGATATTATTCAACAAAAACTTCTTCTCCAACTACCAATTCCCAATCACACCGGACGAGGAGGATAAACTACCGCTGCCAACATTTATTTCCTGGATGCATCCGGAAGACAGGGATTTATGGGATAAAGCGATTAAACAATCTCTCATTGAGGACACGCTACTTACGATCGAGATACGGTTACTCACGGCCCAAGGCACCTATCTCTGGACCGAGTTTACCATAAGCTCCCATAATATACCAACCCCCCAAGGCTATCTAAGGCAGCCATTCGGCCTATGTTCCGATATAGATAACTTGAAAAACAAACAAAACGAATTACAAGCCTTACTACAAGAAGCGAAAATCTCCGACGAGAACAAGACCTTGTTTCTAGCCAATATGAGCCATGAGATACGGACTCCGCTAAACGCTATCGTCGGTTTCAGCAGCTTGCTCGCTGAATCCGACGACTTATCCGCGGAAGAGCGGCAAATGGCTATAGACCTGATCAACGAGAACAGCCAATCCCTTCTTGTCACCATCAACGATATCCTAGATATATCACGCATTGAAAGCGGTAATCCAGTTTCCAACAAACCCCGTTTGTACTAAACGACCTTATCCGGAAGGTGCAAGAAGAACAACAAGGGAAAATACCCGCTCCTATCGAACTTAGGTCAATCTTCCCCAGAACCCAGTCATCCTCGAAGGAGATTCTTTCCGGATGGAGCAGGTATTATGCAATCTCATAAACAATGCCTCTAAATTCACGAAAGAAGGATCTATCGAGATCGGGCTGGAACAAAAGCCGGATGAAATATCTATCTATGTGCGAGATACAGGGATAGGGATTTCCCCCGAGCAACAAGAGAAAATATTCGATCGTTTTTACCGGGTGGATCATTTCACGAAAGGAAACGGATTGGGATTACCGATTGCAAAGAAATCATACAACGCTTTCAAGGTAGTATCACCCTAAAATCCGAGCTAGGGGTTGGTACTACATTTTTCATCACCTTACCGGTAACTTCCCCCTCTGAGGATACCGGAACAAATATGGAACTATCATGAAAATCCTATATACTCTATGTTCTCTGCTATGTCTGCTATCCGGCTGTAAAGAGACGCGGCTGGAGGAAAAAGCATGTAACGTGTTATTTATCCATGCTTTCCACAAAGGTCTGACAGCTCCCCAAGCGATATCCTTACGCCACAGGAAGAAGCAAATTTTTCTATACCCGCTTATCATATCGAAGAGTCGCTGGCTGGAATCGCCGACGCTTTTAAAGATAATGACATACCTTTACGCCTGAAGGACATGTACTTGGGATATGGCTATAATAAGCATCTGCTTAAGACTTTAGAAAACGCACTGACATTCGATGCGGATGACCGACCGGATATCATCCTGCTCGAACATGAATTCACGCTCGCATACTTCTTAGAAGCAAAGAACAGGCCTTTGGATATTCCCGTTATTTTTTGCGGTTCCATAAGCTGCCATCAAGACTCGATCCTTCGTAACAATCCTAATATCACAGGCTTTACCTCTTGCCCTGATATAAACGAGATAGTGCGACTCAGCCAAAAGCTATTCCCGAAAACGGAAAATATCCATTTTCTGCAAGCGGATACGCTTATCATCAATGAAATGGCACGCTTATTCCTCACACTGGATCCTCCTCCAAATATCAACATAGATACATCTTATTTACAGAATAAGACAACAAAGGAAGTATTAGTCAACCTAAAAGATCCGACCTTTTCCGTACATTATAATAATGTAGGATCATTCCTTATTGGGAAGAGTTTTTCTCCCGTATAACTAAGTTGGCGAGTATCCATTCTTGACAACCTGCTACATAGGACTTGGCGAGGGGGTGCTGGGTGGATATATGGTCAGTAGTTACGATGAGACTTACGCTGCCGCTAATCGTGCCTGCCAGATATTAAAAGGCAAGAAAGTATCCGATTTCACGATCGATCCACTTACGCCTCGTTATATTTTCGATTGGAATGTCATGACAAAATTTCATCTTACCACCAAACAGCTTCCTAAAGATTCCTATTTCATCAACCAACCGTTCTTGGTACGTCACCAAACGCCTTTGCTAATCGGCTTTATATTCCTAGTCCTTTGCTTCATGCTGCTATATGTTTATTATAAAAGCCAATACCAACAAAAGCAAGCCGCCTGGAAAAAGCGGGAAAGGAACAGGAAGCATCTGAAAACGATCATCGCCTCTATCCAAGAAGGGGTTATCTGTATCGATAATCAATTTAACATTTTCGAGATCAACCAAGTCTCTTTAAAGCTATTGCGACTGAAGGGAAATATAGAATCGTATACCGGGCAGTCTGTACTTTCCTTATTCAATGTGATCATACCAGACCAATCCATATCCTTAAGGTCCCTCCTTGACAACGCGATGCGGAATGAAAAATCATTCAGTCACTATGGATGCAGGCTTATCAGCTTAGGGCATGCCCACTCTTTCAACGCTTTTCTGGAAATCTCCCCGATCTTGCAAGAGCGACAGATCATCGGGGTAATCATTACGCTCCGCGACATCACGGAAGAACAGGCGCAGAGCGACTATATTAACTCGATCATGAATAACAAGGGAATCATTATCTGGCAATATAATCCGCAAACCCAACAAATGTTCTCCAACTATGATTTCCTATCGGGAAATACCTCCAAACAGATTAACGTATTGCCTATTGAACAATTTGAAAGTAAAATACATCCCGACGACATCCCTGTATGGAGAAATGAATTGACGCAATCCCTCGAACCGGGAGGGAATCATCCTCTCATCCAAATACGGATACAAGATCCGCGAGGAGGATATATCTGGTGGAAATCCCGATTTACCTCCCTTTATTTATCGGCCCAAGGTTCTTCTTATACCCTGTTCGGGGTATTCATCAACATACAAGCCCATAAGCAACTTGAGGATGAATTGGAAAAAGCCCGTCAGACAGTAGAACAGTCCGACCGCCTAAAAAGCGCATTCCTCGCAAATATGAGCCATGAGATACGTACCCCGTTGAACGGAATCGTAGGGTTCGCGAATCTACTATGTGACCGCGAACAATTTGAGCCAGAGGAAATCACGACCTTTATCGAGACTATCAAGAAAAATTGCGACCTGTTATTAGCCTCATCAGTGATATTATCGATATATCCTGCATCGAAAGTAATACCATCAATTACCATTCGAAGAGTGCGACGTAAACGACCAGATCAACCAAATCGTAACAACGCAACGGGTCATCATACCGGGCCATTTAAACTTGATCAAGCAAATACCGGAAGAAACGACTTTCATCTATATCGATAAACTACGCTTAAATCAAGTGATCACCAATCTGATCAATAACGCCGTAAAATTCACGGAACAAGGCTCTATCACGATTGGGTATACCGCCAACAATCCCGGCTTTCTCGAATTCTTCGTAAAAGATACCGGCCGGGGCATTCCGCAGAAGGATCTGAAAAACATATTCCTACGCTATTTCAAAAAGGACAATTACGTGCAAGGGGCCGGATTGGGGCTTTCCATTTGCCAAATGTTCGTGAATCGGTTCGGAGGAGAGATTACGGTGGAATCCGAGGTAGGTGTAGGGACTTGTTTCAAGGTGAAGATCCCCAGAACATCCAAAAGCCAATGACAAGAAACAAGAAAGCCTCGCCACTCTTATCGAATAACGAGGCTTTCTTGTTGTTCTACCAAGATTCGAACTTGGACAAACAGGACCAGAATCTGTTGTGCTACCATTACACCATAGAACAATATCCACAAAATCGTCGAGTAAACCTAAAACGTTGCTCTACCTGGATTCGAACCAGGACTAACAGGACCAGAATCTGTTGTGCTACCATTACACCATAGAACAATATTTAACAAATCACCAACTCTCTTGTTAGCGGATGCAAAGGTATATACTTTCAAAATTTGCAAACAAACTTCGAAAAAAATGTCCAGAAAAACACGTACGTCTTTCGGATAAAACACGTACATGTTTTCTCAAAAAGACGTACGTGTTTTTTTAAAAGCTTATAACGATCGAGGAGATAGTCTCAAACAAGCTATTACACATATATTAATGAAAGAAAAAGACGTATGTAACGAATTAAGAAGTATATTTGCGACTTGGAAAATTATATCAATAGAAATAAATGGATCAAACAAAAGAATTAGTAAAAACGATTGTTGAAGGCCTTCAAGAAAAAAGAGGCAAAAATATTGTAACAGTAGATTTAAGCCAGACTTCTGGTGCCATTTGTCAATATATGGTTATTTGTGAGGGAAACACTCCTACCCAAGTTTCTGCTTTATCCGATTCCGTATGGGATTTCGCACGCAAGAATGCAAATGAGAAGCCTTTGTCTATTGACGGTACACAGGCGCTCAATGGATCGGCATGGATTATGGCACGGTTCTTGTACATATATTCTTGCCGGAACAACGTGCATTTTATAACTTGGAGAACCTTTGGGCAGACTCGAAGGTTATACAAGTACCTAACATTGATTAAGCCGGTCTAAATATTTGATGATAATCTCTTATGGAAAATAAAAACGACATGTTTAATAAAACACCGAAGAGCGGGAAACCTAAGATGTTCCGCTTTAATTTGTATTGGATGTACGGGTTGATCTTCATCATGCTTGTTGCCCTATACATGACAAATGATTCTTCGGGAACGAAAGAGCTAGGCTGGACAGAGTTCCAGAAACTAGCGCAGGAAAACGTATTCGATAAAATGACAGTCTACAACAAGAAGAACTTGGTGGAGGCTACAGTGAAAAATGGAAAGACTGAACAGGTCTTTGGGAATATGGACGTTTCTAAAATCGGGGTTTCTCCGAAAGTATACGTAAAGATCCCTCGGCCGACAAGTTTTCCGATTTCTATGACAAAGCGGTAGCCGATAGTCACATCGATACACAAGTCCGGTTCGAGGAAGGCGATGACGCTATCTGGAATTTCTTGGTTTCATTCGGCCCGATTATCTTATTGATCGGTGTATGGATGTTCTTGATGAGACGTATGTCCGGTGGTACCGGCGCAGGTCCGGGTGGCGTGTTCAGCGTTGGTAAGGCAAAAGCTCAGCTTTTTGATAAAGATAATGACCGTAAGGTGACATTCAAGGATGTCGCCGGATTGGCGGAAGCGAAACAAGAGGTAGAGGAAATCGTCTCTTTCTTAAAGAATCCGGAAAAATATACCGAATTAGGAGGTAAGATACCCAAAGGTGCATTATTGGTAGGCCCTCCGGGAACCGGTAAGACATTATTGGCGAAGGCTGTTGCCGGAGAGGCTAATGTGCCGTTTTTCTCCTTGTCTGGTTCTGATTTCGTGGAGATGTTTGTCGGTGTAGGCGCCTCCCGTGTGCGTGACTTATTCCGCCAAGCGAAAGAAAAATCTCCTTGCATCGTCTTTATTGATGAGATCGATGCGGTAGGTCGTGCCCGTGGGAAGAACGCGAATATGAATAGCAACGATGAGCGTGAGAACACGTTGAACCAGTTGTTGACCGAAATGGATGGTTTCGGCTCTAACAGTGGTGTTATTATCTTAGCCGCTACAAACCGTGCGGACATTTTGGATAAAGCGTTGTTGCGTGCCGGACGTTTTGACCGACAAATCCATGTTGAATTACCGGATTTGAATGAACGTAAAGAGATATTCGGGGTGCATTTGCGTCCGATCAAGATAGATGAAAGCGTAGATGCTGAGTTCCTAGCAAGGCAGACTCCGGGCTTCTCGGGTGCTGATATCGCTAATGTTTGTAATGAGGCCGCTTTGATCGCCGCCCGTAACGGAAAGAAATTCGTACAGAAAGAAGACTTCATGAATGCGGTAGACCGCATTGTCGGTGGTCTTGAAAAACGTTCGAAGATCACGACGGAGGAAGAACGTAAATGTATCGCGAACCATGAGGCCGGTCACGCTACATTAAGTTGGTTGTTGGAACATGCCAATCCGCTGGTTAAGGTGACAATCGTTCCCCGTGGTAAGGCATTAGGTGCGGCATGGTATTTGCCGGAAGAGAGACAGATCACCACCCGCGAGCAATTGCAGGATGAGATGTGCGCTACTTTAGGAGGACGTGCCGCAGAGGAATTAGTCTTGGGAAAAATATCCACAGGCGCATCCAACGATTTGGAACGTGTCACGAAACAAGCATATGCGATGGTCGTTTACTTCGGTATGAGCGATAAACTTCCAAACTTGAACTATTACGACTCCACCGGACAGGATTGGGGGATTCACCAAGCCTTATAGTGAGGAGACCGCGAAATTGATCGATACGGAAGTACAGAAGATCATCAATGAGCAATACGACAGGGGCAAAAACGGATATTATCCGAGAATAAGGAAGGACATAGTAAACTTGCGCAGGTATTATTGGATCGTGAGGTAATCTACTCGGAAGATGTAGAGCATATCTTCGGGAAACGCGCCTGGATCTCCCGTTCCCAAGAGATTCTGGAGTTGCAGGAAAAGGCTAACGGAAAGAACAAGGAGAATGCGGATAAGGAGGCGGAAGCGGACGCAACAACGGAAAACGTAACCGATACTCCTACCGAAGAAAACAAGACAGGGAAAATAGCTTGACCAAAGTCAAGACATTCATAACAAGTAAGGCTGGGGCGTATCTTTGATCAAAAGTTACTATCCAGCCTTCCTTATTGCTGTATTATCAATTTATTAGTTATATTTGCAGCCAAAATTACAAACAAGCAAAAACACTATTGTTTTGAAAAATCTGATTACACGTGCATTGACTGGCATTATTTTCGTCGCGGTATTGGTCGGTGCGATCTATTTCCACTCCTATTATTTTCTTACGGTATTTGGACTCATTACCGGACTTTCTCTATGGGAGTTCTACGGATTGGTTAAACATTATGAGAATGCCGCCATCAAACGATTTGTCAGCTCCTTGGGGGGAGCCTACCTCTTCGCCGCCACATTCGGTTACGCCAATGGCTTGGTTGGAGGCAATATATTTCTCCCCTATCTTTTATTCTTAATGTATACCATGATCACCGAGCTTTACGATAAAGCCAGTAATCCAATCAATAACTGGGCATTGACCTTATTCGGTCAAATCTATTGCGCAGGCTCTTTCTCTCTGCTAAACTTTATTACATCGGTACCTAATACGCCGGGCGAGATCGTACATATCCCCTATTTTGCCTTGGCTATTTTCGTTTTCGTATGGGTAAATGATACGGGAGCTTATCTAGTGGGATCTATGCTTGGAAAAAGAAGATTGTTCGAACGTATCTCTCCCAAGAAGTCCTGGGAAGGTTTTTACGGAGGGTTGGCATTCGTATTAATAACCTCCCAAATATTCGCTTGGTTCATGCCGGCCACAAACTGGTACACATGGCTTGGATTAGCCGGCACGATCGTAGTATTCGGGACTTGGGGCGACTTGATCGAATCTTTGATGAAACGTACGTTAGGCGTGAAAGATTCCGGGCATGTATTACCCGGACACGGAGGCATGCTGGATCGCTTCGATAGCGTATGATGGCTATACCGGCCGCTTATATCTATATCGAGTTATTTATTCGAAATTAAATGTCAGGATCACCATACGGGATGTAGCTTTCGATAAGGCATCCGTATATTTGATATTTGCTTGATCTACCAAGTCCGGACGATCTTTCTCCAATAGGTTAACCAATCCGAAACAGAATTTCAGCTCCGGGCATAACTTAAAGTAGGTAGATAGATATCACATCCCAAGCCAAACTCAAATCCGAAGTCCGTGCTTTTCAATAGAATCGGATTACCTTTCTTACGGCCTATATCCACGGAGCCATAGATACCGCCGATCAAATAAGGACGATAATTATTCAAGCGTAAAGCCGTATATTTAACGTCTAAGGGGAAATTCAGATAACTGGAACGAACGTTCGTGATGAATTCCTCTCCCGTAGCCTGTTCCCGAAACTTAAATTTCTTATCTCCGAAATGGATAGAAGGCGTGAAACGTAAATTGAAATAAGGATTCATATACATATCTCCGATCACCCCGACACTAAAGCCGGGTGAGTAAGAAGGAATCTCCGCAAACCAAGTCTCTCCATTGGTCATGACACCGGTATGGGTCAATAACAAATCCTGCGAGTGAATACCCACATGAAACCCCAGATGAAGCCATTTCAAATCAGCGTACGGCTGATTCCTCACCCTTTCCTTTTGAGCCATGGCTCCCATGGTAGCCAAGCTTACCACATATAATATAAGTAATAATCGTCTCAAATCTCAACCTATTTTGTTTAATAACGAAAACCCGACAAAGATATTGCAAAAAAGAAGATTTTTGAAGAAAATAAGCCAGTAGATATTTTTTAAATAGAAAGAAAGCTATATTTTTGCACCTACTAATAGTTATCAATTAAACGTTTAAAAAATAGGCTTACGTAATTAGCGATGATTGTATTGCATGCGGAACTTGTATTGATGAGTGTCCGGTAGGAGCAATTTCAGAAGGTGATAAATACAGCATCAACCCTGAAATGTGTACAGATGTGGAACTTGCGCTGACGCATGTCCTACAGAGGCTATCCACCCGGCTGAATAATTCGCAGCAAAGAATAGGATTTTCCTTTGCGGAAAGCTCCTAACACATAACGGGCTGTTTCTCTCTATGAGTAAAACAGCCGTTATCTTTTTCTCTTCGTGTTATATTAAAACTCAATATCTAACTTTATATCACCGGAAGCCATATCCTCCTCTGGGGAATCGCCATGAATCGTTTCCTCCTCTTCAGGTTCCACCACGTCTTCTGCGGATTTCTTCAGATTTGAGTTCTTGATATAACTGATTACATCTTGCATTCCCTCCATGAACTTCTCAAAGTCCTCCTTATAAAGGAAAATCTTATGCTTCTCAAATGAGATTTGCAAACCATCCTTTGATTGAATTTTCTTACTTTCCGTAACGGCAACGAATAGGTCATCTTTCAAATTCCTCTTCACATCCAGATAATAAATCCGTTTCCCGCTTTAATGGCTTTAGAGTATAGAATCTCCCTGTCGCCACCTTCAACATGTTTTTATTCCTTGATTCTTCCATGACAGCTAACATTCGTTAAAACCCACCACTTTATAGAACTTGCTTCAAATATGTGCATTTTTTTTAATTAGCACTATTTTAACGATCGAAATACGCCCATTGAGGCTAAATTTGTAAAATATCATCTAACACATATAAAATTAAGTAATCCGGATTCTTTTATGGAAAAAACGACTACCTTTGCAGCCTAATTTATAATAAGAAGTTCCTTCAAACGATGATCAACAGAATTTAATCCGCATTAAAGTTTTACAGATAGTATACTCTTACTATCAAAACGGAAACGGTGACCTCAAAGTTGCGGAAAACGAATTGCTTTTCAGCCTTCAGAAGTCATATGACTTATATTATTATTTCTTACTCCTAATTATCGAAGTTACCAACCTGCAAAGAAGGATCCTTGACACCCGGAAGTGCAAATACATGCCTACCGACGAGGAGTTAAACCCGAATACACGCTTCATAGACAATCGTTTCGTCGCTCAATTAGCGGAAAACGATACGTTGAAAAAGTATGTAGACGAGCAAGGTCTCTCATGGAGCAACGACGAGGAGTTCATTAAGAACGTATTGGATACGATCCTAAGTTCTGAGATTTACGCCGAATACTTGAAAAACGAAGAAGACTCGTACGAGACGGATCGTGAGTTCTGGCGCCAGATCTTCAAGAAAATAATCTGTGGAAACGAGATGATAGAGGAATATCTGAAGATAAAGCACTACTGGAATGACGATATCGAGATCGTAGAGACTTTCGCTTGAAGACTATCAAGAAATTCGAGGAGAAGAAGGTAGCAAACAAGCCTATTGCCAATGTTCAAGGATTTGGAAGACAAGGCTTTCGCAATCAAGTTATTCCGTCAAAGTTTGTTGAAAGGTAAGGAATATCGTGAACGCATCGACAAACATATGAAGAATTGGGAAACCGAACGTATCGCCAATATGGACTTGATCATCATGCAAGTCGCCTTAGCCGAGATTTTATCGTTCCCGACCATTCCCATCAACGTTACCTTAAATGAATATATCGATGCCGCAAAGTATTATAGTACACCTAAAAGCGGAACATTCATTAACGGAATTCTGGATTCAATAGTCAACGAATTAAAAAAAGAGAAGTTATTGCTCAAAGATTAATTATTATCATTACATTTGTGCATATCATTATTGATATTAACTTGTAAAACGATTATTATAGTATGAACTTACTCAGTATTTTACTTCAAACTCCAGCTGGAGGAAGTCAGTGGTCCGGTATTTTGATGATGGTAGTTATCGTAGCTATCTTCTATTTCTTCATGATCCGTCCGCAACAAAAGAAACAAAAAGAAATCCAGAAATCACGTGAGGCGTTGAAAACAGGCGATAAAGTGATTACCGCCGGAGGTATCTATGGAAAGATCAAAGAGATCGGTGATACTTATATGCTAATCGAGGTAGCGGATGGAGTACGTATCCGTGTAGATAAAACTTCTATTTTCGCTTCAGCGGAAGACGCTCAGCAGCAGAAATAATCTAACTACAGAATATGTCACGACTTGAGAACATACAAAATTCCTTCAAGTCTATCCAAGCAAAGACTAAGGCTTTTTTCCACGGAGACAGATGGAAAGAGGTCTTGGTCTTTTTCTTTTTCGCCCTTTTGGCTTTCGGTTTCTGGCTACTCCAAAGCTTGCAGCAGGAATATGAGATAGAACTTGTTTTTCCGGTTAAGTATAAGAACGTACCTGCCGATATAGCGTTTAATGCCCCTGAGGTGGAAACGATTACCGCAAAGGTAAAAGACAAGGGTAGCGTTTTACTCAACTATACTTTTGGAAGATCGTTTGCTCCGATTGAAGTGAACATGAAGAATACGAAGGAGAAAAATGGTTCGGTTCAAGTAAGTAAAAGGCAGATCGAGAACGATATTCAAAAACAATTGATAGCCACTACGGCATTACAAAGTTTTGATCCGCAACAAATAGATATGGATTTCAGTCAGCGGGTCCATAAGGAAATACCGGTCGTCTTTAATGGCGATATTCATCTGGAAGCCGGCTTTCAACTATCCGGGGATATCCGAATCACCCCTCAAAAGATCAACGCTTATGCCACCGCGGCGATCTTGGATACACTGACCTCGGTTAAGACGGTCTTCACCGAGGTTAAAAAGGCGAATAAAAACATTACGAGAACCGTACAACTGATCAAGGTAGACGGCGTTAACTTCGATCCGGAAAGTGTATCCATCACGATTCCGATAGAGGAGTACACGGAGAAGACATTGGAAATACCTGTCTCTTGCAGTCATATACCGCCACATTATACGGTACGTATGTTTCCGGCGGTCGTAAAAGTGACTTGCAGTGTGCCCTTGTCCCGATTCAAAGGACTTTCGGAAGATATGTTCTCGATTCATATACCTTTTGAGGATCTGGAGCAAAACGTATCTGGTACCCTACCCGTCAAACTCACCAAGAAACCAGACTGGGTGCATACGGCAACCTTATTGCCAGATAAGGTAGAATTTATTTTGGAACACAACAATAAGCATGATTAAAATAGGTATTACAGGAGGGATCGGGAGCGGCAAATCCGTCGTAGCCTCTTTATTAGCGTTATCCGGTGTACCCGTATACATAGCGGACGAGGAAAGTAAATGGCTGACAAATAACTCCCCGGTTATCCGTGAGAAATTAACAGCCCTTTTCGGTCCGGAGATTTATACGAATGAGGGATTGAACAAGAAACTTCTAGCCTCCCACATCTTTAATAATCCGAAACAATTACAACAGGTCAACCAGATCATTCATCCTGAGGTAAACCGTCATTTCTCGGCTTGGGTAGAGAGACAGACTTCCCCTTTATGTGCCATCGAATCCGCCATATTATTCGAATCCGGTTTCTACAAAGTGGTAGACATAAGCTTGATGGTCTATGCCCCAAGAGAACTCCGCATCGAAAGAGCCTTGGGGAGGGACTCAGCCTCGAGAGAAGAAATCGAACGCAGAATCAACAGCCAAATGTCGGACGAGGAAAAGAAAGATCGCTCCGATTACGTTATCTATAATGACAACAGACAGGCCCTTATACCGCAAGTAGGCAAACTGTTATGTTGGCTTCAATCCCAATAATCACCGATAGCGGGACGAGTGGCTTTTACAGTATCTTACCTTCATCATCCAATGAACCTAAGATACTTCGTCAACGAACCTAAGATACTTTGTCGATGCACCTAAGATACTTCTCCAACGAAGTTAACTGTCCTCATGACGGAAGAATTCCACTTTTTCTTATTACCTTTGCCACCTCGAAGTTTAACACTAATAGAAAATAAAACATTATGTTGAAGACTATTTTGTCTATTTCGGGAAAACCCGGTCTGTATAACTGGTTTCCCATGGAAAAAACATGTTGATCGTTGAATCGCTGACTGATAACAAGAGAGTACCCGCATACGCAAAAGATAAAGTAATCTCATTAGGCGATATCGCAATCTATACGGATGAAACAGAAGTGCCTTTGCATGAGGTATTGACTAGCGTAAAGAATAAAGAAGAGGGAAAAGCCGCCTCTTTAGTACCTTCTAAAGCCACGACGGACCAATTGCGTGCGTACTTTGCCGAGGTATTGCCTAGCTATGATCGTGAGCGTGTTTATCCGAGCGACATCAAGAAACTACTCTCTTGGTATAACATCTTGATCAACGCAGGTATCACTGACTTCACCCCGGAAGATGCTCCGGCAGAAAAGGAAGCTGCTGAAAAAGAAGCTGAATAACAGCATACGACATAAAGATTAAAGAAAGGACCGTTCGATACCCATCGTCCGGTCCTTTTTTTATATTGCCACATTAACCAACAAGAGCACTTATGCAAAAATAGTCCATTATTTTAGGCTAAACCTCACATTGTCTAGGGCGGGTAACTCCTTTATCTTTGCCAACAAATAATTCACTCTATTGACCTCATAAAATAAAGAGCAAAGATGGAAAGCACCAAGTATTATCTCGGTCTGGACGTTGGCGGTACCAATATGGTCGCTGGCGTAGTAGATGAGAATCACCAGATTATCGCAAAGGAGAGTATACCGACACAAGCCGGACGCACGATCGAGGAGATCACCGCCGACATGGCGGAAGTCAGCAAAAAAGCGGTTCTCAAAGCAGGCTTGCAAATGGAAGACATCTCTTCTTGGGGCATCGGCATGCCCAGTTACGTAAATCCAAAGACGAACCTTTTGGTACATGCCAATTGTTTCGGATGGAAGAATGTCCCCATCTACGACTATTTAAAGAAGCATATTTCATTGCCTACTTATATAGCCAACGACGCCAATTGCGCGACCTATGGAGAGGTCTTGGCCGGATCGGCCAGCCAATATACCGATGCCATCATGTTAACGCTAGGAACAGGAGTCGGAGGCGGAATTATCATGGGTAAGAGGATTTATTCCGGAGCCGATAATATGGGAGCAGAGCTTGGACATACCAAATTGGTATACAATGGCGAACGTTGCACATGCGGGCAAAAAGGCTGTTTGGAAGCTTATTGCTCATCTACCGCATTAATCCGCATCATGAAAGAGGCCTTACAAGAGAATAAGGACACCTTGATATGGAAACTTTGCGGCGAAGACGAAAATAAAGTCAATGGAGAAATCCTTTTCGAGGCCGCTAAACAAGGGGATTCCCTCGCTAAACAGATCGTCGATGACTATATCAGTAAACTGGCCGCCGGAATCTCCACGTTCATAACCATCTTCCGTCCGCAAGTAATCATCTTAGGGGTGGTATCGCACATGCAGGTGACCTGCTGTTGAAACCTTTAAACGAGAAACTACATACTTGTACCTTCGCCGCCGAGGAAATAGGTATCCCCCAAGTCATCCGTGCGGAATTAGGAAATGACGCCGAATAATCGGCGCCGCGCTTTTAGAGAAAACGATGTAACGAAAAAAAATATGAAAACAAATAAGAAAGAACTTTTAGATTCATTCAAGGGAGGACTGATCGTATCCTGTCAAGTACAACACGATGATCCGACTTTTTCAGTAGACTTTGTCGTAAAAATGGCAAAAGCCGCCCAATGGGGAGGAGCCGTGGGTATCCGTGCCAACGACCCAGAGCAGATCAAGGCGATTAAAAAAGAAGTGGATTTACCAGTAATCGGGCTTTGGAAAATCTGGCACGATGACACGGATGTGTTTATCACCCAACCTTAGAGCCGCTAAAGCCGTACTGGGAAGC
>ENA-OQAS01000783-OQAS01000783.1-human-gut-metagenome-genome-assembly--contig:-NODE-783-length-16067-cov-7.244417_pt1 | contig 16067 bp, 22 predicted proteins | sample MGYA00242733_ERZ504523 | MGnify/ENA primary metagenome ERZ504523 (study PRJEB26092, sample SAMD00036239) | human gut metagenome | host: Homo sapiens | study: EMG produced TPA metagenomics assembly of... | reverse complement strand
GAGAAGATGGCTAAGGCATACGGCATGGAGGCTGATAAGCTTAAAGAGTACATGGGAGATGCTGAGAAGGAGTCTATGAAGAAAGACCTTGCTATCACAAAGGCTGTAGATCTTATCATGGACAACGGCCCCAACAGCCTCTCACCGACACCACCGTCGCAGCGGCTGCACCATCGATGAGACCATCGCCATCGAGGCCGTCATCGAGAACGGCGTCGACTGCGCCCGCGCGCCTACCTGCGCCCGGGCACCCACATGCTCGACGGCTCCAAGGCCGGCACGCACGTGGAGATCAAGAAGTCCACGATCGGCGAGGGCTCCAAGGTGCCGCACCTGTCCTACATCGGCGACACCACCATGGGCTCCGGCGTCAACGTGGGCGCGGGCTCCATCACCTGCAACTACGATGGCGTGCACAAGCACAAGACCGTCATCGGCAAGGACGCCTTCATTGGCTCCGACACCATGATGGTCGCGCCGCCAGATCGGCGACGGTGCACTCGTGGCCGCCGGCTCCGTCATCACCGAGCCGGTCCCGGCCGACGCACTTGGTCTGGGCCGCGCCCGTCAGGTAAATATTGAGGCTGGGCCGCCGATTACCGCCGCCGCCTGCACGAGGACGACGAGGTATAACGTTTTACCAAGCACAAAAGGAGCTGCTCCATGGGGGCGGCTCCTTTTTCTATCGTGACCTGCGCAACCGGATGAGTGGTCGGTTCGTGTCCGTTGACGGTAAAGACGTTATCAAGACCCGATAAACCCCGCCGCGCGGTTACAATGCAACAAGGCATCTATATGGCATTCGATATAAAGGAGAAGGGTAATGCCGATTAATGATCCCGAGAAGTCGGAGAATATGCGCAAGTCCATCCGCGTGTATTCCGGTTCCTCCAACCGTCCCCTCGCTCAGAAGATTGCTGAGTACCTTGGGTCGAGCTTTCGGGCCTTACGCTAAAGCAGTTCGCCAATGGTGAGATTTACGCCCGCTACGACGAGACCGTCCGCGGCGCCGACGTCTTCCTGATTCAGTCCGTGGCCGGCGGCAACGTCAACGACATGCTCATGGAGCTGCTCATCGCCACCGACGCTGCCAAGCGCGCATCCGCCCGCTCCATCACCGCCGTTATCACCCACTACGGCTATGCCCGCCAGGACCGCAAGGCCGGCCCGCGCGAGCCCATCACCGCCCGCCTCGTCGCCAACCTGCTCGAGCGCGCCGGCGTCAACCGCATCATCACCCTCGACCTGCACCAGGCCAGATCCAGGGCTTCTTCGATATCCCGGTTAACCACCTGTCCGCACTGCCGCTGTTTGGCCAGTACTACAACGACATGCACTTCGACACCGACAACCTGGTTGTCGTCTCCCCCGACGTGGGTCGCGCCAAGGCCGCCAAGAAGCTGTCCGACATGCTCGGCTGCGACCTGGCCATCGCCCACAAGGGCCGTCCGCGCCACAACGCCGCCGAGGTCATGGGCATCATCGGTGACATCAAGGGCAAGACCTGCATCATCAACGACGACATGATCGACACCGCTGGCACCTGTGCGCCAACGTCAAGGAGCTCAAGGCTATGGGCGCCGGCGACATCTACGTCTGCGCCACCCACGGCATCTTCTCCGGTCCGGCCATCGAGCGCCTGAACGATGCCCCATCGTCGAGTGCGTCGTCACCGACGCATCCCCGTCGAGGTCGGCGGCAAGATCAAGACCATCTCGGTCGCCGAGGAGTTCGCCCAGGCCATCTCCGCCGTTTACCACGAGGAGCCCGTCTCCACGCTCGTCGGCGGCGACTTCGCGCTGTAATCGCATCGTCCTTGCAACCCGGCGCATCGCCGTCGGAACAGAAGAAACCCCCGCGCTCCCCCTTGCTTCGCAAAGGTCGCGCGGGGGTTTCTTCTGTTCCGACGGCTCGCTCTGCCGCGGCCGCTCTTTTGTCTGGTGGGATTTCGCTGAAACGAAGTCTCGCCTTCGGCGGGCGTGGTAGCCTTTGTCGTTGAACGAACTACTTATGTAACGAAAGGAAGCCTATGGCAGCTGCACAGCCGCTTAAGATTCGCATGGTTGCCGGACTTGGCAACCCTGGCGAGGAATATGCCGAAACCCGCCACAACGCTGGCTTTAAGGCGATTGACGAGCTGGCCCGTCAGGCCGGCGTCACGTACTGGAAAAACCAGGCCGGCGCCGAGGTCGCGCTCATCAACATCAACGATCCCGAGGAAGAGGCGGTAAGCGCCAGATTGTACTGGTCAAGCCGCAGTCGTACATGAATACCTCGGGCGGCCCCATCTCCAAGCTCTGCCGCGAGTACAAGATCAAGGCCGAGGAGCTGCTCGTCATCCACGACGAGCTCGATATTCCCGCCGGCGACGTGCGTGTTAAGGTGGGCGGCGGCCATGCTGGCCACAACGGTCTGCGCTCCATCATCGACAAGATGGGCAGCCGCGACTTCAGCCGCATCCGCACCGGCATCGGCAACCCTCCCGGCAAGATGGCCGTCGCGACTACGTGCTTAAGCAGCTGCGCGCCCGCGAGGCCGAGGATTTCCAGGACACCTGTGCCCGCGCGGCCGACGCCGCCGGCCTGGCGATCGTGCACGGCGTGGTCTATGCCCGCGACCACGTCAACGGTGCCGCCTCCGCCAACGGCAAGCACTAAAACCTATCATTTAGGGGCAGGTTTTTGGCAGGTTTTACCTGCTGAAACGCCCCAGTTGCGGCATCACGATAAACCGCGCGCCGCCATACACGCATAGCGCCCCAAAGGGGGCCGGCCTCATCACAACCCGAGGCCGGCCCCCTTTGCTGTTTTACCTGATAAAACTGACCAAAATAAACCTGCCCCTATTCGGCAGGACGAAGTGGATAAGCCCTCTTCCCAACCGCCGAAGACACACGTAAACAGCATGTCCATGAGGGTATAATTTGCACCGTATGTCTGCACAACGCCTGTGCGCGTACGGTTTTACTCGGGCTGCCGTCCATTTCCGTGGAGGCACGGTTCGGCCGCCCTAACAAGAGAGGGGTTCTATGTATAAGATCCTGGAGAAGACGCAGTTCTCGGAGAAGGTGTTCAAGTTCCGCATCGAGGCGCCCGCAATCGCCAAGCATGCGCACGCTGGACAGTTCCTCATGGTTCGCGCCAACGAGACGGGCGAGCGTGTCCCGTTTACCCTGGCCGGTTGGAACGGTGACGAGGCTGGGTCGAGTTCATCTTCATGGTGATCGGCAAGACCACCGAGATGCTTTCCACCTATGAGGCCGGCGAGTCACTGCGCGACGTCGTGGGCCCGCTGGGCGTTCCCACCGAGATGGCCGAGGGCCCCTGCGCCGTCATTGGCGGCGGCGTCGGCCTGGCAATTGCTTCCCGGTCGCCAAGCACCTGGTCGAGACCGGCCACGAGGTGCACGCCATCATGGCGCCCGCACCAAGGACCTCCTGCTCATGGAGGACCAGTTCCGCGAGCTCCTCGACGAGGACCACATCCACATCACCACTGACGACGGCTCCTACGGCGAGCAGGGCGTTGTCACCGCTCCGCTGGAGCGCCTGCTGCAGGACAAGGCCGTGAGCCAGGTCTTCTGCGTCGGCCCCGTTCCGATGATGAAGTTCTCGACCCTCACCGCCCAGAAGTACGACACCCCCATCACCGCGTCGCTCAACCCCATCATGGTTGACGGCACCGGCATGTGCGGCTGCTGCCGCGTCGAGGTGGGCGGCGTGACCAAGTTTGCTTGCGTCGACGGCCCCGACTTCGATGCCACCCTGGTCGACTGGGATGACCTTCGTGCCCGCCAGGCCGCTTACCGTTCCGAAGAGGGCGAGTCCCTCAAGCCTATGAGGAAAAGAGCTGCGCATGCCACTAGTTAATGGTCGTTTCGTTGCCGATATGAAGTCGCCCCGCACCCCCGATAACGAGGAGCCGGCCGCCGAGCGCGCCTGCGACTTCCGCCCCGTCGACAAGGGCTTCACCGAGGAGATGGCGCTGGCCGAGGCCGAGCGCTGCCTCAACTGCAAGAAGCCGTTCTGTGTTGAGGGTTGCCCCGTCAACATCAACATCCCCCGCTTTATCGAGCAGATCCGCGCGAAGGACTTCGGCGGCGCTCTCGATACCATCCGCGAGGACTCCATGCTTCCCGCCATCTGCGGCCGCGTCTGCCCGCAGGAGAACCAGTGCGAGGGCAAGTGCATCCGTGGTAAGAAGTCCGAGCCGTGGCCATCGGCCAGCTCGAGCGCTTCCTGGGTGACCGCCCCGAGCTCGCCTCCACGCCCAAGATGGCCCCCAAGAACGGCAAGAAGGTCGCCGTCGTCGGCTCCGGCCCGTCCGGCATCACCTGCGCCGGCGAGCTCGCCCGCAACGGCTTTGACGTCACCGTCTTTGAGCCTTCTTCACCGGCGGCGGCGTGCTGGTCTACGGCATCCCCGAGTTCCGTCTGCCCAAGCAGTCGTCAAGCGCGAGATCGACGGCCTGGAGGACATGGGCGTCAAGTTTGAGTACAACTCCGTCGTGGGCAACATGGCCACGGCCGAGGAGCTGTTCGAGCAGGGCTTCGACGCCATCTACGTGGCGACCGGCGCTGGCCTGCCCAAGTTCCTCAACGTCCCCGGCGAGAACCTGCCCAACGTCTTCTTCGCTAACGAGTACCTCACCCGCGTGAACCTGATGAAGGCCAACAAGTTCCCCGAGTACGACACCCCCACCAAGCACGGCAAGAACGTCGTCGTCTTTGGTGGCGGCAACGTGGCTATGGACGCCGTCCGTACCGCCAAGCGTCTGGGCGCCGAGCACGCCATCATCGCCTACCGTCGTACCGAGGACGAGATGCCCTGCCGTCGCGCCGAGCTGCACCACGCCAAGGCCGAGGCGTCGAGGTTCTGCCGCTCGTTTCCCCGCTCGAGTTTGTCGCTGGCGAGGATGGCTCCGTGTGCGCCGTCAAGGTCCAGAAGATGGAGCTCGGCGAGCCCGACGAGTCCGGCCGTCGTCGCCCGGTGCCCATCGAGGGCGCCATCGAGGAGATCCCCTGCGACGTCGCGATCTCGGCTATCGGCACCAACGCCAACCCCTTCGCTGCCAAGATCGGCGGCAAGATGGAGCTCAACAAGTGGGCTACATCGTTGCGACGAGGAGACCGGCCAGACCACCGATCCCCGCATCTGGGCTGGCGGCGACATCGTCACCGGTGCCGCTACGGTCATTCTGGCGATGGGCGCCGGCAAGAAGGCCGCCGCTTCGATCACCAAGAGCCTGCTGGGTGAGTAATCACCTGCAGCGCTAGCCACCAAACGGCAAAGTCCCCGTCGAGCACACGCCCGGCGGGGACTTTTCCATGCCGGCCGCCCAAACCACCACGATGGGGCAGGCACCTTTGTGGTGGTTTGGACTTGCCCGGTCGTTTTGTCTCAATCTGTAACAGCTGGAGTCCGTTGAGCCCTGCAGTTGTTACAGATTGAGATATTGTGCCGGCCGGCCACGCTGCATCTCAATCTGTAACAGTTAGAGACCAAATATGCCGCCTGGTGTTACAGATCAAGACGTTGGGCTGACGGCCGAACGGTTCATCTCAATCTGTAACAGTTAGAGCCATTTTCGCTGGCTTGGTGTTACAGATCGAGACTATGCAAAAGCCGAGGATAGCACTGCCGCCAAGGCCTTCCCCTCCGCCTAAAACAAAAACCACCACAAAGGTGCCTGTCCCCTTTGCGGTGGTTTTGGTCGGTTAGCCTTCGAGTTGGGCCACCTTGTAGCGGTAGGCCGCGGCGATGACGTCCTTGCAGCCTTCGCGGCCCAGCTTGGCGCGGTTGACGACGATGTCTTTACCGCTCGTCATCTTCCACTTTCCGGCGCTATAGCGCTTATAGAACGCCTCGCGTGCCTTCTGTTGCTGCTTGACCAGCTTGGCGCCTTTCTTTTTATTAAGGCCACGCTTCTTGCGGACAATCTCGACGCGGTCCTCAAAGGGGGCGGTCACCAGCACGGCAATATGGTTGGGATTATTGCGCAGCAGATAATCGGACAGACGACCCTCGATAATGCAGCTCTCGGTCTCGCCCAGGTCCAAGATCACCTGGCTCATCTTTTGGAACAACTTATCCGAGTACGAACGCGCATCGTAGCGGTCGGGCAGGAACGCCATGTTCTCCACAGCCAGACGCTCGTCGTAGGCGGCCATCTTATCGAGCGACTCGCCCGTGCGCAGCGACGCACGCACCAGCAGCTCGTTGTCATACAGCGGAATCCCCAACTCGTCGGCAAGCATGCGACCAATCTCGTGGCCCTCGGCGCCAAAGTCGCGCGCGATGGTAATGACCACAGGATTCTTCTTATTCTCCAGATCGCTCATCGCGATTCCTTTCTAACAAATGAGAAATAGGCGATTCCTGATTCCCATTTTGTCACTTACGACCGTCCTGGTTTCCCAAGTGCGGCAGATTGCCCCGAAAGAGGAGCGCCGCGTACTAAATGTACGCAAGCGACGATTGAGGGGCAAGGTGCCGTGCTTGGGGAAGCAGGACTATGCGGCTACGATGCGGCGCTGATATGCTCGAACCAGCAGCGAGATACCAAAGTTGAGCACAAAGTACATCGCAAACACCAGGCCGTAGAGCATAAGCACCTGCGACAGGTCGATCGCATGGGCCATCACGACGTTTGCCGTGTACATGAGCTCGGCCACGTTAATCCCCGAAAGATACGAGCTGTCCTTGATGACGGTCGTGCACTGGCTAAACAGCGCCGGAATGATCGTCTTAAACGTCTGCGGCAGAATGATGTAGCGCATGGTGCAAAGAAGCCAAAGCCCTGGCTCTGCGCTGCCTCAAACTGGCCGCGCGGAATCGAGTTGAGACCGCCGCGCACAATCTCGGCCATAACGGCGCTGGTAAACAGCGTAAAGGCAATGGTCGAAATCACAATGTCCAAACCCTGCACCGTAAAGTAGATAAACAGGATCCACAGCAGGTTCGGCGTGCAGCGGAACAGCTCGATATAGGCGCTCACCAGAATACGGAATGGGCGGGGCGCATAGCTTTTAACGAGCGCCAGCACCGTGCCAAAGATGAGCGAGAAAAAGATCGACAGCGCCGAGATCTCTATGGTCTTAACAAAGCCGCCCCAAATGTAGAGCAGGTTGGTCGCGTTGAAGATTTCCATGCGCTAGGCCTCCTCTACGTTGTCGAGCCCCAGCTCGGCCAGGCTCACACCGCGCGGACGCTCCTTGGAGCGGCGCTCGAGCCACTGCACCAGCATGGCGAGCGGAAAGCAGATAATGAAGTACATAAGGCAGCAGACGATGTACCCCTGCAGGTAACCGTACAGACTCACAAAGTTGTCGGAACGGTACATAAGGTCGCCGCCGGCCACAAGCGCCAGCACCGACGTATTTTTGACCAGGTTGAGCGCCTGGTTACACAGCGGCGGCAGAATGATCTTGAATGTCTGGGGCAGCACGATGTACCAGTACGCCTGCGCACGGGTGAAGCCCTGGCTCTGGGCCGCCTCCATCTGACCGCGCGGAACCGCCTCGATACCAGTGCGGATGACCTCCGAAATGTAGGCCGCGTGATACAGACCCACGCCCAAGAAGCCCAGCACGAACGGCGCGATGCGCACCGGCTGGTCGGCACCGGTTATGGCCTGCAAAAACTGCGGACCAGCCATGTACATAAAGAGCACCTGCACGGGCAACGGGGTGTTCTGGTAAAACTCCACGTACACGCGGCTTATGGCGCGCAGCACGCGCGAACGGGTGGTAGAGAACACACCCAGCAGCGTGCCCAGCACCAGCGACAGCAGCAGACCGGCAACGACCACCTGTAGCGTCACGCCAAAGCCCTCCCAGAAGGGCCCCATGTTTTGAAATGTCGTCGACCAACGGTCGGCGTCAAATAATCCTTCGAGCATTTGATTCCTTCCTTGGACGATGCGCCTATACAAGACCCCAGGTCTTGACCTCTTGGTCGAGCCAGCCGTCGGCCAGACGATCGCAAATCACCTGATCGACCACGGCCGAAAGGTCGCAGCCCTTCTTGGTCGCCACGCCGTAGCCCTGCTCGCCAAACTTGACCTCGGGCTGCAGCAGCTCAACGGTCTCGTTCATGTAACCGGCCAGCGTGGAGCGGTCCATGGCAAAGACGTCGATATTGCCGGCATCGAGCGAGCTCTTGATGATGGGGTAGCCGCTAAAGGCCCTAAACTCGGGCTTGCAGCTAAAGCCGTTGCCCTTGATCATCTGCTCGATCAGGCCCTGCGTGGTGGCACCCTGCTCACGCCGATGACCTTGCCGTCCAGGTCCTCAATCGAGGTAAAGCCCGAACGCTTCTTGACCATGAGTCCAACGTAGTCGGTGCGGTACGGCGTCGAGAAATCCCAGCTCTTCTTGCGCTCGTCGGTGATGGTGTAGGTCGCCGCGACCACGTCGAGTTGGCCGTTATCGATCAGCGGGCCGCGCGTCTTGGGCGTTACGTCGGTAAACTCGACAAGCTCCTGGGCGCGGGCCTCTTTGTAGCTCACGCCAAAGACGGCAGCGGCGATCTGGTAGCACAAATCGACTTCCATGCCCTCAAAGCGACCCTTGGCGGTGTCGTAATAGCCGTAGCCGGGAACGTCTTTCTTAACGCCGGCATTCAGATGGCCGCGCGACTTGATGGCCGCAAGCTTGGATCCCTTGTCGGAACCTCGCCGCTGGTGGAGTTGCCGCAACCGGTGAGCGCGGTCCCCGTCAGCGCAAGCATGCCGGCGCCAGCCAGCTGCAAAAAGTGACGGCGCGATACAGCCGCCCTCGTCATATCCGTCATGTCCATCACCGCGCCTAGTGCAGAATCTTGGACAGGAACTCGCGGCAGCGCGGGTTCTCGGGGTTATCGAAGAAGTGCTCGGGCGTGCCCTCCTCCAGAATGCGGCCGTCCTCCATAAAGATGACGCGGTCGGCCACCTGGCGCGCAAAGCCCATCTCATGCGTCACGCAGATCATGGTGATGTCCTCCTGCGCAAGCTCAATCATAACGTCCAGAACCTCCTGGACCATCTCGGGGTCGAGCGCCGAGGTCGGCTCGTCAAACAGGATGATGGGCTGCTTGGTACACAGGGCACGGGCGATGGCGATGCGCTGCTGCTGACCACCCGAGAGATTCTGCGGATACTCGCCGGCCTTATGCGCCATGCCGACGCGCTTGAGCGCGGCGATGGCGATCTCGGTCGCCTCCTCCTTGCTCTTCTTTTGCAGCTTGATGGGCGCGAGCGTCAGGTTGCCGAGCACCGTCATGTTGGGATACAGGTTGAACTGCTGAAACACCATGGAACTATACTTGCGAGCCATCTCCAGGTGGTTCTTTTTGGTGAGCGGCGTACCGTCGATGATGACCTCGCCCGACGTGGGCTCCTCAAGATAATCGACACAGCGGATGAGCGTCGACTTACCCGAGCCGGAAGGCCCGATCATTACGAGCTTCTCGCCGCGCTTGACGGTGAGGTTGATATCTTTGAGCACATGCAGGTCGCCAAAGTACTTGTTGAGATGCTTGATCTCGATCATGTCTGCCATGAATGTCCCTTCCCTGCGTTTACACGAGTTGAACTATTGTACGGAAAGAACCACGTTTCCGCAGCCCACACTACATTCCCGTAAAGAACCCGCAATCTTCCACCCACTCATTGGGGACGACTAAATGAGTACCCCCGTGGGTACTCATTTAAGTCCGTCCCCAATGGGCATCGAAAATAATACAACCGCCCTTGTTGAGCATAAGTCAGCGAAAACCCGTACACGCGAGCAAGGTGACGTGAAATGAAAGGGCGCAGACCTTATGGTCGCGCCCTTGAAATTGAACGTCAGATTGCCGCGTGTACGGGTTTACAGCGTCGAGCCGTTACGCGGTTTGGTAAAACCGCGTAACAAATTACGCGAGTTTGGCACCGACGATCTTTGCCGCGGCAGGCTTGTCGAAGTTGCCGCCGGTGGCCTTGCCAGACGCCCATGACCTGGCCCATCTGCTTCTTGGACGTGGCACCCAGCTCGGCGATAACTTGCTCAATCAGGGCCTCGAGCTCCTCGCCCGAAACCTGCGCGGGCAGCAGGCTCTCCAGAATCTTGACCTGCTCGGTCAGGTTGTCGGTACGCTCTTGGTCGGTGCCGGCTTGATGGACATCTCCAGCGTCTCGCTCGTCTGCTTAATCAGACGCTTGATCATGCTGTTGACGTCTTCCTCGGTCACATCGCGGCGCTCGTTGACCTCGATATTCTTCACCTCGGCCTTGACCTGGCGAATGATGGACAGGCGAACCTTGTCCTTAGCCTTCATGGCTGCGATCATTTCCTTCTGCAGCTCTTCGTTGGTCATCTGCAAATCCTCCTCAATAGTGCGGGCGACACTCACACGAGCGCCGCCCCATGATTACTCAGTCGTCGACGAATTGTCGGTCGAACTCTTGGTGACGCCCTTCAGGCTGACGTTGTACGGCACGTCCTTGGGCATGGGGTTAACGGTGATGTCGGCGTCCTTCTTGTACTGCTCCAGCCACTCGCTGTACGCAGTGCTCTCTGCCTGCGTCTTCACCACGTTGGAGACATACTTCTTGATGTCCTTGGGTACCTGCTTGATATCATCGACCTGATTATCGACATGGAAGTAGTCGGTGCACTTGATGATGTGGTAACCATACGTCGACTCGACGACGTCGCTCACATCGCCCTTGTTGAGCCCCTCGAGCGCCGCCTGGTAGCTGTCGACGAAGGTAGTGAGCTTATCCCAACCCACATCGCCCTTCTTCTCCTTGGAGCCGGTGTCGTCGGAATACTGCTCCACGGCGTCCTCAAAGCTCAGCTCGCCGGAGTTAGTCTTGTCCAGGCACTCCTGCGCCTTGGCCTTGGCGGCGGCCTTGTCCTCGTCGGAAGCGTCAGAATCGACCTTGATCAGGATGTTCGACGAGCGACGGGCGTCGTTGTAGCTGGACAGGTTTTCGTTGATGTAAGCGACAATCTCGCTGTCCTTGGGCTTGCTCGTGGGCGCGACGGCATCCTTAAGCTTTTGCTGCGCCAGGCTCTCCTTGAGCGAGCTCTTATAGGTGTCCTCGGTGTAGCCGTAGGTCTTAAGGGTCTTCTTAAAGGTCTTGGCGCCGCCCGCGCTCTTGCACGCGTCCTTCCAAGCCTTCTCGACCTCCTCATCCGACACCGTCACGCCGTTTTCCTTCTGCGCCTGCTGAAGCAGAATCTGCTGCGTGTAGGAATCGATGAGCTGCTTGCGATACTTCTTGGGCGTAAGGTCGTTGTTGACCAGGTACTGCGCCCAATCCTTGTCCTTGGTATAACCATAGGACGTGCGCATGCTCATGATCTGCTTGGTCACGGTATCCTCGGTGAGGTTGGTGCCGTTGATGGTGGCGGCAACGCCGCCGGTGAGCTTGTAGCCCGAGGTGTCCTCGGTCTGCGACATAAGACCGGAGCACGCCATGGCCGAGACGGAAAGCAACATTGCCAGCACGCCGATAACCACCAGAACAATCTTGACGGTCTTAGACACGTACGTCTTGCGCTGCTTCTTACGAGAGCTGGAGGCAGCGCGAGTCTGCTGCTCGGGCGTCGGCGCGGCCTCGGAGTTCTTTTTCTTATTTGCCATAGTTGGCCTTTCGCATAACGAATCGAACAAACGCCATTGTGTCACAACGCGGCCCCCGCGACAAAAGGAACGTCCCCAGGGGCCGGATTTAAAAGTGGCGGCGGATGCTTCGACCATGCCTTGGGGCGTGGTCTGGCCGAGCACATCGGCCGCGGTGTCCGCGTCCATAAAGATATTCATAAGCGCTTGCAGAGCCTCGACCTGGCCGCCCGGCTCGGCAATGCCCAAGTTGATGACGATCTGCGCCGGCACAGGGGCACCCATGCCCGCCATAGCATTGAATGTCACGGGCGTGGCCGGCTTCACCACCGCGATGTAGGGCTTAGCCACAAACCCCGGATCGGTATGCGGGATGCAATGTTGGCCGCCGGCATGGCAAGCCCTGTGGATAGGCATCCTCGCGCGTGCGGACGGCGTCGAGCCAACCGGTGCCAATGTAGCCGCGTGGAGCAAGTTCGCCTTCGAGTCGCGCAAACACCTCATCAGGCGTCGCACACTCCCAATCAAAAAACACCAGCTCAGGCGTAAACAGCGCTTCGTTATCCGCCATATCGTCCTCCAAAGTTGCATGAGGCCACAATGCTCAATATGATAGCGAAACGGAGTATGCAAGGTTAGCCGAGGATCCCGATGAGCTCGAGTACGCGCGCGGGCGTCAAGCATACCTCGGGCATCGCCTCCAACATGCGTCGGTCGCTCGTGATTACGTAGTCGACATCCGCCGTATCGCCCGATGCAATGATGAGATTGTCCTCAAGGTCCGGCATACGCTTGCCAAGCATACGCGCCATCTCGCATTCCGCCAACGAAAGCGGAGAAGCCGTTGCCACCTGCATCATATGCTCGATACAGGCCCATGCAGCCGGACCGAACGGAGCGTTAACCCCATTCACATTCCGCTGAGCTAGACGCCGCGGCACAATGTAGAACAGGTCCTTTGCCGTCGTTGGCGCATACAGAAGGTCAATCTTTCCCGCCTCGGCCAACTCAATCAATCTTTTCGCCTCGTCGAACGCTCCCTCTTGCAGGTAATAATCGAGCCAAACGTTTGTGTCTACCAAGAGTCGTTTTGCCGCAATCATCGGCAATTCGCCTCTATGCCAGCGATCATCGCATCGTACATGTCGTCGCGTACGGCACCCCAGTTGTCTGCCGATGATTCAGCTGCGCAAAATCCGCCGCGCTCAACCCCAATGAGAAAAAAGCCAGCCCGCATCCCTGCTCGGCCAGACTCTCCGCACGGGGTGCCTCGCACCTATCCTCCACCATAAATCCTGGCAACGTCTGATGCTCGACAAGGTAGGTCCAAAGCGCACGAATAGCGTCACTCGGCCCCAGCCCATTGCGAGTCAGGACCGCATCGCCGCCAGCCTTGAGCATAGGGTCGATTCGCGTGTTGAGCTGCACTGTTGCTGTTGCCATGGCGACTCCTCTCTGCTTGCTAGCAGTATAGCAAACTTGAGAGGCCACACAAAAAGAGCCCCGCCCGCGTACGGACGGAGCCCTATCAACTTTTTCGATCGCTTGCGTCCCAAAGAGCGCTCAGCGAACTCTCTTACACGCGACTAGCGTGCCGCATCAATTGCCACTTTGCCGCTCTCCAGCACGTGGACGCGGCGTCGGCGAGCATCTGCACGACCTCGGGATACAGTACGTGCTCAATCGCGTGGATGTGTTCCTCGAGCGTATCGACATCCCAGCCCTCCTCAACAGCCAGCGCGCGCTGGGCGATGATGGGGCCGTTGTCGTAGACCTCGTTGGCAAAGTGCACGGTCACGCCGGTCACCTTGACGCCGCGCGCAAAGGCATCGTCGATCGCATGCGCGCCGGTAAAGCTCGGCAGCAGCGCCGGATGCAGGTTCACCACGCGGTTGGGAAACGCCGCCAGCAGCGGCGTGTGCACCATGCGCATGTAGCCGGCCATGACCACATACTCGCAGCCGCGCTCGAGCAGCTCGTGCGCGATGATCTCGTCGGCGGCGATGGGGTCGGCATAGACATCCTTGGACAGCGTCAGCGTCTGGATACCCGCACGCTCGGCACGCTGCAACCCCTTGGCCGAAGGACGGCTCGACACCACCAGCTCAATCGAAGCATTGAGCTTGCTGGCAGCGATCAGGTCAATCAGCGCCTGCAGGTTGGTGCCAGAGCCGCTGATGAGCACGCCGATCTTGAGCGGCTCGGCCGTATCGGTGCCGGTCGGACGGGTGTAGGGCACAAAGCCCAGGCCCTCGGCAGCAGCCATCTGCTCGCTAGCGCTCATCGGAGTACACGACCTTACCGGAACCCTCGACGCACTCGCCCACGCGGAACGGCTTCTCGCCCAGCGCGACCAGGGCCTCGGTCACGGTAGCCTCGTCCTCGGGGGCAACGATCAGGCACAGGCCGACGCCCATGTTGAAGGTCTTGCATGCCTCGTTGGGCGCGAGCTCGGCCTGACGCGACACGTAGGTGATGACGGGCGGAATATCCCAGCCCATCTCGGCACCGTTGCGGGTGACCACGGCATCGACATCGTCGGCGAGCGCGCGGTTGAGGTTCTCGGTAATGCCGCCACCGGTGATGTGAGCAATGGCGTGCACGTTGACGTCGCCACGCAGCAGCTCCAGAATCGGCTTCACATAGATGCGCGTGGGAGCCAGCAGAGCGTCGGCCAGCGAAGCACCGCCGAGCTCCTCGAGCGGACGGCTCAGCTCCTCGGCCTTAGCGGCGGCCTCGGGCGTGCCCGGTTTGATGCCGTCGACGCCGATGACCTTGCGCACGAGCGAGTAGCCGTTGGAGTGCACGCCGGTGGAAGGCAGACCCAGGATCACATCGCCGGGGCGAACGTTCGCGGGGTCGAGCATCTTGGGACGGTCGACGACGCCCACGGTAAAGCCGGCGAGGTCGTAGTCGGCGGGAGCCATGACGCCGGGGTGCTCGGCCATCTCGCCGCCCACGAGCGCGCAGCCCGCGAGCTTGCAGCCATCGGCCACGCCCTTGATGATCTTTGCCATGTGCTCGGCCTCGATGTGACCGATGGCAACGTAGTCCAGGAAGAACAGCGGCTCGGCGCCCGAAGCCAAAATGTCGTTGACGCACATAGCGACCAGGTCCTGGCCCACAGTCTCGTGACGGTCCATGATCTGGGCGAGCACGAGCTTGGTGCCCACGCCGTCGGTACCGCTGATCAGGATCGGGTCTTCCATATCCTTAAGCGCGGCAGCCGAGAACAGGCCACCGAAGCCGCCGATGCCGCCGATAACTTCGGGACGATTGGTGTCCTTGACCATCTGCTTAATCGCGTCGACGGCGCGACCGCCCTCGGCGGTATCGACGCCGGCGTCCTCGTACGTCACATGCTTGCTGTCGCTCATCTGAGCCTTCCTCTCCCACTACCGTGCGCCGCGCGGGCGCCAAACGGTGCTCATAATTGCGTTCATTTCGGCGTGTGCCATAACAGCACCCGCCGTCATATCAACAAAACAGCAGGTAAAACCTACCAAAATATACCTGTCCCCATATGGCAGGTTTTAGGCCTCGCCGTGCTCCTCTTCCCAGCTGCGGTCGTCGTATTTCTCGACCACGGCGTCGTCGTCAAAGTACAGCGGCTTGTCCAGGTTGCGGGGCTTAAAGCCCTCCATAAACTTGTCGCGGCCAAAGCTCTCGGGAATCGCCACGGGATAGCGGCCGGTAAAGCACGCGTCGCAGTAGCCGCCCTTGGGCATGACCTTAAGCAGGCCCTCGACCGAAAGGAAGGCCAGCGAATCGGCGCCGATATACTCGCAAATCTCGTCGACCGTCTTGTTGGCGCTGATAAGCTGCGACTGCACGTCGGTATCGATACCGTAGAAGCACGGCCAAATGACCTCGGGCGAGTTGATGCGGATGTGAATCTCCTTGGCGCCGGCGTTGCGCAGCATCTTGACGAGCTGCACCATGGTGGTGCCGCGCACGATGGAGTCGTCGATGACGACCAGGCGCTTGCCCTCGATATTGTCGCGCAGCGGGTTGAGTTTCATGCGCACGCCCATGGCGCGCAGCTCCTGCGTGGGCTCGATAAACGTACGGCCCACGTAGCGGTTCTTGATGAGGCCCTCGCCAAAGGGAATACCGCTCTCGTGCGAATACCCCTCCGCGGGCGGCAGGCCGGAGTCGGGCACGCCGATGACCAGGTCGGCCTCGACGGGCTCCTCATGTGCCAGCTGACGACCCATGTCGTAACGGCAGGCATAGACGCTCTTGCCGTTCATGATGGAGTCGGGGCGGGCAAAGTAGACCTGCTCAAAGATGCAGTTGGCGGGCTCTTCGGCTGCAGGCACGCCCTGCTCGGATACCAGACCCTCGGCGCTGATGCGCAAGATCTCGCCGGGACGGACGTCACGGACATACTCGGCACCCACGATGTCGAGTGCGCAGGTCTCGGAAGCAACGACCCAGCCGCCGGCGCGCGTGACACGGACGGCGGAGTCGACCGTTG